>Ga0075019_10001292_pt1 | contig 14250 bp, 10 predicted proteins | sample ColStrG_CSR_2013_FD_71473 | JGI IMG/M metagenome (GOLD analysis project Ga0075019, IMG submission 71473) | Freshwater sediment microbial communities in response to fracking from Pennsylvania, USA - Cold Stream Run_MetaG_CSR_2013 | ecosystem: Environmental > Aquatic > Freshwater > Creek >...
AGGCGCAATCGAAACCGCCGAGACGATCAACGCCGCCGCCGAGGCTGCGGAAACCGTCAAGGCCGAAGAGCCGAAAGCCGAAACGCCAGCCGAGCCAGAACGCAAGGTCAAGCGTCTCGATGCTTGGGCGGAAAAGAAGCTGTCCGAGGAAGCCTTCGCTAGGCGCGAAGCGGAGCGGGCTAGGAAGGCAGCCGAGGAAAGGCTAGCCGCACTAGAGGCGGAACTAGCCGCTAGCCGTCGCGCGCCTCCGCAAGCCCATGAACAGGCCACGAAAGACGCGCCCGATCTATCCGCGTCTCAATTCGCGAGCAAGGAAGATTTTCAACGCGCCGTGCGGGCGGAGGCCGAACGTGTCGCGCGCGAGGAAATGACCAAGCGCGAACGCGAAGCCGCCGCACGGGCGTTCAATGAGGGCTGCAATCGCATTTTCGAGGAAGGCAAGAAACTCGCGCCTGATTTCGAGGATGCGCTTAAGAACCTCGGCTCTATCGGCGCGTTGAACGAGGCCAATCTCGAAATGATTATCGCGACCGAAAACGGCGCGCAATTGCTTTACGACCTGGGCGCTGATCCCGAGGAAGCAACGCGGGTATTCTCACTCCCTCCCGCTAAACTGGCCTTTGAACTTGGACGCCGTATCGCGGCGAAGCCTCAGAAAGCCGCCGCGCCTGTTTCCAAGGCCCCGCCTCCGGTTCGCCCGGTTGAGGGGACCGCAAGAGTTTCCGCCGTCCCTCGCGACGATGACGATGAGCAAACGTATTTTCAAAAGCGCATCGCCGAACGGAGGAAGGCGCGAGGTCTCCCCTAAGCCTCACGCAACATAGACCGACCGGGGCGGATACCCCGAGATAGCTCGATTGAAAAGGCGCGGTGTACGAGCCCCGCGCCGCTGGCAAGCGATAATTCCCCACCGGCACGGTTAGCCGAGATTGGCCCGATCAAGACGACCACGGGCGTCGAACAACCGCGCGAGCTTCGTGCCGCGCACTTTTCGACAATCAATCGAGGCTTACTCACATGGCTAATAGCTTGCTCACCACGAGCAAGATCACCAAGGAAGCGGTGATCTTGTTCCTCAACTCCAATATGTTCCTTCAATCCGTTGATCGCCAGTATGATAGCGAGTTCGGCAAGAAGGGCGAAAAGATCGGTTCCCAGCTTCGCATCCGCTTGCCGATCGATCCCGTCGTTACCAAAGGCCCGGCGCTTTCGGCTCAGGATATGATCGAAGTCCAGACGGTCCTTACGGTCGCGACCCAGGCTCACGTCGATTTGGCCTTCACGACTGCTGACTTGTTCCTGTCCATGGATGCGTTCAATGACCGCGTTCTTGAACCGGCCATGAACAACCTCGCTGGTCAGGTCGCTCTCGATACGATGACTTGCGCGGATACGGGCTTTATCTCCCCGTCGAACAACATGCCCTCGGCTCCCCTTGTGGCGAACACGGGCGGCTTCTGCAACGCGGTCAACGGCGCCCTCGCCACCCTGACCCGTTCGCAAATCCTGTACGCCAAGGCGTATTTGGAAGACAACTCGGCCCCCACCGGCAAGCGTAAGATTGTCTGGGATCAGTGGTCCGAGGCGCGCATTGTCACCGATCTTTCGGGTCTCTTCAATCCGACTCCGAAAATCTCGGCTCAGTACGAATCCGGCAGCATGAAGAATGCGCTTGGGTTTGACCATTTCATGGATCAGACCGTCATCAAGCACACCACGGGTTCGTTCTCGGCGGGTACGGTCAACGGCGCCAATCAGTCGGGCAATACCATCACCGTCAACGCCATCACCGGCACTCTTGCCGTTGGCGACATTGTCACCTTCGCGGGCGTCTATTCCGTCAACCGCGTGACCAAGCAGACGACCGGCAACCTTCGCCAGTTCGTCATCACCGCCGCCGCTCCGTCTGGCGCTACGTCGCTTTCGATCTATCCCGCGATTGTCGCTCCCGCGACCGTCAACGGCGTTTCGACGGCGGTTCAGTATCAGACCGTTACGGCGGCTCCGGCCAACGGCGCGACCATCACCATGTTTGTCGCTCCCTCGACCGTGTACCGCAAGAACATCGCTTATGCTCCCGAGGCTATCACCTTGGCGACCGGCGATCTTCCCTTGCCTCCGAACACGGATAGCGCCCGCGCTCAGTACGACGGCGTGTCGCTCCGCATGGTCAATCAGTATGTCGTCGGCACTGACCAGGAAGTTCACCGTATCGACGTTCTTTACGGCGCGCTTGTGGTTCGTCCCGAATGGGGCGTCGTGATCGCCGACGCGATCTAACCTTGAATATCTCCGGGGGTTTCGGCCCCCGGAGATTACCCGAGAGGCTTCATGTCTGGATATGTTTTTCAGGAATATCCGAAGTGGGTTTATCCCAACGGAGAGAAGCCTTTCGTTGTGAATGATGCTGACGAAGAAGCCGCCGCGATGGGAACGAAGCCTATCGAAGAAACGGCGGTTGAGACCGATAACAAAATCATCGCCATGGCTCGCCCACGCGGGCGTCCGCCTAAACTGGCGAGCAAACAAGCGGATAGCGCCTAATGTCTTTCTCAACGGCGGGTGACATGATTTCGCTCGCGTTGAAATCGTCGGGCGTATTGGGCGTTGGTCAGACGGCTCTTGCCGAGGACGCAAACGACGCGCTCAATATCTGGAATATGATGATCGGCCAATGGAATCGACGCCGTTGGATGATCCCGAACCAAGCGAACACGTATTTTCAAGCGACCGGAGCGGACTCGTACACCGTAGGGCCTACCGGGAACTTCGCTATTGCGCGCCCCGCGAAAATCACGGCGGCGGTTGCTCGTCTTTTCCCCGGCGTGGGCGGCGTTCCTGGCGCGTCGTCTGTTGATTATCCCCTTGAAATCATCCGCTCCTACGAAGATTGGATGACGAAGATTTCCGTCAAGGGGATTGGCACGTTTCCGAAATATGCGTTTTATGACAGCGCCTATCCAAATGGCGTGATCCATTTCTGGCCTCTTCCTTCGACGGCCTACGAAATGCATATCCTTACCACAGCGCCATTACAGACGATGACGGCGCTAAACACGGTTATTTCGCTTCCCCCCGAATACGAGGAAGCCATCCTCTACAATCTCGCGGTTCGGTTGAGGGCTCTTTATCAGTTGCCTCCCGATCCCGTCATCACAGCCCTTGCGGAAGCCGCAATGCAAACGATCCGCAATGCGAATACCCAAATCCCACGGCTGCGAGTTCCCAACGATGTCGCGGGCCGTGGGCGGTACAACATCTATTCGGACCAGGGGTAAGAGTTGCCCCGCATTCCGCTAACGGCTGGCGCCTATCAATCAAGGTCTGTCATCGCGGGCGCGCAACGATGCATAAACCTGTTCCCGGAGAGCAACCCGGAAGACGCTAACCCGCCCGTCCCGATCACGCATTACCCCACGCCGGGAATTACCGCCAAAGTCCAATGTCCCGATTATTCGGTTGTTCGCGGTCTTTATCGGGCCTCCAATGGCGAGCTTTACGCGGTATGCGGGGCGTCTGTCTATTTCATCGATAGCTCGTTTGGTCTGCATCCTCTTGGCTCGATAGCATCGGGGACGACGCCCGTTTCGATGAAAGATAATGGCCTTTGTCTGTTGCTCGTTGACGGTTCGGCCACGGGATATGTGATTGACATTTCGTCGGGGGCGCATTCGTTTTCGACGATCCTAGACCCGAATTTCCTAGGCGGGTTGAAAGTCGATTACATTGACACATATTTCATTCTGAACCAACCGGGGACGCGGAATTTCTATATCTCGCTCTCGGAAATCAATTATACGATGGCAACGACGGCAGTTGCTGGTTCGGCCTTCAACGCTCTCGACATTGTAGGGAAGTCGGGAGGTTCCGACCCGATTTCGACATTGGCTTGTGTCCACCGTGAGGCGTGGATTGTCGGCACGCTAACAAGCGAAGTGTGGGTTGACCAGGGAACACCGGATTTCCCGCTTGGCGAATTGCCCGGCACATTCGTTGAGCACGGCTGCGTCGCGCCCTATTCCATGGCGACTCACGATGTCATCCCGTTTTGGCTCAGTCAGGATAAAGACGGGCGCGGTATCGTTGTGCGCGGCGATGGGTATTCCGCGAAACGGATTTCAACCCACGTCATCGAAGAATATATCGCGGGATATGCGACGATTTCCGATGCTATCGGGTTTTGCTACCAAGTCCTAGGGCATGTGTTTTACGTTTTAACGTTCCCCACGGCTGACGTGACATGGGTTTATGAGGTCGGAACCGGCCAATGGCACGAATGGGCGTTCCTAGACGCTAACGGAGCCCTTCACCGTCATCGGGCAAATTGCGCGACACAAGCTTACAATTTCAACCTTGTTGGTGATTGGCAAAACGGCATCATTTACGCCGTTGACACTCAGAATTTCACCGATAACGGAAACCCGATCTTACGCCTTCGTTCTTTCCCTCACGTCCTAAACGATGGGAAACGCCTTTCGTATGCTAGTTTCATCGCGGATATTCAGGTAGGGCAAATTCCGGGCCAATTGTCCAGCGTCCCTTCGTCCAGTTTCAATAACGATGTCAGCAATGACTTCGGCGGAAATTCGTTGGTGCTTCCAAAGATATTCCTTCGTTGGTCGGACACGCGAGGGGCGTCGTGGGGCGAGAAGGTAACACAAACGCTCGGATCGACAGGCCAGTATTATTCATCAATCAAATGGTCCCGTTTAGGGATGGCGAGGGATAGGGTTTTTGAGTTGTCTTGGAGCGAGCCGATAGATACGGCTCTCAATGGGGCTTTCATCGATGTTGTTCAGGCGGCGAGCTAATGGCGATTGGTCAGGTTCCCGCCGCTAACTCGCCCATCGTGACGGGTGACGGGCAAACGCCTTCCTCGGCATGGTATCGGTTTTGGGCTTCTTTCAACTCAGCGCCAGGGGCCGCGCAAACTGTTGCGGTAGGCGCGTCACCGTTCAGTTACACCGCGAACGCGAATGGTGTTTTGATTGTTTCCGGGGGTATGGTATCCGCCATCGCCGTCACGCGAGGGCGCGTGACGGTCTCCGCTGGCGTCATTGCCGGGGCGATTCCGGTCTCTACCGGCGATCTTATCAAGGTAACATATTCCGTCCTTCCCACAATGACGTTCCTACCCAATTGAAACCGCCTTTCGTCGTTTTTGCTCTCCCGAGAAGCCGCACGGCTTGGCTATCTCGTTTTCTGACAGCGGGCGATTGGTATTGCGGTCATGAAGAATTGCGCCATGCCCGCACGTCGGAAGATGTGAAGGCTTGGCTATCGTTGCCAAATACCGGAACGGTTGAAACGGCGGGCGCTCCATGGTGGCGAACGCTTCGCAAATACCGCCCGGATGCGAATGTCGTCGTGGTTCATAGGCCGGTTGGCGAAGTTATCGATAGTTTGATGCGCCTGGATACGAAGGGCGCGGGGTCATTTGATCGTCGCGCTCTTTCCAATGGGATGGAGCATCACGCGGCGAAATTGCGCCAGATTTCGGCCCGATGGCCTAACGCCCTATCGGTTGAGTTCTCCGATCTAGCGGACGAGGAAACGGGAAAAGCGATCTATGAGCATTGCTTGCCCTATGAGCACGAGCGAACGCGATGGAAACACCTTTCGCGCGTGAATATCCAATGTTCAATGCCCCATCTAATCCGATACGTCGAAGCATTCCGTCCTCAGATGGAAAAGCTAGCGACGGTCACGAAATTCCAGACCATCGCGGATTTGCGGAGTTCGCGCGTTTCGCCTCCTATCGGGGTAACGCTCCAAGTCGAGCCGTTTGAAACATTCATCCGAGACGCGCGCGGGTTGATCGCGGACCATTTGGTCAAGGTTGGGGAACGGCCTGATAACGTGGATGGGAAGAACCTTCCCTTGATGCAAGTCATTTCCGACATGGGAAACATGCAAATCGTAACGGCTAGGTCCAATGGCCGCATGTTCGGATATTTGATGACGATCCTAAGCCCATCGTTGGAAGCGCACGACTTGAAAACGGCAATCGAAACTACGTTCTATGCGTCCGATGACATTCCGGGACTTGGCATGAAGATGCAACGGTTCTCACTTGAGAAGTTGCGGGAGTCCGGGCGCGCGGATGAGATATTTTTTCGTGCGGGTCCGCGTGGTTCGGGGCCTCGCATGGGGGCCATTTATAAGCGGCTAGGGGCGTTGCCAGATGGCGAGCTTTACCGATTGAACTTGAGGGCTAACTAATGGGTGTGGCGGCTGCTGTACTAGGCGCGAGCGCCATTGGCGCCGCCGCGACTGTTTACGGCGCTTCTCAAGCGTCGTCGGCTCAAGAGAATGCGGCGAATACCGCTTCCTCGACTTCGTTGGGAATGTACAATCAAACCGCGAACCGTCTACAGCCGTTCACGTCAGCCGGTCAGACGGCGGCTGGTAACGCCGCGAATATCGCGAACCAAGGGTTCAGCTTCAATCCAACGATGTCGCAATTGGAGCAAACGCCCGGCTACCAATTCAATTTGGCTCAGGGCCTAAAATCGGTCCAAAGCGGCGCGGCGGCGCGAGGTCTAGGCGTATCGGGCGCTTCGATGCGCGGGGCGGCGGATTATGCGTCTGGTCTCGCCTCGAATACCTATCAACAGCAATTCGGAAACGCCCTCACGTCGTACAACACGAACTTGCAAAGCCAGATGAACCTTGCCAGCCTCGGCGAGAATGCGGCGGCTCAGACCGGCAATGCGGGAACGGCGACCGCTGGCATGGTCAACAGCAACACGATAGGCGCCGGAAATGCGACGGCGGCGGCGTATATGTCCGGGGCTAACGCCATCGGAACCGGAACAAACAACGCGCTCGCGGGCTATATGTACGCATCGAATAACGGGCTTCTGGGGTCATCGGGCGGATCAAGTGAGCAAAACATGCTCAACGCGAGCAACCCCTACGGCAACGTGACAAGCGCGTCGCAGTTCGCTTCGTTGGCTTAAGGACTTTAGACGATGGCTGACGGAACGATTGATACCTCGATGTATGCCCCTCCGCAGGGGAACAGCCTTATCAATGCGTTGAGCGGATACCAGAACCTAGCCAACGCTGGTCAGCAAAATCAGTTGATGAAACAACAGCAACAAATGAACGGGCTGCAAATTTCTCAACAGCAAGCGCAGACCTATAACGCGAAATTGGGGCTTATCTCTCAGGAATTGGCGACCGTTTATGGACGCGACAATGGGAATCCGACCCGTCAGCATGTGATTGACGGCGTGACGAACCTTATGAGCAATAACCCTGAATTGTTCGATAAGAACTTCGCGGCTAGTGTCATGGCGGATATGCCGTCAGATACCGATGTCGCGAAGAACCCCGGTGCGGTGAAATCGTGGGTGCTTTCCCACGCGGCGCGATCCGATCAAGCGCGAGCGGCATTGCAGCCCTTCCTACCCAACCCTACCGGGATCAACACGGGGCCGAACGTCTCTTACGTCGATACGAATCCTATTTCCAACCCCGGCATTATCGGCGGCAAAGTGGCGACGGGGCTTTCTCCCGAGGCGGCGTCCACGCCTACCGCTATCGGCGGCAAGATGGGAACGCGCGGTCAATACGTCCAGGCGACACAGGGGCAAGGCGCGACGCCCGGCACATTCACGCCCGGTGCGGGCGCTCCCATTGTCGGCGCGGCTAAGCCCTCTCCCGCCGCAACGCCGTTGCCAGAGCCCGCCGCGTCGCCGCCTACGGGCAATGTCCCGTTGCCGCCTGTTCGGCCTCCCGAGTTCGGCGGTTCGGCTACAGCCCCCCCCGCTGCCCCGCCAAACGCGCCTATCCCGGTCAAGCCCGCCGTCGATCCCGACACAAGCGGTATTCCCGGTGTTCAGGGCCGCACTATCCCGGTTGGCGAAACGGAAACCACGGCGGGTCTCGCCAATGCGGGCGCCGATCAAGCCAAGGTGCTACAAGTCGCTGCGGAAGGAGCCCCGCAACGCCGCGCGATGCTCAACAATCTTGAAGATACGTCGAAGCAATTCACTTCCGGCCCGATGGCGGAAGGGATCAACAAGGGCAAGGCTATCGTCAATGAAATCGGCTCGATTGCCGGTTATCAGCCATTCGATCCCAAAACCATCGCGGCGCAAGAGGAATTCCGTAAACAGGCCACGACGCTTGCTCAACAGCAATTCGCGGCTTTGGGCGGAACAGGAACGGATAGCCAGCTAGGATCGGCTATGCACTCCAATCCGAACGAGGCCCTGTCCTCCTACGGAAATCAGCGCATCATTCAAATGCTCAAGGGCAACGAAGATGCGCTCCAAGCGAAGAACGATGCATGGCAAGCCTACCGGAAACAAAACGGCGCGGCGTCCTATGCCGATTTTCAACAAAACTGGAATCAGCATTTCGAGCCCCGCGCTTTCCAGTTCGTGCATATGAGCCCCGCCGAACGAACGGACTTGCTCAAAAATATGACGCCTAACGAGCGCTCGCAAATCGCCCAATCTCTCGACTATGCCGAAAAGAACGGCTGGATTAAGAACGGTCAGTAAACATGGCGGATGACGGGTCCAACGGTGATGATGGAGGCTACCGCTTTTCCATCGCGCCGGGAACCGTTGTGGATGGCGTTGATCCCGGTTTATTCCAGACCGTAAAGGAAGCGACGAAATACCTTCCGCCCGGATATTCGGCGCAAATGACGAGCGGTTTTCGTCAGGGCGATCCTCGCTTTCATGGACAGGGAAAGGCGCTAGACGTTCAATTGATCGACCCGCAAGGGCGCGCGCTTCCGAACTACCAATCGGCGCCCTATTTTCGATCCTATGAGCAATTCGCGCAAGTCGTTCACCAATTGCAGCCTCAGTTTGCTCCAAATGCCCCGCCGATCCGTTGGGGAGGGTATTTCCCCGGTACGGCGAGCGTGTACGGGGCGAAAGACCTCATGCACTTCGACGTTGGCCTAAACGGTCAAATGGGCGGCGGCGATTGGGATACCGGACTTTATGACCGGGAAAAGAACAACCTTCCCGGCGCGGTTAGCATTGGCCTAGCCAAGGGAAAAACGAATTACGACCTCGCCAAAGCCTCACAGACGGCCACGGGCGCAATTAACGCCGCGTCGCCCCCCTTGCCTCCTCCAAGGCCAACGGATGACGCCCTAGGCTATGCGGAAGCCCCGCAAGGCGCGAATGCAGGAAACCCGATGACCGATTCCCCCGCGGATGAAGCCTCCATCCTAAAGCGATGGGGGGTTAATCCGTCCGATGTCAATTCCGGTAAACCGGCTTCCGCGCCGAATAGCGCGCCGTCTCAACCGCCTGTTGACGATGGAAGCGCGGCGGTTTTGAAGAAATGGGGGGTTGACCCCTCGGCGTTGGTTACAAGCCCTAATTCATTGGGGACAGACCCGCAAACCGGGTTCGCCATCACGCGAGACGCAAACGGCGTTACGTCGTTAACGGACCCGAAGACTGGACAGGTCAAGCTCCAATTCGCGCCGGGCGATTATGAAAAGGGCCATCCGCAACAGGGGTCGTCTCTCGGTTCGTTCACGGCTGGCGTCGTAAACGGCGTTCCGATTGCCGGTCCGACGCTGCTTAACGGCGTTCAAAGCGCGGCGGCGGCTACGCGAGCGCTGGCGAACAATACGCCCTATTCCACGGAAAAAGCCAACGTCCAAGCGATGACGGCTGGCGATGTCGCCGCGCATCCGAATTTGAACACGGCGGGCAACATCACCGGGACCGGCCTAAGTTACATGGCGGGCGGCGCGATCCCTGGCGTTGGGCGCGCGCTAGGCATGGGTGGCGGTTCGTTGCTTGCCAATTCCGCTACCGGAGCCGTCAGCAACGGCTTGATAGGTGCGGCGGACGCGACGGCGCGCGGGAATGACGCGACGACGGGAGGGCTGTACGGCGCGGCGGGCGGCGCTGTTGGCCCCGCTATCGGAAAGGTCATCGGGGCGGTCGGAAGCGGGATTGTCAACAAACTCTCCGATTTTATCCAACCCAGCATCCCCGGAATGTCGCGGAATGCATCAAACCTTTTGGCGAAAATCATTGGTGCGGACGGCGGCGCCGACGTACAGGCGTCTCTTGACAAACTAGGACCGGACGCCACTCTAGCCGACGCGGGTCCGGGCGCTCAGGTTTTGGCCGGTGGCCTCGCCTCCAAGCCGGAAACGCGCGCCGTTGTCAACAATCCTCTTTTGGCCCGAATGCAGGGCAAGGATGCGCGCCTAGGTTCGGACCTCGATACGTCGCTAGGCCCCGCCGAAAGCCCGCAATCTGTCACTGACAATATCCTCGCGCTTCGCAAGAAAACCGACGCGGCGAATTATGCGGTGGTTCACGCCCAACAGGCCCCGGTTGATGTCTCTAGCGTTGTCGCGGCCATTGATAACAAACTCCCCACGGCTGTGGGCGATCAACGGACGGCCTTGAACGCTATCCGCAAGGAATTGGTCAAGACGCCCGCAACGGCGGCGGCGGATGGCACTACGATACCCGAGACGTATCAAGACAATTCCGAATTGCTGCATAACCTACGCCAGGAAATCGACAAGACGATAAATTATGGCGATCCTGGCCTAGGCGTTCCGCAAGGGGCGGTTCAGCGTGCGAACGGTTCCCTCGTTGGCGTTCGCAATGCGCTTGACGAAGCGCTGAAAACTCAAGTTCCCGGCATGGCCGAAGCCGACGCGGCCTCCGCTGCTTTGGCGAAGCGCGCGGAAGCGGTTCAATCGGGAACACAAGTTCTCGATTCCGGCAAGACAGCGACCTCTCCCGATGATTTCGCCAAACTTCGCGACGCCATGCAGCCCGGCGAGCAAATCGCGCAAAACAAGGGCATTCGAGGCGAGATTGATAGGCTTGTCGGAACCAAGAAAAACGATCTAGTCGCGCTTCAAGGCGCCCTTCAAGGTGAGGGCGGATGGAATACGGCGAAGCTCGCGACGGCGTTCGGCCCCGAAAACGCGAACGCTCTTGTTGACGCGGTAAATCGAGAGGCACGTTTCGCCGGAACTTACGGCGAAGTGCTCAAAGGCTCACAGACCGGAGGCCGTCGCGCCGCGAATGAGTTGCTGAACGAGACAGACCCCGAAAGGCCGAACCTCAACAGCGCGAACGTCACCGGATTGGCTCTCCAGGCCGCGAAAAGCCATGTGGTCAATCCGATCTTGGATATTCTCTTGAAACAAGACAGCGGCGCGCGAAACGTCGAATTGGCTAAGGCCCTTGTCGCTCAAGGCCCACAACGCGACGCGCTTATGAACCGCCTTATGCCGATTATCAACCGATCTCAGAGCGCATCGGCTACGGCTGGTAAGGTCGGTTCGTCGTCGAACTATCTGACCAACGCCCTCATGCGCGCGGCGGGGATAGATGCGGGTCAAGCGTTCCCGGCTAATCAAGCCCGGTAAATCGTTTCGCTATGGCGTGAGATGAAAAGAGTATGGAAAATCCAAAAAGCATCCCCCAAAGGAAATCATGCGTTTGTGCGTAAATAAACAAACGCAATCCATACATGAATAGCGCCATCGCAACGATGCACCAAATGATATATATTATCCTCATGAACATAAGGTTTGCGCCTTTATGAAGTTCTCCGCAATGGGCCGTTTAGCGCGGGCCGTCATATTCTTGCTTGCGTCGGTCGCCATGGCGAACGCCGCTACCCTTTTGCCTAATGGAAAGCAGCAATTCCTAGATAGCAATGGCGCTCCGTTGGCGGGTGGACAGGTTTATTTCTATGTTCCCGGAACCTCTACCCCGAAAAATACTTATCAGGATTCCGCGCAAACAATTCTAAATTCAAATCCCGTCATCTTGGACGCCGCTGGGCGGGCTGTCATCTACGGGTCCGGCACTTACGAAGAACAACTTTTCGACGCTAGCAATAATCTGATTTGGGATCAAGTCACCGCCGATACCTCGGCGTCTAGCCAGTCCTTCGCGGGAACGAGCGCGGGAACCGCGAACGCCCAAACTGTTAGCGCGGCGAATTTCACTAGCTCCAATGGTCAGGTAATTTCGTTCATCGCTGGGTTTACCAATACATCGTCGCTTTCCCTGAATGTGAACGGGACGGGCGCGCTAGCGGTATACAAAGACACGGCGGCGGGCTCCGTCGCTTTGTCGGGTGGCGAGGTTCACGTAGGCGCGGTAACGAACGTCACTTACGATAGCACGCTTGGGGCTTTTCATCTTTTGGTTCCGGTTCCTGCTGGAAGCGCGGCGGTCACTCTCGCATCCGCGACGACGACCAATCTAGGTTCGGCGTCGTCAAACATAATTTCGATTTCGGGTACGACGACGATTAACTCGTTTGGTTCGTCGGCTAGCCTGAACGCTCCCATTTATTTCGTGACGTTTTCAGGGGCTCTTACCCTCACATACAACGCCACTTCTATGATTATTCCCGGCGCGCAAAACAAGAGCGTCGCCGCTGGGGATAGCTTGATAGCTCAATATCTCGGTAGCGGTAACTGGCAAGTCATTTCCTATACGTCGGCGGCTGGTTTCCCCGTTCCGCAAGTGACGGTCATAACGTCGGGATCGGGAACGTACACCGTACCGGCTGGCGCTGCTTATCTCGAAGTTGAAATGATTGGCGCGGGCAGCGGCGGCGGCGGTTCGGGCGGTTCTCCCGGCGTAGGAGCGGCGGGCGGCGCGACGACGTTCGGCACTACGTTTCTAACGGCTGCGGGCGGTTCGGCAACGCCAGCGGCGGGAACTTCGACTTATCCCACGGCGGCGGCGGCTACGGGCGGTGATTTGAATATAGCGGGTGGCCTCGGCGGCGGTAGCAATACGCTAAACTCGGGAAACGCCGGTACTGGATTTTCCGTTCCTGGCGCTTCTTCTCCGTTGGGCGCGGGTGGCCCTGGCGAGGCTGAACCTGGGCTTGCCGCCGCTGGAAACGCCACGGGCTACGGCGCGGGCGGCGGCGGTGGCGGATATAACGTCAACGCGGTTTACTATTCGGGGTGGGGCGGCAACGCGGGCGCCTATCTAAAAAAGCTGATTACATCCCCATCGGCTACCTATGCTTATTCGGTTGGCTCGGGTGGCACGGGCGGGACCGCTGGCACAAGCGGCGGCGCGGGCGGCAACGGTTCGGGCGGCATGATCCGCATTATCGCGCGTTTCCAGTAATCTCTAAAATCTAGGATCAATCATGCTCCGTAAGCTAGGGCTTGCGCTCGGATTCGCGTGCGTGGCGACGATGGCTAACGCCCAATCGGCGGAAACGCGCGCCCAAATCAGCACGCAAAACAATACCACGATCAAGACAAACGGTGTGGGGGCTATTACCGCGCCGGTTCTCAATTCGTTGCTCGGCATTATGAACGCGAGCTATGGCGTCCTCAACGATACGAATGTTTGGACTGGCGCGAACACGTTCACAAGCCCCACGATCAACACGCCGAACATCGTAGGGGATAACCTGACGGTCAATCCCGCCGCTCGCGATCTAGGGCCGTATGTCTATTACTACGCGCCGTATTTTACGGGTATTTCTGGCGACAACCCTTATGGATCGTTCGGCTTTGAATTGATCGCCACGGCAAACGCGGCGAGCGGCGGCGGTGGCCTGATAAACGCAGCAGTGATAAACCCTGGCGCGGCTTCGTGTTTGACAAAAGTTACATGCCAAGGCGACATTGATTTCATCGTCTACAATGGAAACACAGGCCAGAACGAATTTTATTCTCTATTTTCCGGGACAGCCACAAGCGCGGGCGGCCTCATTCCCGACGTCACAAATCGAAACATTCTCGGCCAAGCCAATAACACATGGAAATGGGTATTCGCCGACGCCTATTATGTTCAAGACGCAACGAATCCGACCGTCAGCCTAAACAACACGACGGCTAACGGAACGGAAACAATTGCTTATCAGAACCACGGGACGACGACTTTCGGCTTGCTCGCGTCTTGGAGCGGTTCCGCGAACCAATGGGGCCTGTACGACAACGGCAAGACGGGCGGCGCTGATTACGACATCAAGCAAATACAGAATGGCGATCTGACGCTTTACCCTTACGGCGCGATCCGGCTTACGCCGCTGAACGGCTACGTTATTTCGTCGGCTTTGATCACGGCTCCCGATGTATTGCTGAACCCCGTCACCATATCTGGGCTTCTCGCCATCTCGTGCGGTGCGGGAACCGAAGGAACTGTCGCCTACGTCAAAGATACGGTCGGCTCGGCGGCTCCGTCATTCCATCTCACGGTCGCGGGCGGCGGGGCGAACGCGGTTCACTCACTCGCATCATGC
>Ga0075019_10001293_pt1 | contig 14244 bp, 10 predicted proteins | sample ColStrG_CSR_2013_FD_71473 | JGI IMG/M metagenome (GOLD analysis project Ga0075019, IMG submission 71473) | Freshwater sediment microbial communities in response to fracking from Pennsylvania, USA - Cold Stream Run_MetaG_CSR_2013 | ecosystem: Environmental > Aquatic > Freshwater > Creek >...
ACCAGCATTTCAGATGCCGCAGTGACCACGTAAGGAATGAATTGCCATCCGATACTGACAGCCTGGCCCCGATCAATCGCCATCTGCACAACGGCGACAGTCGCAAAACCAAGGGCTGCAATGAACATTCCCCACGCCATTTTGCGGACTGGCGTCACTCGCACACCCCATTTTTCAAGAGTGGGATAAATCCACCCTGAAAACAGCGGAACCATCAGCAAAATCAAAATTGGATTCAAAGCCTGAACCTGGGCTTCATTCCATTCAATTCCCAGAAAATTCAGATTCATTTTTTGGGCCTGGAGCACCCAAGTCGAGCCCCCCTGATCATAGAGAGACCAAAAAACTGAAATCCAGATGAACAGAACCATCACTCCGAAGACGGCACGGACACCTTCGATGACCTCGGCTCCATGATTGGCTTTGGCCTTGTCCCAGAACGAAGCCCCGTTGCCTGTCAGGCCCGACCAAATGACCCTCAAAAAGGAATGGGGGTTGGCTCCCGTGGGCGGCACGTGAACATACTTTTTTCGACCCATCCAAAAAACGATGGTCGCAACAAACATCAAGACACCAGGGATTCCGAAAGCGACTTGAGGACCGTATTTGGCAAATGTCCAGGGTGTGATGAGAGTGGCAAAAAAAGATCCAAAATTGATCATCCAATAAAAAAGTCCAAAAACTTTTTCGAGCTTTTCTTTTTCAGTGGCTTTGAATTGATCTCCGACATGCGCCGAGGCACAAGGTTTAATCCCTCCCGCGCCCAGAGCGATCAAGCCCAGCCCCCAGTACATTCCCACTTCCGACTCGTTGAGTGCCAGAACGGCATGACCCGCACAGTACACAAGAGACAGCCACATGATTGTGCGGTACTTCCCCAAAAAACGGTCCGAAAGAAAGGCCCCGAGGAGTGGCAGCAAGTAACAAGCAGCAGCAAAATAGTGATAGGCACTGACCGCAGAAGCCTCCTTCATCAAGAGATTCTTGGTCATAAAGATCACCAGGATCGAACGCATGCCGTAGTAACTGTAGCGCTCAGCTGCTTCGTTGCCGACGATATAACCAATTTGTGGAGGGAACTGCTGCCAAAATCGACGCATGAATGACCTTCTCTTTCAACCAGACAAACCGCTGAACTCAGAGTTTAAGAAATCGCATTTTTCCCAGGCTTGCAATCAAGCCCTCTGACCGCACGCGTTCAAAGCCTCAATTGACGCTCATTTGACGAACACGCTACTCTCGCTCGCAAAAATACTGCAACAAAGGACCGACTGGTGCGACAAATTCAAGTGCGAGTTTACCCCTCCAAAGAAAAGCTTCCTCGCGAACAGCAATTGGCTTGGAAAATGGCCGAAATCGCAACCGATTCTGCGCCGATCGGAGCCGACGTCACGGAAATGGTGATCAATCGCATGATCGACAATGCGTCCGTTGCCATTGCTTCTGCGAACCGCCGACCCGTCATGAGCGCTCGTTTGATGGCCCTGGCGCACCCCAGGTCGACCGGTGCGACAGTCTTCGGAATGCCGATGAACCAACGCTTCGATTGCGAATGGGCCGCCTGGGCGAATGGAACTGCCGTGCGCGAGTTGGACTTTCACGATACTTTCTTGGCAGCTGACTATTCCCATCCTGGTGACAACATTCCGCCTGTTCTCGCAGTCGCCCAGCAGAAGGGCAAAAGCGGCAAAGAGCTTTTGCGCGGGATCGTCACCGGATATGAACTGCATGTGAACCTTGTCAAAGCCATCTGCTTGCATGAGTTCAAAAAAGACCACATTGCGCATCTCTGCCCCGCTTCTGCAGCAGGGATTGGAACATTGCTCGGACTGAGCACCGAGACCGTCTTTCAGGCGATTCAACAGGCGGTGCATGTCAGCTTCACGACTCGACAGTCCCGCAAGGGCGAGATTTCGAGTTGGAAAGCCTATGCTCCGGCGCACTCGGGAAAACTTGCCATTGAAGCGGTTGATCGCGTGATGCGTGGTGAAGGCGCACCATCGCCAATTTATGAAGGCGAAGACTCGGTCATCGCCTACATGTTGGGTGGAAAAACGGGGCATTATTCAGTCCCCATGCCCGAAGTTGGGGAACCGAAGCTGGCGATCTTGGAGACCTACACCAAAGAGCACTCAGCCGAGTATCAGTCTCAGGCTTTGATCGATTTGGCCCGCAAAATGCGCGAGAAGATTTCCAACTTCAACGACATTCAAGAGATTGTGATTCACACATCTCACCACACCCACTACGTGATCGGCACCGGCGCCGGCGATCCGCAAAAAATGGATCCCAAAGCCTCACGCGAAACTTTGGATCACTCCATCATGTACATTTTTGCGGTGGCACTGGAAGATGGCAGCTGGCACCACGTCAAGTCCTATGACCCCGAGCGTGCCCAAAGACCGGCGACAGTTGCACTCTGGCACAAAATCCGCACGGTCGAAGATCCACAGTGGACCCAGTGGTACCACGAACAGAATCCAAACAAAAAAAGATTTGGTGGCAAAGTCGAAATCATCCTCAAAAATGGCCAAAAAATTGTCGACGAGTTGGGTGTCGCTGACGCGCATCCCGCCGGAGCGCGCCCCTTTCGCCGTCCCGACTACATTCGCAAATTTGACAGCCTGACCGACGGTTTGATCACCAAAGATGAACGGACTCGATTTTTGGATCTCGTGCAACGGCTCCCGGAGCTGACGCCTGAGCAAGTCCTCAACTTGAATGTGCAAATGCCGCAAAATCTTCTGTCGGGCCACGAACGTGACCAACGAGGTATTTTCTAATGCTGTTTCAACACGCCAATCCGATGGTCAAACGACAAAATTTTCGTTTGGCATTGAAATCTGGAAAACTCCTGCAATTTCCGGGCGCTTGGTCGCCACTTGTGGCGATGAAAATTGAAGCCATGGGGTTTGGCGGCGTTTACATTTCAGGTTCTGTTCTTTCCAATGACCTCGGTTACCCAGATGTGGGTCTGACCACCTTGACCGAAGTCGCACAGAGGGGCCGACAGATCGCGCGTGTGACGGCGTTGCCAACAATCATCGATTGCGACACGGGTTTTGGGGTCCCAATGAACACTGCTCGAACCGTCGCCGAAATGATTGAGATGGGACTTGCGGGCTGTCACTTGGAGGACCAAGAAAATCCCAAACGCTGTGGACACCTTGATGGCAAGAACCTCGTGTCACGCAGTGAAATGGTCCAAAAACTTCGTGCGGCTGATGAAGGTCGCAAGATGGACCCCAATTATATACTCATCGCCAGAACAGACGCACGCGCCTCGGAAGGATTAACGGCTGCAATCGACCGCGCGAAAGCCTACGTCGATGCTGGTGCCGATGTGATTTTCCCGGAAGCTTTGGCTGATGAAAAAGAATTCGCGCAATTCCGCAAAGAAGTCAAAGTTCCCCTTTTGGCCAATATGACGGAGTTCGGAAAGTCGAAATTGTTTACCAAGCAAGAGCTCGAAAATTTGGGCTACAATATTGTCATCTATCCCGTCACGACTCTGCGACTTGCGATGAAGGCTGTTGAAAAAGGTTTGCAGACCATTCAGCGCACGGGCTCTCAAGAGGACTCCGTGCCCGATATGCAAACACGCAAAGAGCTTTATGAACTGACCCACTATGAAGACTACAATCAACTGGACCAAAATATTTTCAACTTCAAGGTAGACGGGCGTCACTGACGTCCAGAAGGAGCTCTCATGTCGGATCGAATTGTAAATCCTGACTATGTCGCTGAACCCGAAAAAATGAACGTCAAAAAAGGTCTTGAAGGGGCCGTCGTTGACACGACGACTGTCTCCAAGGTGACGCCCGAAACAAATTCTTTGATCTACAAAGGCTATCCTGTCCAGGAACTGGCCGAACAGTGCCGCTTCGAAGAAGTCGCCTACTTGCTGTGGAACAGCGAGCTGCCCACTGCCGCGCAACTGGCTGCATTCGAAAAAGAAGAACGGCAAAATCGCGACATCAGCAAAGCCAATCTTGAAGTCATCCGCCTGTTGCCAAAAAAATGTCATCCCATGGATTCGATTCGCACCGGCGTCAGCTTTTTGGGCAGTGAAGACCCTCGCACGTGGGACAAGCAGTCCAATGCCAACAAAGCCCTGTTGATGCTGGCCAAGATCCCCACGCTCATTGCGGCGGATTATCGTTTTAAAAAGGGCCTTGATTTTATTGCTCCAGATCCGACTTTGAATATGGCGGAAAATTTCTTTAAGATGTGCTTTGGAAAAATTCCGGCCCCTGAAGTTGTCAAAGCGTTCGATGTGTCACTGACACTTTATGCAGAACACAGCTTCAATGCTTCCACCTTTGCGACACGCGTGATTGCCTCGACCGAATCCGATATTTATTCGGCTACTGTTGGTGGCATAGGTGCTTTGAAAGGCCCCTTGCATGGCGGTGCCAATGAACAGGTGATGCACATGATGCTTGAAATCAACGATCCCGCAAAAGCGGAACAGTGGATGCTGGATGCGCTGAAAAATAAGCGCAAGGTCATGGGCTTTGGGCATCGGGTGTACAAGTATGGTGACAGCCGCGTGCCAACAATGAAGAAATATGCTCAGAAGATGGCCGATGCCACTGGCCAGCAAAAATGGATGCAGATCTATGACGCCCTTGAAAAGACGATGGTCTCGGCGAAAAAAATCTATCCCAACCTCGATTTTCCAGCGGGCCCTGCTTATTACATGATGGGTTTCGAAATTGATTTTTTCACACCTATTTTTGTGATGGCACGGACAACGGGATGGTCGGCGCACATCATTGAACAGCATCAAAACAATCGTATCATACGCCCCCTGTCCGAATACAATGGCGCAACTGAACGTCATGTCCGCCCACTCAATGAAAGGCCCTGAGATTTCACTTTTAGGGAAAGGGGCCGGGTTCAAAATCATAGTTGTTCTGGCGCTTGGGCCTTGGTTCGGGACGAGCGCGAAAGGGGATGCCCCCTCTCCTGAGCCACTTGACTGCTCAAGGCCTCTGACCAAAATTGTTTTTGCTTCAGGCGCAGATCCCCGTCAGGAGCAACCCCTCTGGCGGGATATGCTGGCCGAAAAACCAGAGCTGCTCCTGTGGCTGGGAAATAATTTACCGGCCAAGAGCACGCTGGCATTGACGCCAACCAAGCTCGCAAAATTGCAATCTCTGCAACCTGACGCGGTCCTGTTCCGACGGACGGTTCCCAGTCTTGCGACGTGGGACAATTCTGATTTCGGTGTGAGCCCAGCGGCGCACAATGGGATTGAGAGTGCGGAACGAGAGAGCTCAAAACTTGAATATTTGCAACTCAACCCTTTTGACCTCCAGAGTATTCCCGCCAAGCAGCGTGGGATCTATCACTCGTTGATCTGTGGACCCCAAGGTCAGCGGCTGCAAATTCTCATCCTCGATCAACAGAGCTTTCGATCTCCCCTCCTGGTCAACCCCAAACCTTTTTTTCCAAATGGCCCCTACCGCGTTGACCCCAGTCTGCAGGCCAACCTTCTGGGAAAAGAGCAACTGCAGTGGTTGGACAAGCAACTGGATCAACCCGCTGACTTGAGAGTTCTTCTCAGTCCGCGTCAGTTTATTTCTGATACGCACGGATATGAATCCTGGGGGCTCTTTCCAAATGAAAAGAAGCATCTGCTAGCCAGTCTGCAACGCAAGAAAATTGCCTTTTTCCTTGTCTTGTCGGCCAATCGACTCCATGGGGAAGTCCATCGACAGACCTTTGCGAAAAATGAAGTCTTGGACACCACAGTCGGAGGACTCAATGTCACTTTTCCGTCCGCTGATCAGCCGCTGCCGACTCGGATCGGCGAGCTTGTCAATCAATCCAATTTTGGTTTACTGAAAATCAATTGGTCAACACAATCGGGACAAGTTGAGCTGCACCAAGCGAAAAGTCCGACAGGGAAATCTGACCCTGTGCCCTTGAAAGTCGATTTTCAGTTTCGGCCCCAGGCTCATTAAGAGGCCTGAGGCGGAGCCCAGAGTTCGACACTGCGGCCATCCGGATCCAAGACGACGGCTGTTTGCCCGTCATCCAAAAACTCAAGATCTAAAACAATCTGAATTCCGAGCTTTCGCAAGGCAGTAATTTTGCCAGCAATGTCTTCGACTTGGATTCGAAAAGAGGTTTCCGGAGTCGCCTCCTCTTTTCTTCGCGAACCTGAATGCAAGACCAACTCAACGGGGCCCACTTGCCCGCGCCAAACCACCGAGCCCTTCGCAACGCGATTTTCTTGAAACACAAAGCCAAGAGCCGCATAAAAATCTCGCAGTGCGAGCACATCTGACGATTTGAGAGCCAGCGAACGAAGTCCCTTCATAGCCCCATGGCAAACCGGATGCAGAGATTAGTCAAGAAACTCTCGTGCCCATATGTTGGGAGTGCTTGAGCCTGAGCGCCTGAGGTGCTATGGATCCAGTCTTGACACACGCAACACCAAAACAAATTTACCGCCAAGATTACCAGCCCCCAGACTTTAGCATTGAGTCTGTCGAGCTCTGGTTTGATGTGAGTGACAGTCAGACGCAGCTTCGCTCAAGGCTCCAGATGCGCCGCCTTCGCCCCTCTGCTCACTTGCGACTCGATGGGGAAGGCTTTGTCCCCAATTGGGTCAAGGTCGACGCACGGGTCTTGCTTCCTCATGAATTTCAAGTTGATGCTGAAGGGCTCGTCCTCAATCCCCTGTCCGATGAGTTTGTCTTTGAAACTGAAGTCAACCTGAAGCCCCAGACCAATACGAGTTTGGAGGGCCTTTACCTGTCAGGAAAACTTTTGTGCACCCAATGTGAAGCCCAGAGTTTTCGGAAGATCACCTACTTCCTCGATCGCCCCGATGTCATGTCCCGGTTTCTTGTTCACATTGAAGCGTCGCAGGAGCGATATCCAATCCTGTTGGCCAACGGCGATTGCGTGGAGCGCGCAGAACTCGCTGGGGGGCGCCACCGCGCAACTTTTTCCGATCCCCACCGCAAACCCAGCTATCTTTTTGCCCTGGTGGCAGGGGACCTGGGCTGCCTGCGGGACACGTTTCGAACCCAAAGCGGAAAACTTGTGAACTTGGAGATTTACGCTCAACACGGCCAGCAAGACCGCTGCCGACACGCCTTGGACAGCCTGAAAAATTCCATGCGCTGGGACGAGGTCCGCTTCGGTCGTGAATATGATCTGGGAACCTATGTCATCGTGGCTGTCGATGATTTCAATGCCGGTGCAATGGAAAACAAAGGTCTGAACATCTTCAACTCCAAATTGATTTTTGCAGATTCTCAAACCGCGACGGACGACGATGAATACAATGTCGAATCTGTCGTCGCGCACGAGTATTTTCACAACTGGACAGGCAATCGAGTCACTCTCAGAGATTGGTTTCACCTGTCCCTCAAGGAAGGTCTCACTGTTTTTCGCGACCAAGAGTTTTCGGCTGATATGACCTCTCAAGGCAGTGCGCGAATTCGCGCAGTCACGGCACTTCGCCAGGCGCAATTTGCTGAGGATGCGGGACCCAATGCACATCCCATCTTGCCGGACAGCTGCTATGCCGTGGACAACTTTTTCACGGCGACAATTTACGAAAAAGGCGCCGAAGTCATCCGCATGATGCAAACCTTGGTGGGACGACCCGGATTTCGCAAAGGTATGGACTTGTATTTTTCCCGCTTCGATGGGCAGGCGGTGACCATTGACGATTTTGCCACAGCAATCGCAGAAGCCAACGATCAAGACTGGTCTCAATTTCGCCTCTGGTACAGCCAAGCGGGAACGCCTTGCATTCGCGTCGAAGAACACTATGACCCGAAGAAATCAGAGTACCAGGTCAAGCTCTCACAAACGACACCCCCAACACCGAATCAAAATGACAAAAAGCCTCTGCACATTCCCTTGGCCTTTACTCTGCTGAATGCCAATGGCCAGGAATTGCCATTGCCGCCAAGTCATCTTCGCGACAGCAAGTGCTCGGTCAACAGTGAAGGCCAGTCGCTTTTGCATCTGACCGAACCGACCCAGACGTTCACTTTCCCGCAGATTTCGGAACGGCCCACACTTTCATTGAATCGATTTTTTTCAGCTCCGGTTCGTATTGATTGGAATCGGCCCAATGAGCAACTGCAAACTCTTGCTACTTTTGACTCGGATGAATTCAATCGTTTTGAGGCCATTCAAACGCTGGCGCTGCGCGAGTTTTTTTCGCTGGAACAAGCCGCTCAGAACACACAACCTCTGAAGATTCAAGACGGTTTGATTCAGGTTCTGCGTCGGGCCCTGCTCTCGGATTTGCCCGCAGACCAGAAAGCCCAGCTTTTGGAGATTCCCAATCTCGCTGAGTGTGTTCAGCTCATGCCGACATTCGATGTGAAGACTCTGACCCCTGCACAAAAAGCGCTTTGGAGTGGACTTGCCCACGGACTTTCTGATGAGTTTCAAGGTGTCCTCAAAAGTGGTCTCAGCGACAGCGTCGGCCAACGCCATTTGGAAAATCGCGCCTTGTTTTTTCTTGCACAAGTGGACACGTCTTTTGAAAAATTGGCATGGACTCGGTTGCAACAGACGCAAAATATGACCCTGGCCTCTGGCGCACTCGTGGCCTTAGCCCACGTCGGACGGGACTCACAATGGAGAACTCTGGGCTTGGATTATTTTGCAAAAAAATGGCAGCACGAACCCTTGGTCTTGAACAAATGGTTTGCCGCTCAAGCCCAAGCCAGTTTGCTGGATGTGTTTGAGGACGTCCGATTGCTGAGCGAACTGCCGAGCTTCAACTGGTCGAATCCGAATCGCGTCTATTCTCTTTTGCGTGTTTTTGGTGGCAACATTTTGGGTCTCTACAATCCCGACCAACCTGCTCGCTCGTGGTTGGCCGAGAAAATTCGCCATTTGGACACTTTGAATCCGGCCGTGGCCACACGAGTGGCCGCAAGTTTCAATCTGGCAACAAAGGCGCCAAAGCCTCTTCGTCATGAAATCTTGGTGCTGATGCGTGGCCTGGAGTCTTCGGTCTTGTCCAAGACGACCTTTGAAATCGTGACAAAGACCCGGCAAGCTCTCGAAACAGTTGAAGGCTAGGCCGCTTGGCCTGAGGGCTGCAAAATTCCACGCGCCGAACATGCCTTTTCACAGTCATCCCAAAACTTATCTTTGATCTTTTGTTCTGCTGGGCCCATTTTCACTTTTGGAAAATCTTTTTTCTCGCAATGCTGGACAAAGTCAGCCTCCGAGCAGCCACGAGCAATTTTCAGAAGCAGTGACAGGTGAGAATCAGAAAATGGTTTCCCATCGACAAGCATCTTGCGAAGACCTTGCTCGGGGGTTTGCGTGACAAATTGATGAAAGCCAGCATAATCGAATTGACTCATTTCTCTTCCATTCTGGTGGCAAGCCACCGGCTATCGGGTGGCAAGCCACCAGTTCCACTTTTTCATTATCGCGCGAGGCTCTCAGTCACTCAACGATCGAGCTTCAAAGTCCAGTCGGGATGTGGTCGAGGGCACTGTCACTGGCGCGTGCCTCTTGCCAGACGACCAGTTTGATGGGAAAAAGGCCTCATGCGTGTGGTTTCACTTGTCCCCTCTTGGACTGAGACTCTTGTCGAGGCCGGCGTTGATGTCGTCGGGCGAACACGCTTCTGCATCCATCCGGCCAATGCCGTTGCCGACATTCCAGCTGTGGGTGGGACCAAAAAAGTGGATTGGGAAAAAATTCGTAATCTTCGACCCGATCTGGTCGTTCTTGACAGAGAAGAAAACCCAAAAGAGTTTATTGCGAACTGCCCCTGTCCCTGGTGGGCGTCACATGTGATCGATCTTTCATCACTGCGCGATGCGCTCCACGAGTTGAGTCAAGTTCTGCAATGTCAGCAACTGGATGAATGGTCGACGCAGTTGCAAACAGAATTGAGTTTGGGACCTCACCAGCCAACTTTAAGGCCGCAGGCGGCTTTGCGTGCCTTGGCACCTCCCAACCCGGATCAACCGTGGATCTATATGATCTGGCGCAAGCCTTGGATGATTGTCGAGCCTCGCACGTTCATTGGCCAGGTGCTGACACATATGGGTTTTCCGATCATTGGCATCCAACCCCCGACCACTCAATACCCCGAAGTCTCAGAGGAGTTTGTTCGTGCAAACAATTGCCTGTTTTCTTCTGAGCCCTATCCGTTTTTGGATTCGTCAGAACAGCTCGTCACCGAGAACTTTCGTGGTTGGATCGTCGATGGCGAGTGCTACAGTTGGTTCGGTGTTCGCACCTTGCGCTTCCTCCAAAAGGTTCGCTCAGCCGGCGGTGACCTCATCTCTTAAAAAGAAAAGCGGACCTTTTGAGTCCGCTTTTCAAGAACTTTCCCTGGCGTTGGAGACGGCTAAGAAGCCGCCACCTCCGCCTGGGTTATGCATTCAGTAGTCACCAAGCACCACCCCCTTTCAAGCCACCAGAGTAGCTGTCTTGATTATAACCCCCGTCGAAGACTTGGCAAAGTAAGATTCTTCCGTTAGAGTGAATTTTGAAAAAGGAGTCCCCGAAATGCCCAAACCAGCAAAACGCACCAAGAACAAACACCATGTGAAACGTATCAAGCGCAAAAAGAAGATGATCAAAGCGAAAGCCAAAGGTCGCAAATCGAAATAAGGTGGTTTCCACCGCCTTGTTTCGGATTTGTCTCAGAATTGAAGTCTAGGTACGAGACGATCCAGCGCCTCAAAACAGGTGCTGGCGTCTAAATCTGAGGGCAACAAGGCTCGCGGATTTTTTCCCGATTTGACCCAAAGATCCGCAAACATTCCATGCACGTATGCACCGAGGCAGGCGGCCTCAAATGGCACCAAACCCTGGGCCAGAAAACTTCCGATCATCCCGGTCAAAACATCACCACTGCCCGCCTTGGCCAAGGCCGAGTTTCCCGCAAAGATGATGGCTTTTTTTTCTCCATTCGTCACCACAGTTCGATAACCTTTCGCCACCACTATCGCCTGCGTGCGCAGAGCCAATTCCGCAGCCGCTGAAACCCGATCTTGCGCCACTTGCTCACTGGGCCAACCCAAAAGTCGAGTCAACTCACCCTGATGGGGGGTCAAAATCCAGTTGCGCGGGAGCTTCCCGCCTCCCGAATTGGCAAAAACGGTCAATCCATCGGCATCCAAAACCACCGGGACCAGAGCCTGCCGTCGGATCTCTTCGAACCGCGCTCCAACCTCAGCTTCTAAACCTAAGCCAGGACCAAACACGAGGGCCGAAGGCTTGCTCGACAATGTCGCACCCCACGGGTGACACAAAACTTCGGGCGTCCGTCCCACTTGTCGAAACCAATTGCCGCGTGTGACAAGCTCCAAATAACCGACTCCGGTCCGACCGGCACTGCGTAAGCAAAGCAGTGAGGCTCCGGGATACTGATCACTGCCGGCATAAATTCGCAGGCGACCCTGTGTCGCCTTGTGTGCGACAGGAGACAGGCTTCCAAGAATTTGCCTTGCCGCTTGCGGACCAAACAAAAAATAGTTTTGACCCAACGACTTGATATCCGCATCTGCAAACGAAAGCTTGGCAATCCGCAATTGCCGAGTCACCCGCGGCCCTTGCTCCATAAAAAAGCCCGGTTTCGCGGCCCCCATGGTCACGGTTCGAGTGGCGGCAAGTGCTCCGCCCCAAAGCCTTCCTGTGTTCAGATCAAGTCCGGTTGGCGAATCCACGGCCAAAATGGGGATCTTGGCTTTTCGGCAAGCCACTTGAACGCTTTGCAACTGCAAGATTGAAACTGGCCCCAAGGGCCGATTCAGACCCGCTCCAAAAATTGCATCCACAACAATTCCGCACTGAGGGATCACTTCAAGTGCGGATCCAAAGTCACCCATCACCATTGTCTGCGACTGCAGGCGCAGTGAATCCGCTCTTTGCCCCTTGGGTGCAGCGGCAAGCCCGTCAGCCTGCCAAGGATGAATATGGACGTCCCAACCTGCCTCTTTGCAAAGCTGCGCCAGCCAAAACCCGTCCTGCCCATTTTGACCAGGTCCCGCAAATATCAACACTCTCGGAAGTTTGGTCATTTGCAACATTGCCGAGAAACAGGCTCGAGCCGCTTCTTGCATCAAATGTTCTTCGGGAATCCTTTGATGGGTCAACCGATCCAAAGCTTGCGATTGTTCGCGAGTCAGAAGACGCACAGATTACGTCGGTTTTTTGTGACAGTGACTCAGAAATTCACTACGCGTTTCCATTCGAGTCTTGAAGTGACCTCGCAGATCGCATGTCGAAGTGAGGCTTTGACTGTCTTGAACCCCGCGCGCAATGACACAGTAGTGTCGCGCTGTGAGGTGCACGCCAACATGCGGAGTCTCTAACACCGCGACCAAACAATCTGCAATCTGCTTGGTCAGCCGCTCCTGCACTTGCGGACGTTTTGAAAAAAATCGAACAATCCGATTGATCTTTGAAAGTCCGATCACCTTGTGATTCGGAATGTAGGCCACTGTGGCCAAGCCATCGATGGTCTGAAAATGGTGCTCACAAACACTCAGCGCTTGAATGTTCTCGACCACGATCATCTGCTCGTAAGCCATCTTGTTTTCGATGGTCGTAATGCGCGGAAAATGGCTGGGGTCAAGACCTGAGAAAATCTCATTCACATACATTTTCGCAATTCGATGTGGCGTCTTTTCCAGACTGTCATCGGACAGATCCATTCCCAAAATCTCAAGGATGTCGGTAAATTTTTCCGTGATCAAAGAGATCTTTTCCTCTTTGCTGTAGCCAGTTTCCACCATCGGTGTCGGACTGACTTCGGCCAAGATGTCCTGGATTCGATTCGCAAGAATCGATCGGTTCGGCATTGGGTTTGTGCGTGAACCCCGAATCGGAGTCAGTGACCTCTTCATGGGGGGCTGTGTACCACAGGATTGGACCAAATGCAGACAATTTCATGGCTGCACTTCGGCTCATGTCAAAAATATTGCCAAACAAGAGAGGACTTCAGGGCCCCAAATCCAATTCGTTGCCAATTGGCAGGAGCACCACCGTGGCCTTCCTTTTGCACACCGATGTCGGACAGCTCAGAAATCGATGACTGTGGCTCTTGGAGGGTCATTGCTGACAACAAACGCTTCAATCAAAAGCAGAGAGCCTCTCTTCCGCATCTCGAAGTCAATCCCGTGGCTAATGAACTTCGCTCGTCTCACTGTCTGTTCAGGTCTCGCATTGTCGATGGCCAGCTCAGCCTGGGGCGCTGATGGGACTCCGGCCAGCAGCTATCAGACAACTGTGGCCGTGAAACATTGGATGAAAGACTCGCTCCATGTCCAATTCACACCTCGAGGCCTCACCCTGTTTCGCACCAAGCTCCTGACGATTTTTGCAAACCAGGGGCTGAGTTTGGATGAGGGCAATTTTGACCCCCAGCACTTTGACTTGGCTCCCATTGATCTTCTTTCAGACAGCACCTCAGCTTCGAACAAAGAGCTGATTCAGAATGTGACGTCGACACTGCACACCTGGCTGACTGGATTTCCGCTTCTGACCAAGGTGCAACCCTCGATTGACCTCGGGGCTTCTGGTTACACCGCAAAATTTAAAACCTTCAGTCTTTCAACGGACGAAAAGCTTTTGAAATCACTCAACAAGCCGAATGGTGTGGTGCTGGTCTTGGATCTCGAGATCGAAAAAATTAAATTTCGCTCTTCGCAGGTGCGCGTTTGGGATGCTTTCAATCCCAACTTGGGTCAGGTTGGCCTCAACAATCCAGTTGTGAAAATTGCGGACAGTGGAGTCCCGCTGAAAATCCACATGCCGTTTTTGGTGCAAATTGACGGCCAAGGTCTGCCACATTTCCAGGCCCTGGGATTTGATCAAAATATCAATTTGGTGAACATCGACCTGTCCTACCAGAAGCTTGTCGTTCCAACCGTTGAAGTGCTGATCAACGGCCATCCTTACAATCTCGATCAGACTCAATTGAATACAAACTTTCGCAACCAGACACCCGCGCTTCTGGATAAAATCCGCGAAGAGCTTCACACTTTGGCGTCTGAACAAATTCCCAAAATTCTGAATGAAAAAGCCAAACAAAATCTGGTCAGTGCGATTGAGCAAATTCAGACTCTGGATGCCCCCGGAGCGCCAACGCCCTCCCAGCCGCTCCTCTGGGGGCTGCAACTGGACAAACCCTTTTTGCATGGTGACCTCGAGTTTTCCCTGTCGTCTTTCGTTGAAGACCCCCTGAACCCCAATTCGAATTTACTTGAAATCCACGCCAAC
>Ga0075019_10001296_pt1 | contig 14220 bp, 8 predicted proteins | sample ColStrG_CSR_2013_FD_71473 | JGI IMG/M metagenome (GOLD analysis project Ga0075019, IMG submission 71473) | Freshwater sediment microbial communities in response to fracking from Pennsylvania, USA - Cold Stream Run_MetaG_CSR_2013 | ecosystem: Environmental > Aquatic > Freshwater > Creek >...
GAGATGCAGGCTTTTCTAAGCTGCCTGTGCGGCAGTGAACAATTTGATGCGTCGAGTTTTCCGTCACCGTGCTTTCTAAGCTGCCTGTGCGGCAGTGAACCGGACGCATTAACTCGCGCAAGTAACGCAATATTTCTAAGCTGCCTGTGCGGCAGTGAACGAAATTACCTTTTTTATCGGTGCATTTTGCATTTTCTAAGCTGCCTGTGCGGCAGTGAACCGTTAAGTATTACGCCAGTGCGTAGGTTGTATTTTCTAAGCTGCCTGTGCGGCAGTGAACATTAATTTGCAAGATCAACTCACATGCGTAAATTTCTAAGCTGCCTGTGCGGCAGTGAACAGCCCACATGCAGAACCACTCTAAACGCTCTTTTTCTAAGCTGCCTGTGCGGCAGTGAACAAGCGAAGACGCTGCGAAAAGTTTTATTGATTTTTCTAAGCTGCCTGTGCGGCAGTGAACAAAAGGCCATGCCAGAAAGAAATTCTGGGAGTTTTCTAAGCTGCCTGTGCGGCAGTGAACGTCAGGCTCTCCCGTGATGATGCCGTTATTGCTTTCTAAGCTGCCTGTGCGGCAGTGAACTTTAGTGGCCTTTTGGTTTGGCTTTTTTTTGTTTTCTAAGCTGCCTGTGCGGCAGTGAACAACACAATATATGCGGCGAGCACGGACGCAATTTTCTAAGCTGCCTGTGCGGCAGTGAACGCTTGGGACTTATTGCATTATTAGCATTACTATTTCTAAGCTGCCTGTGCGGCAGTGAACTATTATTATTAGGAATAACTCGTGACTATTCCTTTCTAAGCTGCCTGTGCGGCAGTGAACGTAAGCAACCTCTATTTAACAAGTCGCTCAAATTTCTAAGCTGCCTGTGCGGCAGTGAACTTGCACTAATTAAAAAGATATTTCCTCCATGCTTTCTAAGCTGCCTGTGCGGCAGTGAACATAGCCAAAGTTTATGTTGATTCAATCCTGGATTTCTAAGCTGCCTGTGCGGCAGTGAACGAAGAGGCTCTTTCACGTCTTGCAAATTTAGTTTTCTAAGCTGCCTGTGCGGCAGTGAACTTATGCTGCAAATCAAACCACTTAATAAGCGCTTTCTAAGCTGCCTGTGCGGCAGTGAACTCTAATCCTGATAATGAGTACCAAGGATTGTCTTTCTAAGCTGCCTGTGCGGCAGTGAACTTTTGTACAATTTACGTTGCCAATCGATCATATTTCTAAGCTGCCTGTGCGGCAGTGAACGCCGCTAGCATTATTGTACTTTCTTGGAATTCTTTCTAAGCTGCCTGTGCGGCAGTGAACATACACACTGGATGCCACTACCAAAACCTCCATTTCTAAGCTGCCTGTGCGGCAGTGAACGTCACAGGTGGCTGTGTGCCGCCGATAACATATTTCTAAGCTGCCTGTGCGGCAGTGAACGAGCGGTGGTAGCGGCGGCGGCGACCTCTAGTTTTCTAAGCTGCCTGTGCGGCAGTGAACCATGAGTTGGAATCGCAGCGCATTCAATTGCATTTCTAAGCTGCCTGTGCGGCAGTGAACAATTAGGGGCGATTGTGGTGGCTCAACCAACTTTTCTAAGCTGCCTGTGCGGCAGTGAACTGTTTTTCTAGCTCTTGCTTTTCATCTTGCAATTTCTAAGCTGCCTGTGCGGCAGTGAACTGGCAGGTATAAACATAGGCGTTTCTTGGCTTTTTCTAAGCTGCCTGTGCGGCAGTGAACGTTCAGAATTAAACGAAGCTGCTTTGGCTGCTTTTCTAAGCTGCCTGTGCGGCAGTGAACTTAGGCTTCAATGATGCTATGTCTATTATTCTTTTCTAAGCTGCCTGTGCGGCAGTGAACATTATTAGCGTGTTTAATTTTATTGGCATTGTTTTCTAAGCTGCCTGTGCGGCAGTGAACGAACGCGCAGTGACAAGCACAAAGCGGTTTGTTTTCTAAGCTGCCTGTGCGGCAGTGAACTAGATATACCTTTTTCGATGAACGTCTATAATTTTCTAAGCTGCCTGTGCGGCAGTGAACTTAGAACTTGGCTTTCCTGTTTTAATTTCAATTTTCTAAGCTGCCTGTGCGGCAGTGAACACCACATTAAATAACTAGAACGTATAGCGCGATTTCTAAGCTGCCTGTGCGGCAGTGAACGAAGTAGGTGTAAAAGCTCGCTTTCAGACTTTTTTCTAAGCTGCCTGTGCGGCAGTGAACTGAAGCGCTTGATAAAACGCAATTGTGGGGTTTTTCTAAGCTGCCTGTGCGGCAGTGAACTACCATACTGAAAGATATGAGCATTTTTGTATGTTTCTAAGCTGCCTGTGCGGCAGTGAACACTCAGCGTGCATTTAATATGTGCTTAAAGGATTTCTAAGCTGCCTGTGCGGCAGTGAACGATATGGCTCGGCCAGCTCGCCATCGTGCTCATTTCTAAGCTGCCTGTGCGGCAGTGAACTGCAAATTGGATGCAGCTTATTGGTAGTTTATTTTCTAAGCTGCCTGTGCGGCAGTGAACCAAAAAATCCAATTATAGGCGCTGCTGAAACTTTTCTAAGCTGCCTGTGCCGCAGTGAACAAGCGGATCCATTAGCCCTTGACCTTCTGTAATTTCTAAGCTGCCTGTGCGGCAGTGAACAATAGATATAGTGCGGGCTGATGGATTGTAAATTTCTAAGCTGCCTGTGCGGCAGTGAACCCTAAGTTTGCATCGCGTGATGGATGCTGGCATTTCTAAGCTGCCTGTGCGGCAGTGAACAGAATATTGCGGGAATGGCTTCGCTGGGTGCGTTTCTAAGCTGCCTGTGCGGCAGTGAACCTTGCAAATTGCGCAAGTTGTCCAACTGCTCATTTCTAAGCTGCCTGTGCGGCAGTGAACGCGCAGCCATGCCCATAGCGCTTGGATTGCTCTTTCTAAGCTGCCTGTGCGGCAGTGAACGCGGCTCTGGAACTACCGCAAGCTCAACTAATTTTCTAAGCTGCCTGTGCGGCAGTGAACTGAAAAGTCCGCAATAATCGCGATTTTTAACATTTCTAAGCTGCCTGTGCGGCAGTGAACACGGTGGAGTTGTTACCGCCGCAAGTGGTGATTTTCTAAGCTGCCTGTGCGGCAGTGAACTTATGGAAAAAGAAACCAGCCGAGTTGTTACATTTCTAAGCTGCCTGTGCGGCAGTGAACTTGATACAGTTTCGCAAGGGATGGCAAATCTTTTTCTAAGCTGCCTGTGCGGCAGTGAACGGCTACGCGATCCGCACGCTCATTTTCAGCCTTTTCTAAGCTGCCTGTGCGGCAGTGAACCAAGAGCGCATGAAAATCATTATGCGCGTGAATTTCTAAGCTGCCTGTGCGGCAGTGAACATATGGCGAACGTCAAAAGATGCTCGCGTTGTTTTCTAAGCTGCCTGTGCGGCAGTGAACTGGGATTAAAATAAATTGATCCTGCATCCACTTTTCTAAGCTGCCTGTGCGGCAGTGAACTTATTGCGTTTGACATGTTTTTAGTTCCTGTTTTTCTAAGCTGCCTGTGCGGCAGTGAACGTCGAATGACACCAATCCCAAAAGATCATCGCTTTCTAAGCTGCCTGTGCGGCAGTGAACATAAAGCTGCGAATTATTTATCGACCCAAACTTTTCTAAGCTGCCTGTGCGGCAGTGAACTAGGCCGTCCCGATTGCGTCAGCACCCGTTCCTTTCTAAGCTGCCTGTGCGGCAGTGAACCGGTAATTTTTTTACCTTCTGCCACTTTTTCGTTTCTAAGCTGCCTGTGCGGCAGTGAACGTGCCAAAGGAAACAATCGAGGGATTTTGTATTTTCTAAGCTGCCTGTGCGGCAGTGAACTATAGTTTACAAGCAAAAAAATAAGTTACAACAAACACTTATCAATGGTTTTTTATTTTAACCAATGATTTTAAATGAAATCGCAACTTATTGAATTAACGATGATTTTTAAGTGCAGCTTTTCTATTGGTAGAACCGTTGTATTTCTATAGGTTTTTGTTTCTGCAATTACGTTAATTTTGACTTTTGCTCGATACGAATCTTTACTAGTTCAGATTCGCGCTTTAAGTAGTGATCAAGCTCTGCTTTAAATTGTAATTAAAACACATATTTCGCATCAAATAATTGCTCGCTAACGGTACGTACATAATATTTAACCACTGCGTCGTTGTTTTTTGGCTTAATAAAATGAGGCCAATCTGTGGGCTATCGCTGTCACTTTTTTACTAATGATAAATGTGCGCATAGCCATCCATTAAACCAACTTCTTGAGATTTTAAATTCTCAAGTTTTAAATCAATCAACAAGAAGCATTCAAGGCTTTTCTCTTTTTTTTGGCGTCCGTGACATCGACAAATAAAATTACCCATTGGCAATGATATATCACCAACGGGCATAAAACTCCCTTTGTTATAATGGCGCAGTTAACAGCCACGCTTTAAAGTTGACTAAAAACAAGGGACGGAGGCAGATTGGCTTAAACCATAGCAGTTAAAATTACCTTCCTGTGGTTTTGACATAAGTTGCTGCGTAATAAACAATTTAAAACGATGATTACTTTCTACCGATGATGTCGTCGATAAGCTTTCTAAGGCGACAAAAGGTAGTGATGTAAGTTCACCCTCAAAATCTGCAAAGTGCGCGAGCGCTTGTTCAACAGTTTCGCCTTTGCGTTTGGCACGTCTACGTGCCAAACGCTCGATATTATTAACGCATTGCTTGCGAGTAAAAACAGCGTATTGTGTTTGCTCCGGTACAACGCGGATACTGCTTATGTGGCAATAATCGCTCAACCGCACTAACCATTTTTGTGCATTAAATTGCTCGAGCTGTGTTTCAGTAGGTGCAAACACACGCAACTTACGCCCAAGGCGAGGTTGATTTGCACTGTACTCAGGAAAAGAAAAACCAACGCTCCCGCCCTGCCCTTCCGTAAGCTCCACCAACGCCAAATGCAATTGTTGGTAAATTTTGCTCCATAGAAAATAATGACCAATATCGTCGGTGGGTAACAAAGTAATTTCCACATAGTGCTTCATGTATTACTCCTTATCGCTAGCCCCAAATACGCCACCACGAATTAACGTTGCCATTACATAATGTTCATCTTCCGCGCGCGCTAACTTTTCACCCAAAGAAAACGCATCAAAAAAAGTATAAAAATCTTGCTTGTCTTTAGGCGTACGGAAAGCAGTACCTAAATTTGTTACAGCACCATATGGTTCTACGGCAATTGGGCCTGCAGACTTTTCAACATCACCAAAACTTGGATACCAAGTATCAATGGTGCGCAGTGCATTGCCGATCTTTTGTGTATGCATAGCCGCTATGCCGTTATTACTGTAAAGAATTTTGCTTTTCTTCTCTTTGCTGGTGCTTTTATCCAACACTAATTCTTCGCTTGGATAAACCTCCTGCGCCTTGCCTACCTTGGCAAAACAAGTAATTTCCAGCATTAAAAATTGATCTTCACTGGCAAGTACATCAGCAATGCGTTTTGCCAAACTGTTGATGTCATCACTTTGAACATTAAAATCTCGCAATGTTATTTTTGTGGCATCAAATTCCCAGCTTTGTTTAGCGTTCTCATTTAAAGCATTTACCTGAACGACAATATTTTCTGCACCTAACCGGTTGCGCCATAAAAAGCGTGCATTGGCGATATTAGTTGCATAACGTTTGGCCAACTCAGTAAAACCATGTTCTTGAATATAACCAGCAACCGCTGCGCTATAGCTTTGCTTAAATTCTGCATTATTACAGGCAGAAGGCTTCTGAACACCGCCTAATACTTTGAGTGTAAATTGTAATTTAAGCGTGTCTTGCTCGGGCAATAAAGCACAGGTATCGACACGCTGTAAATTCGGTTTTTCCACCTCGGCATTTAATTTTAAGGGGTCATTTTGCACCGCTGGTTTTAAACGGTTAGAAATAGTACCGCGCACCGATTTTTCAGTGAGCGATAACGCTGTAACTTCATTACGATTTTCCCAAGTAGTGCCATATATATACCCATCGGATGGCACTAACTTTTTCTCAAAAGATAATACAGATGCAATTGCGTTTTTGTTTTTAGCCATGGTATTTTTCCTTTATAAAAAATTGATTAATTAAAAATAAGAAGTTAAATCGGTTTCTACTTGTAAGGTTTGACAAAGATATAAATTGTTTTCTAAATCTGTTTGATAGCGCCATAACATAGTGCTTATATCGTCTATACGGTGAGCCATTTTAAATTCACCTAAAGTAACTATGGCTTCAGCAAAACAATGCGGTGTATCGGCATCACGTTGATTCAGCGCTTGCCCCACAGGGCTAATACCTTGAAAACCCACCGCAATCGGCACCAACCAACCTTTTTCTTTTCTCCCAGACTGCCACAAGACCTTTCCACCTTCCTGTGTGCAGGTGTGGTGTATTGCTAGGTGGTCAATTAGCGCATCTAAAGCATCTTGACCATTTTGCATGGCCTGCTGCATTAGATCCCGCCGTTCTAACAGCACATAACCCGGCATTAATTTACGCAATATTTTTTTAGTATCGATTTGGTTTTCTGTATTTGTAAAATAGGGTTGTTCAAAGGCTAAAATATCGCCCCCCGCAATTTTTAACTGCCCATGTATTAGCTGACTTATAATCGGTAGCACAAGATCTTTATCATCGGCATCTATTCCACTGTATTCGATAACCAAAGATGCTGTTAAGTGCGCTCTGGCCTCCTCAATAAATGAAGGGCGGTTACCCTCTTTATCCAGCGGGTTACCAGTGCCAATAATAGAAGCTACAAAGTCGCCACTGCCACGGTGAGTTTGTAAATCAAACTGGTGCGATATCACGCCTACCGACTTAAATTGAATTTCAGCAAATCCCGCTTGTTGTAATTTACGTTGCAAAGCGTGTACAGCACCCAGCCATGCCGTCATTGCGGGAAAGCCAATGGTAAAGGGGCTAGATAACGCGTTGGCGTTTTGTACTTTTATACGTGGTAAAATTAAGAGCCTTTTAAAATCACTCATCGCAAAAACTCCTTATTTTCAGCCACCCACTGCCCAATCAATTTTTTAATTTCCGCAAACTCCTCATTACCTAGCAAAATCTGTTTATCACCTAAAGCCTTTCCGTAACCATTATTTAACCAACGTGCAATATCGTGAATGATTTCATCGAGCCATAGATCACTAGCTTCGCGTTCACCAGCCTTGTCAGCACAAAGCCAAACAACTTGCGCAGCAGGCAAGCCAGAGGACTCACGATACTGCTCTATAGATGCCTCACGCAGTAAGTAAACGGCATCCATAATCTTTAAGACTAAAGCTTTAATTCTATTTTCAATGGCAGTTAATAATTTTTGGCGAGAGATATTACCGCCAAGCTCAATTTTCATAACCTCGTGTAAATCATTAAATAAATCTTTAAAAACCCAATAATTCAAAGACTCATCAAAAAAATCACGCACAGGAAAACGGACTTCACGAATTTTCAATGCAGGAGGAACAGATGAAAGCAAATGTGCTTTGCCACCATTTTGATTATTTAAAACACTAATGTTTTGCGGTTTAGTGCCACCGTAACCTATGGTAGTTATGTCATAGATTTCGCTGTAGCCCTGCTCACTGTATTGATTTGATTTTTTAAACTCGCGTTTTGCTTTTACCTCCTCACCAAACCGAATATTGTCAATCCGTTGGCGTAGCTCAAAAACCAAACCAGAATTAGTTAATATAGAAAGCTGGTGATACCCTTCATCGACAGGGAAATAAACCTGCTTTATTTTAGAACTAGTAATAATCTCGCCATCAGCAGAATTCGCCATAGCCAAAAAGCCTTCTTTAAGCTCTTGGTATGTAGCAGTTGGAATATCCAATAGCAGTTTGGCGGCAGGGGAATCTACTTGTATATGCTCCAATAGTGTCACGCCATCTTTAAGCGTAAGATTTAAAAACTTATAAACATCCAATGCCGCCGCATTACCTAAAGCGTCAGGCGCAGCCTTTACATTGCCCGAACGCAAATAACCATCCGCTTCGCTCGCCACATTAGCGATTACGGAGCTGACATAACCGTTTTTGTTTTTCCGTGCGCTAGGGTGACTAAATGTACAAGGATGAGTTGATATAGAAATTTGCCCTGCTCTCTTCGCAGCGTTAGGCAACCATTCAGCTAAAGAAAAGGAATTAGCGCAAGCCAACTCCACTTCTGCCACCTGATCCGATGCCATATCAGCACTAATATTCTTTTTCAACCATGCTTCTTTACGCTGATCAAAAAACTCTTTAATTGATGGGTCAAGCATGTTTTTCTCCCTTATTAATTTTGTACATACCCATTTGTGGGCTGTATTCAAATGCATCGCTTTCTTTATAAATCGTTAAACTTAATTCACCGTACCGCAAGCTCATTCTGCGGATTGATGAATCGCTACTGGCTGCCCATTTTTCCAGCAAAGAAACATAATTACGCTCTAACCATAAACGCGATTTTTGCTCTAGATTTAGGTCATTCGATTTAATATTACGTTGCTGCTCTCGGTTAACAGGCTTACCTTCATCATCTTTTTCTGCCCAATAAAAACGCTGTTTTTTTTCGTCCCATACATAAAAGAGTTGCACTGCTGGCGCAGAGCGACGAAAGGTTTGGAAGGTTTGTGGTAAAGCTGTTAGCCACCAAGTGTGTTGCAAATAGCCTTGGATATTGCTCACAAAAATATTGTTGCAATTTGTTAATAAATTCTTAGTAGCCCTATGTTCTATGGCGACAAAAAGCTGATTCATCTCTTTTTTAATTGGCTCTTGAATGCGCGCGGTTGCATCAAGCCGCTCCGCCAGAGCGCCAACATCTAGCAATTTGCTTACATCATGATTAGGTAATGGATCGTTTATCTCATCCTCGTAACCAGGTCTTACAAAGTACCGGCCTTTTTCCTCGGCTTTTTCAAACGCCTTCCAGTTGTACTGCAATAACCCAACATTAGGATTGACTACTTCGCCCGTGCGGTGACGGCGCACGCGTCCTGCCAATTGAATAATCGAACGGAACGACGATGGCTCTACCACCGCCCAATCAAAATCATGGTCACGCCCCACTTCTTCTACCGGGGTCGCCACCAAAATAAAAATGATATTCTTTGCACTGGTTTTATCTAAATGCGCACGAATGATTGGGTGCGAAAATGCTTTTGGTGGTTGCCCCTGTGACTCCTTGCGTTTTAATACAGCATCTAAATGTTGCTCTTGCTCATGGCGCATTAGCAACACTTGTTGGCTGTGGTAAGCCATAACGCGAATATCAGTATCCTCTGGCAAATCTATACCCAACAAATAATGTGTGAGATCAACGCAAGGGCTAATATTTGCCAAACGCACCACACCAAAAGAAACCTGCTTTTTACTTATGGCATCCGCCGTATTATGCAGCTTATGTTTTGCGATAATGGCTTGCCAAATGTAGCCAAAGTATCTCTCTTGTTTGGTAGCTCTATCATTTTTTTGCTCTACTGTATTAAATGCACATTCGATAATATTGGCTTTACGTTTGGCAGGTTGCTTAGCAAGCTTAGTAATACGTTTTTGAATAAATTCCGCATGGAAAATTTTATATTGTTCAAGGCCTTTGTCATTACTATCAATTTTTATCACATCACTATTAAATTCATCTACCCAAATACCGCACACATTTGTTGATACTTTTTGACTAAGACTAAATAGCTTCCATCCTAAGCGATAGGCATTAAAAAAGCCTTCTGATAATGCTGGGGGAATTGTGGCCGAAGATATCATCACCTTTCGGCCAAGCATACCTGCCAAATGTACCAATCGCCCAATTGCAGCTAAATCCTCACCCGTAAAATCATCGACTTCGTCAATCACTAAATCGGAGGATAGAAGCCGCAAGCTTGGCAAGATATAGTGTCCACCACGTTTCGTTTCGGTGGCACCCATCATATGGTCAATTGTGCAGGCCAATACAGGTGCATATAAAAATTTTCGCGCACGAGGGTCAGTTAATACAGTGCTTAAACTGTTCTCTGGCAACACCCCATGAAAATCAACGTCGTTATCCATTAACGACTCTAATGATTCAGAACCCAACTCCTCATTATTCAGTCTGTAGTCTTCTTCAGACGTTTTATTTTTTGCAGCGTTATGTAATTCAGTTACAGCTTTCGAGCCTATAAGCACGGCTAATTCATCGCTATCTAAACCTACTCGCTCACGATATTCATCACCAGTTTGTAAGGTGAGAGTACGTAAACCCAATGCCAAAACATAACGCAAACTATTACCTTCAGGTGAAAGAGCCTGCATGATTTTGGCATTAGCAAAGGTTTTACCGCAGCCAGTGCTTGCCATATTGACAATAAAGGCACCACCAATTGGTTCTTGCTTTTTATATTGGGCAATACAATTTACTGCCTTTTGCTGCCATGCATAATCACCCGTACTTGGCTTGCGCAGTGCAGCGTTATCAAATACAGCCGTTGCATCTTCATTTTCCAAACGTTTAATAACCGGCAGCAAATTCGCGATGTCTAGCGCATGCTTTTTTACACCGACTAAATGCTCATCAAGCTTTTGTTTGAGGGATTTTGTTGCTCTATCCGTATTAGCGAATAACTGAACAGGTGATTGCCATTTTGGGTTTTGTGGTTGCGATGAATAGTGATGATCACCCAACATTAAACATAGGCGCGCATGATGTAAAACCAAGCGAATCGATTTATTTCCAATTGTTGATTCAACTTGTGGTTTCAAAGATTCTAATTTTGCAGCCCACCGTTTTACGTCTTTTATCCAATGCGTTGAAGCCACCATCAAACCATTGGGAAACTCAAAACAACCAGCCATACGTTTAGCAAACTCAGCTTCGTCTTTACGGTTTTCATAGCCCCAAGCTTGAGTTATTTGCCGCAAACATTTGTCAAGTGATTCGGCAGTAATTTCTTTAAAATGATTTAAATCTTTCTCATTGCCATTGGGTAACGGCAAACGATGGTGGGAAACAATTAACCACATTAATAGCTGCGCTATTGGGTCATGATTAACAAAAAGCTTTTCTGGTTTAGTTAGAACGTAATCTTTAAGAAAAATTTCATCAATGTTGCCTTTCGATAGCTCTACCAACCAGTAGGTGTTATTTGAATTGCAATACCGAATGAAGGCATCCAACAAAACACAAGAAATCCATTCATGTCGAATAGGGTCACCCAACCCACCTTTAAAGGCTGGCTGTAATTTTTCTTGAAATACTCTTGTCGCCTTGCCCCAATCGTGTAATAGAGCCGCTAGCGCTGCTAATGCACGAATTAACGGCAAATACTCCCAATTACTTTCTTCTGGCTGAACTTGTTTTTCCGTACTATTCACCGGCACCCTACCCACTTCATCAAACTGATTTTTATTGCCTACAACCCACAATAACTCTCTGCGTGCACGACTACGAATCCAGTGGCAAGCCACCGCGGTATTTTTACTGGCAGTTTGGCGCAGATTTTTTTTTACGGTGATTAAACCCTCTTCAGTAATAATGGTTTGCCATGTGTTATCGCCGATTCTATCCGCAAAGGCATCTAGCACGCGACGTGTTTTTTTGAGTGAATTTTTTTGGCATTGCGAAACAAAGATGACCATCATGAAGATGTGCCCTCATCGTTATTTAAATTTTTTTCGCCGTTTTTTATTTTTGAAAATACAATCGCATTTTCTTCCTGACTTCCCTCTTTTTGGCCGCGCAAGGCAATGGCTTTAACTTGATCGAATATAAAATCCAGCGCTTTATGATTGGTAAACGATTGCAAACACTGCTGGCGAAATTCTTGATCGGTTGCTTTTTCTTTTGCGCAAATAAATGCCCAAGGTAAAACGATTGCATCTTTAATTAAATCGGCCACATCGAACACCAATGCGCCGCGCCGCGTTTTTCCATGCATCACTGCAAAACCGTGCGGAATGCCTAGCACCCACAAGGTACAAGCCGCTAAACCATAAGCTAAATAATTTCCGTGATTTAAAAAAGTGTTGGCTTTATCTATGCCTTCGCGTTCGCGTACAAAATTATTTTGTTGGGTTAAACGCGCAGCGTATTTGTAAAGTGTTTTGGTGAGTTGCGCTTCGGTTAATAAAATATCGGCGGATTTTTTTGCATCTTCTGTGCGTTCACTAAAACGATTCAGTGCAGTTTGAATTTCTGCATCATTCGCATTGAAGCCTTCGGCAATTAGTTCTCTGTCCTTTTGCCACACTTGCATTAAAAATTCGATGCGTGCTTGCTGAATTTTTTTCGCGGCAGCAAAACGCTGTTCATCATCAAACCAAAATGAAAGCCAGCCTTGTAAATAGTGCGTGGGGCGATATTCGCTTTGTGGTGTGAGCCATTCGATTTCGCTGCCCATGTAAAGCGGTGTTCCGCCCCCACCACAAAAGCCGAGCAACACGCCCGCTTGCGATAACATGCGCACCGCCGCTTGTGTGATGGATGTGCCTGTGCCGAGCATGAGCACAGTGGTATTTGCGATGGGAATATTCCAATAATGATTTTCGTGTTTTGCTTCTTGCAAATACAAAACACGACCATTTTTTTGCAATACTCGGCAATGTTCTAAATAATAAAGATTTGCGCGTTTGGAATGCAGAATTGCTTTTAAATCGGAGGGGGAGAGATCGTCCATCATCTAATCCTTTACCTAGTAAAAACCCCACACAACAGATAAACGAAGTTAAATCTGTTATCTAGAAAACCGTTGGTTTGCTTTACACTGATACTAAATTTTTGAGAGAAAGTAGGCTCGTTTATTTATCATATTTTTAGTTTATCAAGATAATCCGCCCAAGTTTGCATCATTTGTTTTCGTTCTGGCAAATGTTTTGTGCGATTGTAAGCACGGCCATTAGCATCTTTTACTGCGTGCGCTAGTTGTTGCTCTATATAATCTACGCGGAAACCTAGCACTTCATCAAGTATTGTGCGCGCCGTTGCACGAAAGCCGTGGGGAGTGACTTGTTCATTAGTAAAGCCCAAAGTTCTTAATGCCTTACGTACTCCGCCTTCAGACAAAGGCCGCCCGCCTCGCCTCGCACTGGGGAATACATATTGCCCATTACCTGTTATGGGGTAAAGCGCCTTGAGAATTGAAAGCGCTTGCGAACATAAAGGCACAATATGCGGCATGCGCATTTTCATTTTTTCAGCAGGCACTTCCCAATATTCCAACTCCCAGTTAATTTCCGCCCACTCCATGTGGCGAATTTCGCCGGGGCGCTGGAATAGCATAGGGGTAAGTAGGAGCGCCGCTTTTACTTCTGGTGTACCTTTAAAACCATCCATTGCAACTAACACACGTCGCAATTCTTCCGGGTTTGTGGCGGCTGCACGGTGCTCAGCCTTTTTAATGACCAGAGAGCCTTTTAAATCTTGCGTGGGATCACGCTCACTTCGCCCAGTGGCAACGGCATAGCGTAGCACTTGGCCGGCAACGCGCTTGGCTCTGTTTGCGGTTTCATGCAAACCATCCGCTTCGATACGGCGCAAGGCGTTTAATATTTGAACAGGGGTGATTTCAGAAACGGGGATGCTACCAATAAAGGGGGATAGCTTTTTCTCAATAATCCAAATTAGCTTATCAAGCGTGATTTGCGCGGCACCCTCAACTTTTCGTTTTTCTACGAATTCGAGAGCGATAGCACTAAAGCTATTGCTGACTGAGACTTGCTTGGCCAATTTTTGTTGCTTCTTGACCTCCCCCGGATCATTGCCTTCGGTTAATTCTGCTTTTGCGAGCCTAGCCTTTTCTCTTGCAGCTGCGATAGTAACAACAGGGTAAACACCGAACGCTAGCCGTTTTTCTTTACCGCCATAACGATATTTGAGTCGCCAGTATTTTGAACCGGTAGGCATAACTTCAAGATACATGCCCCCGCCATCGGGAAGCTTATAAGGCTTATCCTTGGGCTTGGCCTGTTTTGCAGCCGCTTCAGTGAGTTTATTGCTGCCTGCCACTCTTTATGCCCCCAACTTTTATTTATGCCCCCAATTGTGCCCCCACAATGAACTGGCTGCAATAGTATTTGCTAGGATGTCACGGGAACAAAAACCATAAAAAAACCCGCAATTACGCGGGTTTCAGGGTGTTTTAGAATTTGTTAAAACTAGAATATGGTGCCCGAGGCCGGACTTGAACCGGCACGACCAGAGGTCGACAGATTTTAAATCTGTTGTGTCTACCGATTTCACCACTCGGGCAGAG
>Ga0075019_10001297_pt1 | contig 14218 bp, 10 predicted proteins | sample ColStrG_CSR_2013_FD_71473 | JGI IMG/M metagenome (GOLD analysis project Ga0075019, IMG submission 71473) | Freshwater sediment microbial communities in response to fracking from Pennsylvania, USA - Cold Stream Run_MetaG_CSR_2013 | ecosystem: Environmental > Aquatic > Freshwater > Creek >...
GGCGGCAGTGCCTGTCATTTTGTCGCGGTGCTGTTTTATGTAATCTAATTAACAACTTAACGCAACTTCCTGCGGCCTCCCTGCAATTGATTTGCACTTTTCCCGCAATTCACATAATGTCTTACGCTGAATAAAAATAAACAATCAGGGGAGATGCCATGCCTAATAACGTATCTGCCGGACCGGATCAGCGCGCCTACCGATTAAGTTCCATCGACATGTTGCGCGGCTTGATTATTGTGATCATGGCTTTGGATCATGTTCGCGACTTCACCATGACGGGAGCCGTAATCGATCCCATGACCGATCCCAATGTCTCACCATTGCTGTTTTTCACCCGCTGGATTTCCCATTTTTGCGCGCCGGTTTTCATTTTCCTGGCCGGCACCAGTGCCGGGCTGATGGCAAACCGTAAAACACCGGCGCAACTGGCCGAATTTCTCTTTAAACGTGGCGTGTGGTTGCTGTTTGTCGAGATCTTCATTCTCTCGACCGCAATCTCATTTTCCCCTTTTGAATTTCTTCGACCCGGTGCGCATACCGAGTTTTTCATGCAGACGCTGACTGCGATCGGTGTCGGCATGATTGTTCTTTCCGGTGCCCAATTCCTGGGTATGCGTGCCTGCCTGATGATCGGCGCACTGATTGTGCTGGGACACAATTTGCTGGACGGAATATGGCCTGAATCGACGATAGGCCGGGTCGACGCACCGCTCTGGGTCGCACTGCACACCCAGATGAGTCTGACTTTTGAACACGTTCAGTTTTTCTTTATCTACCCGGTGCTGCCATGGTCAGGGGTCATGCTGCTGGGCTTCGGTTCAGCCGGGCTGTTTCGCAAATTGCCTGATTACCGCAATGAACAGCTGTTCAAAATCGGACTGGGTCTGATCGCCGCGTTCATCATCTTGCGCGCATTCGACGTGTACGGCGACGCCCATAAATGGTCAATTCAACCGGACGGTCTGTTGAAGACACTGATGAATTTTCTGAACACCACCAAATATCCGCCCAGCCTGCTGTACCTGCTGATGACGCTCGGACCTGCAGCACTGCTGTGCAGCTATGCCGACCATTTCAAAGGCTGGCTCAAAGATACGCTGGTCATGTACGGGCGTGTCCCGTTTGCCTTCTATGTCGTGCACTTTTATCTGGCCCACACCGTGGCAGTCGCGATAGGCATGACGCAGGGTTACAGCTTTTCCGAGATGACCAGTTTTGGGCATACCCCGGAACATGCAGGACTTCATTTGGGAGGAGTCTATCTGGCCTGGATAGCGGTGGTCGTGATTCTGTATCCATTCTGCCGCTGGGTGGCGGCAGTGAAGGCGAGACGGTCCGACTGGTGGCTCAGTTATCTGTGATAGCGGCCAGGCGCCCCCGGCCAAGTGCTCCTGGTCAGGCACCCAGGCTAGGTTGTCGGTTGCCCAAAACAGCGCCAGGTATTACGTCCGCTGCCTTTCGCCTCATACAGGGCCATGTCGGCGGATTTGTATAACTCGGCCTGAAAACTGCCGTGCTCGACATAGATTGCCGCACCGATGCTCATCGATACAATCAACTGCTGGTTCGCAAACACAATCGGATCCTGGCAGGCCGCCATAATACGTTCGCAGACCACCTTGATCGACATCGCCGGTTCCGAACCGTCCAGCAGTACGGCAAATTCATCACCACCGAGGCGCGCCACGACATCGACTGCCCGTGTCGCTTTGATCAAACGCTCCGCAGTGACAACCAGCACCGCGTCACCGGCATCATGACCATAAGTGTCGTTGATGTATTTGAATTTATCGAGATCAATCAGCAGCAACGCAAAGTTTTTGTTGTTACGGGTTGACGTCGCCTTGAAATTTTCAAACCGCTCCGTGAACAGACGTCGATTTGGCAAACCGGTCAGAGCATCGAGGAAGGCTATCTCTTCAAGCTGAATTTTGCTTTGTCGCAGTTGTTCTGAACTCTTGTACAGCTCCTGGGTACGCAAGGCGACCAACTCTTCCAGAGCCAGCTTGGCTTTGCTCAGATAGGCGGTGCGAACCTGCACCAGCAGCACGATCAGCAATACAATCGCCAACATCATCGTAATGCGAAACAGCCAGGTCTGATACCAGGCCGGCAGCACTTTCAAAGGAAGACTCAGTGACTTTTCCGCCCAGACCCCGTTGCGGTTTGTACCGCGAATCTGCAGGATATATTTTCCGGGTGGCAGATTGGTGTAACTGGCAAGGCGGCGCGTGTAATCCGTTTCGATCCAGTTCCTGTCAAATCCTTCCATCCGGTAAGAATAGCGGTTTTGCTCGGGCGCCGTGAAATCGAGCGAAGAAAATTCAACAGCAATACTGTTTGCATCCGGATTGATGATCAGCGGTTTTTGTCCGGTCACGGTGCCGTACACCGGTACCGGCTTGCCGCCAATGTGCGCGTCGGTAACAACAACCGACGGCATAAAATTCCAGTCTTTGACCAGATCGGGACGAATGACGGTCATGCCGCCGTTACCGCCAAAAATCAATTCGCCGGTCGCTGTTTTGGCCGCGGAATTCACCCAATAAGTCGCAATGGCGACCCCTGCTGAACGGTGAAAGGCATGCGCAACAAACGTTTCCGGATTAATCACCCCGATACCATCGTCGGTACTGACCCAAATCTGCCCCCTGCTGTCGGTCAGCAAGCCATCGACATTATTGTTCGGCAGCCCCTCCTCCGTGCCAACTTTTTTGAAGATCAGCCTGCCTTTGCTGTTTCGTCCGGTGGCAAGGTTGACTCCGCCGCCAAACAGTCCCACCCACAACCGTCCCTGCTGATCCAGCCTTAATGATGAGACATAACCGGCAGAAAGGCCGTCCGGGTCAGCAGGATCAAATGGAATCTTCTCGACCGCACCACTCACCAAATCAATGTGGGTCAGTCCGTTGGCCGTGCCTACCCAAAGTTCCTCGTTCACGCCGCGAATAATGACGTTGACGCGCTGATCAGTCAGTTGTTTTTCATCGAGATGGGTAAATACCGGTTTGACTGCATTGTTCATTGCGGCAGCAAACAGCCCTTCCCGACCGCCCCCAAAATACAGGACACCATCGTCATATAAAAGCGCATTGATATTCACCGCATCAAACTTTTTATCGATCTTCAACTTGAGTCGTTGCAAGCCTTTCCCATTCATATCCGCCTGGTAAATGCCCCGGTCGGTGCCGATAAACACCGATTTGTCATCACTGGCAAATGCAGATATGGGTCCCTTCGACAGGGACTTGTCAGGATTGTTCTGGTCCGGTCGCAAGGAAGCAATTCTTGCGCCGGTTACCGAGACGACATCCACACCAAACCCGGAGTAGCCCAACCAGACCGAACCGTTGCCCGCTTCAAAAACACTGTAAATTTCATTACCGGTCAGCCCGCCGGCCCGATTGGTGTCGCCAAGCAGCGAAAGAAACGCGCTGTCTGCATTGACCAGCCGGTCCAGGCCGGCGGTACCGCCAATCAGCATCGAGCCGGTACGATCTGAATACAACGTCCAGATCTGATCATGCAGGAGGCTGGAAAAAATCTTTGCGTCATGACGTATCTGTCTGGTCTGTGCAGTATCCGGATTGACGACCACAATGCCGTCCCCGTAGGTACCAAGCCAAATATCGCCATTGCCGGATTCACCGATACTGATGACATACGCGGTCGACAGAGGCGATTTTTCCGTGCCGCCTTCCTGTACTGCAACCGGCTTGCTGCCCGCATCCTTAAACACAAAGGCGCCGTCAGAAAAGGTGCCGACCCAGATCCGTCCTTTTCTGTCTTCATGCAGGCTGCGGAAATTTGACGCAGGACCGGCCCGTCCGGTGACCGGCACGACCACAAATTTTTCCGTCGTGGGATCGAACTTGGCCAGAGCACCCTTCGTGCCGACCCAGACTGCGCCGTAGCGGTCCTGCATCACCGTTAAAATCTGCTCGTCCGGGAGACTGTCCGGATCAACTGAATTGTGATGCCAGCCTTTGACCTTCCCGCTGGATGTGTCCAGATGGTGCAGGCCGGCGGCGGTCGCAATCCAGAGTCCGCCCCTTCCATCGTCCACCATGGATGTGACTTCCGCGCTGCTTAAACCATCGACTTTAACAAACTGATCCTTCAGACTGTCATAGCGGACCAGACCGGCCGTACCGGTACCGATCCATAACTGCCCTGCGGCATCCGCATGCAGCGCAGTGATGAAATTGTCGGGAATAGAACCGGCAACTTTCAGATTGGGCAGATAGTTGCGGAATCGATAACCGTCCCATCTGGCCAGTCCACCCTGCGTACCTATCCACAAAAAACCGTCATGGTCTTCAGCCAGCGCAGTCACGGTCGGCTGCGGCAGCCCCTGGTCCTGCGTGTAATGCTGAAATACCGAATTGGCGTAGCCGTCCCAGCGCGGATCACCGTTGCCGGCCTGTGCAAAAGCCAACGTGCCCGACAGGGCGCCAATAAAAAACAGCCAGACAGCCGCCAGCATATGTCTGTTTGAAACAACAGAACGAACCGTGTTCAGAAATGGATTTAATAAACAGGCAACAGATTTAAACCAAATAAAAATCATGTATTTCTTTCTGAAGGTATTGTTCAGTTATTTAAAATCAATATAGTCTCTAGTCACACCAGACTCAATGTCAATTTTCATCTAACAGCCACTGGTTCACCCATGTTGCATACCATCGGCCACCTCAGGATAGAGCAGGCGGAAACCCAGCTCTTGCTTGATGCGATGATTGGTCAGGCGCCGTGATTCGGACATGAATGACCACAGCATCGGACTGACTTCCTGTTTGAGCAGGGTGCGCTCTATACGGGGAGGCTTGGGCAGTCCATGGCGCTGCGCAACCAGATCAAAATAGTCCCCCATCAACAATTGGCTGTCATCCACCGCGTGGTATACCCGGTTTGGACTGCCATGCGTCAGGGTCCGCACGATCAGACGTGCCAGATCGTCGGCATGAATATGATTGGTATGCACATCCTGGTCAGGCAACAGCGCCGGTGTGCCATTTTTAAGCCGCTCCAATGGCAGGCGCGAAGCGGCATAAATGCCTGGAACGCGGAGGATCGACAGACTGGAACCGGATCGCACCGCCCATCTGCGCCACACCTGTTCGGCATCGACGCGTCGCACTGCACGCAAATTGTGCGGGTCAACTTTGCGCTCCTCGGAAATCAGCGCGCCACCGCAATCACCGTAGACACCAGAGGTGCTGACATACACCATGCGGCAGGGATGGTTCAGCACGGCAGCCAGATGCCGGCTGCGCCTATCCAGCAAGCCAGCGGCAGGTGGCGGTGCCAGATAAATAATCATCGATGCCAGACCAGCCAATCTGGCCAAAGTCGCCGGCTGATCCAGATCGCCAACAACCGGAATCGCTCCGGCAGCACGCAATTCGTCACAACGCCCTGCCTGACTGGTCAGGGCAAACACACGACAGTTTGCACTGCTGGCGGATTGCGTCGCTTCGTACAATTGGCCGCACAAAAGCGGTAGAATACGCAACCCCACGTCGCCGCACCCTGCTATGAGCACCCGGGGCCGCGACAATTTTTTATTTAATTGATTTTTTTTCATGGTTGGATGCAATGACTTTTCAGATTTCAGTAAATCCCAGCGGACACATGTTTGGTTGCGAAGCAGATGAAACCATCCTGGCCGCAGCCCTGCGTGCCAACGTTGGCCTGCCACACGGCTGCAAGAACGGCGCCTGTGGTGCCTGCAAGGGCAAAATAGTAACCGGTCAGACGGTTCTGGGCAAACATCAGGAAAGAACATTGACTCAGGAAGAGGTCAGCCAGGGCTTGTCCCTGTTCTGCTGTACACGACCAACGTCAGACGTTACGATCGAAGTGCGCGAAGTCGAAGTCGGTGAATTCCCCAGCAAAAAACTGCCGACCCGGATCGCAAAAATCGAAAAACTGTCGCACGACGTGATGCTGGTGTGCCTGCAACTGCCGGCCACGGAAAAGTTTGCATTTCGCGCCGGACAATATATTGAATTTTTACTGCGCGACGGCAAACGTCGCAGCTACAGCATGGCAAATGCACCGCATTCCAGCGACCAGATCAGCCTGCATATTCGCCATATGCCGGGTGGCCTGTTCACCGATCAGGTATTCACGACACTGAAGGAACGCGACATCTTGCGCATTGAAGGTCCGCAAGGGACATTCTTTCTGCGCGAAGACAGCACCAAGCCGATTATCCTTTTGGCTTCGGGCACCGGCTTTGCGCCGATCAAGGCAATCATTGAACATGCCCTTGAACAAAAGACCGAGCGAGCGATGACGCTGTACTGGGGTGGCCGTCGCCCGGCTGACCTGTACATGCATCAGCTTTGTCTGGACTGGGCTGCGGCCAATCCGAACTTCCACTACGTTCCGGTCGTGTCCGACGCGCTCTCCGAAGACAACTGGCATGGTCGTACCGGCTTCGTGCATCGTGCGGTGCTGGAAGATTACAGCGATCTGTCCGGGCATCAGGTATACGCCTGCGGCGCGCCGATAGTCGTTGATTCAGCCAAACGTGATTTCGTCACATTGGCGAATTTGCCCACCGAAGAATTTTACGCGGACTCATTTATTTCCGAAGCCGATCTGGCTTGAATTTAAAATTATTTACCCTGACCCAAGGCGCGCAATGACTACAACTGTTCCGGAAAACAACCGACTGAAATGGATGACGTTCCTGTTTATCGCAGTAGCAGGACTGTTTTATGTGAAGTGGTCGCCGTACTACCACAAGGCCTTTCTTGCCGCATCCAATCACGCCATCGGCAATTCAATTTTAATGGGCACTGCGGCCACCCCACCGGAACCGTCGTTGGATGCTGCACTCAACTACGCCATGGCATACGGGAAGGCGATCTGGCAGGCGATGGTACTCGGTCTGTTGCTGGGTTCCGGCGTGCAGGCATTGATTTCCCCGCAATGGATTGCCAGAGTATTTGGCAAATCCGGTTTCGGCAGCGTGGCAGCCGGTGGATTGCTGGCAATTCCTGCCATGATGTGCACCTGCTGCGCCGCGCCGGTCGTTGCAGGTTTGCGTGCACGTCAGGCTTCTCCGGGTGCCGCACTGGCGTTCTGGCTGGGCAATACGGTATTGAATCCGGCAACACTGATTTTCATGGGCTTTGTATTGGGCTGGAACTGGACCATTCTGCGTCTGGTCTTGGGTTTGCTGATGGTGTTTGGTCTGGGTTACCTGGCCAACCGGCTGGTGACTGATCAGGAAGCACAGGCGGCACAAACTCATTTGGCACAGGTCGTTGATCCGGACAGCAACGCGTTCCGGCGCTGGATGAAAATCCTGGGTCAGATGACAATCCGGCTGATTCCTGAATACATTATTCTGGTACTGCTGTTGGGTGCGGCACGCGCGCTGTTATTTCCGCACATCGGACCGGAAATCGGCAACCAGTTGAGCTGGATAATTTTATTTGCCTTGGCCGGAACGCTGTTTGTGATTCCGACTGCCGGCGAAGTACCGATCATTCAGGCCATGCTGGCACTGGGCATTGGTGTCGGACCCGCCGCCGCATTGCTGATGACCTTGCCTCCAATCAGTTTGCCATCGATGGCCATGCTGATCCGCTCCTTCAATCCGCGCCTGCTGGTGATCCTCACTGCTGCGGTCGTCGGATTTGGAATTTTGGCGGGCATGATTGCAGTCGGTATCGGCATGTAAATCTGGAATTAAACGTGCAGCCCGACTGAACCATACAAATAAAAAAGGCGATGATCAAATCATCGCCTTTTTTCACTTCCAGTCAGAAGAACGTCTGCGTGTCTTGCTGTTCAACACCCGCAGAGAAATATTTTTGGGTATGCCGGCTTCCTGCATTATTTCCAGTGCTTTCGGCACCCCGTCCAACACTGCTGCCGCAATGCCGCGATTAACCGCAATTTCAACACCATCGTCCATACGCTCATCGAGAGCTTGGGCAATCACTGTATGCACCTTGCCATCTTCAGAAACCTGATTATTCTTCAAATTCATACACGTCCTCACCAAAATTGATCCGCGCATGCTACGCCTGAAATTCTCGAAAGTGCCGTTTCCAGATGTAACTTGATTAGCTGAATGAAACGTGGATAAACAATGATTGAAATTGAGAAAAAGTATAGGCCTCTTTTCCGAAAATATTATTAAATTTTGGACATAAGTTTCTTGGCAGAATTGTTTTTTATTTGAAACAGTAGTGCAATCAATCGTTGACCAGCACACCATTCAATACCGGATCAACGTGGGTCATCACATTTAAAACCGGATGTTGACGCATTACACGTTCACCGGCTTCGTTGGCAATATGATGTCCTTCCAAAACGGTCAAATTCGCATCCAATTCAAGGTGTACATCGACAATGATCAAATCGCCGACTTTGCGGGTGCGCATGTCGTGCAGACCGAGCACGCCCGGGGTTTCGCGTAGCGTGGTACGAATCGCTTCATATTCTTCAGGCGAAACAGCACGATCCATCAAATCACTCATGGAATCCCAGGCAAATTTCCAACCCATTCGCCCTACCAGTATGCCAACAATCATTGCCGCGATCGGATCGAGCAGCGTGTACCCCATCAAATTGCCGCACACACCCACCGCAACCACCAGAGACGAAGCGGCATCGGAACGGGCATGCCAGGCATTGGCGATCAGCATGCTGGAACGGATGCGCTCGGCAACTGCCAACATGTAACGAAACAGCGCTTCTTTCGCAACCAGGCCGAACAGGGCGACCCAGAGTGCGATCACATGCACTTTGGGAATCTGCGCGGGGTTCTGAATTTTGACGATTGCCGTCCACAGCATGCCAACACTGACTACCAGCAGCAACAGGCCCAAAAACAGTGACGCGGCATTTTCATAGCGCAGGTGTCCATACTGATGGTCTTCATCTGCCGCTTTTTTGCTTTGCCGATTGGCCAGCAGTACCACAAAGTCCGCCATCAGATCTGAAAGTGAATGGATACCGTCAGCAATCAGACCCTGCGAAGCAGAAAAAATACCGATCAAAATCTGCACTGCGCTCAGAACGATATTGACAAACACGCTGACCATCGTGCTGCGGTGCGCTGCCCTGTTACGTTCCGGGGTCTCAGGTTTTTGAATGGCGTGTTGCTGATCGAGTTCCATGCTAAGCCCTGAATTCGCCAATGGCCTGCAGATCGGCATGATAGGAAGAACGCACCATCGGACCGGACGCAACCTGTTCAAATCCGATACCGAGCGCATACAGACGCAGCGCTTCAAATTCGTCCGGCGTCACATACCGTTTGACGGCCAGATGATGTTTGCTCGGTTGCAGATACTGTCCCAACGTCAGCATGGTGACGCCATGGGCACGCAGGTCTTTTAGTACCTCCTGAATTTCTTCGATAGTCTCACCCAGTCCCAGCATCAAACCGGATTTGGTCGGCACGCCCGGATTGGCCTGGCCAAATTTTTGCAACAGCGTCAGTGAGTACTGATAGTCGGCACCGGGACGTGCTTCTTTATAAAGACGCGGTATCGTTTCCAGATTATGGTTGAACACATCCGGCAAATCATTGTTCAAGATCGGCAGAGCCACTTCCATGCGACCACGAAAATCCGGCGTCAACACTTCGACTCTGGTACCGGGTGTCGCGGCACGAATGGCGCGGATACATTCGGCAAAGTGCCCTGCCCCGCCGTCGCGCAGATCGTCGCGATCAACCGAAGTGATCACAACATAGCGCAATCCCATGGCACTGACCGTTTTGGCCAGATTGGCCGGTTCTTCCGCATCTAGCGGATTCGGGCGTCCGTGACCGACATCACAAAATGGGCAGCGTCTGGTGCAGATGTCGCCCATAATCATGAAGGTCGCCGTGCCGCTCTTGAAACATTCGCCCAGATTCGGGCAACGCGCTTCTTCACAGACGGTATGCAGTTTGTTTTCCCGCAGAATGGATTTGATGCGCGCCACCTCACCGGTACCGGTGAATTCTGCACGGATCCAGCTTGGCTTGCGCAGATAGTCGGACGGTTCGGTCGGTACCACTTTGATCGGAATGCGCGCCATTTTTTCAGCGCCGCGTAATTTGACGCCAGCAACAGCCTTGGCCGGTTTTTTTTCAGAATCCATTTTTACTTTCGTTTTTACTTTCTTGGTATGGAGATATTCGGCGTGGCAACCTGAACGTCGGCACATTGGGCTCGATGGCGCAGGGCATGGTCCATCAGCACCAGTGCCAGCATCGCTTCGGCAATCGGCGTGGCACGAATGCCGACGCAGGGATCATGGCGGCCAAACGTCTGCACCACACTCGGTTGACCCTGTTGATCGATCGAATTACGCGGCGTGCGGATCGACGAAGTCGGCTTAATGGCCATCGATACCGCAATATCCTGACCGCTTGAAATACCACCCAGAATGCCACCGGCATTGTTACCCAAAAAGCCGTCGGGCGTCATTTCATCGCCGTGCTGAGAGCCTTTTTGCGTAATGCAGCCAAATCCGGCACCAATCTCCACGCCTTTTACGGCGTTGATCCCCATCATGGCGTAGGCAATGTCGGCATCGAGCTTGTCGTAGATTGGTTCACCCAAACCGACAGGAACATGGTCTGCAACCACGTTCACTCTGGCGCCAATTGAGTCACCCTCACGGCGCAGCGCATCCATATATTCTTCCAGTCTGGCGATCAGCGCAGCGTCATCGCTGGCGGCAAAAAACGGGTTGTGATGCACGTGCCGCCAATCCTGAAACGGGACTTCAATTTCACCCAACTGACTCATGTAGCCGCGTATCTGTGTGCCATATTTTTCGAACAGCCATTTCTTGGCAATCGCACCTGCACCGACCGCCGGAGCAGTCAACCGTGCAGAGGAACGCCCGCCGCCGCGATGATCGCGGATGCCATATTTTTGCCAGTAGGTGTAATCAGCGTGCCCGGGTCGAAAGGTCGCAACAATATTGCCGTAATCCTTGCTGCGCTGATCTTCGTTGCGAATTAATAAAGTGATTGGCGTACCGGTCGTCTTGCCTTCGAAAACACCGGACAGAATCTCTACCGTATCAGATTCTTGCCTTTGAGTAACATGGCGTGAAGTGCCCGGTTTGCGCCGGTCCAGATCGGGCTGAATGTCTGCTTCTGACAACAGCATGCCTGGGGGACAACCATCGATAACGCAGCCAATCGCAGGACCGTGCGATTCACCAAATGTGGTTACGGTAAATAAAGTACCAAAAGTATTGCCAGACATAAGGAATGGGGGAATTGGGAAATTGAAAGAAGTGATGATTTTAACAGGACAGTCCGTGATCTTGCCGCTCAAGTTGCCGGCAATTAAAAAAAACCTGCTTAAGCGGCTTAAAATTTCATCATCGAAAGATTGTTGGCCTAGAAAAAGTGTGCATTTGAGCTATACTGCCTTGAGAAAATGGCTGTACTGGCCGGCAATACCGCAAAAGTACCGCAACAGTACCGAGATCGTACCGAGAGAACCACCACAAAGGCCCCACTGGATGAGCACCAATCAGCATTCATCACATGACGAGTTAGTTTTTTTGGAAGAACTGGAGAAATCGGATCCCCAGATCAAGTCCGAAGGTAACTTAACATGGCGCATCATGATTATTGATGACGATCCCGATGTGCATTCGGCAACAACTTTTGCGCTCTCCAGCCTCGCCATTCAACATCGTTCATTAAGCTTTTTGCATGCTTATTCAGCAGTTCAGGCCAAGGAAATCCTGAAAAATGAAACCGATATCGCGGTCATTTTGCTCGATGTGGTGATGGAGCAGGAAGATGCCGGTCTGCAACTTGTCAATACCATCCGCAATGAAATGGGCTTGTCGGAAGTCCGGATCATCTTGCGTACCGGTCAACCCGGCTATGCACCGGAAATTGATGCGATCCGTGATTTTGACATCAACGATTACAAGACCAAATCGGAACTGACCAGAACCAAGCTGTTTACCACCATCACTTCTGCAATTCGTTCGTATGACCAGATCTGTTCGATTAATACTTTGCGGCGCGCCTCGGACATTACCACCCGTTCCAGTCAGGAACTGATTTCCCAGTCCAATCTGAACGAATTTGCTGCCATCGCCATCCGCAGCATCGTGGAATATTTCGAGCAGCCCAATCTGAATATCCTGCTGTTCAAACAGGACGATGCCGGTGGCGTGCTGAATATCGTCGGGGCCAACGCTCAACATGCGCAATTGCTCAATTCACCACTCAAAGACAGCGAAAACACGGTGATTTTGCAAACCATCGACAATTGCCTGACCAACCAGCACAGCATCCTTGATTCGCACCATGCCGCGCTGTATCTGAGCAACACCACCCAAACCCGATATGCGTTGTTCGTTGGTGTCAAAAATGCCATGACAGCCCAGGATGCGCGGTTTCTGGAAGTGTTTTCCAGTAACGTCTCGGTCTGTCTGGATAATGTGCTGTTAAATATCCGTCTGCGCAATCATGCCTTTACCGATCCGCTGACCAACCTGCCCAACCGTCTGAAACTGCTGCATATGCTGGATCAGATTCTGGCGCAGAAAAACCGGCCGCAAACCACACTGGCGCTGATTGACATCGATCACTTCGCCGAAACCAATAACGCACTGGGACACCAGTTTGGTGACCTGCTGCTGTGCGCGGTGGCCGAACGGTTACGCCATCATTTTGAACATTCCTGCAAACTGGCACGAATCGGCAGCGATACGTTTTCTATCGTCGGCCACAACGACATCGTGCGCCCCGAAATTATTCTGTCGCTGTTTTACGCGCCATTCCTGATCGAAAAACAGGATGTGCAGCTGTCGGCGACGATCGGTCTGGTCAAACTGGATGACTACGAAGGTGATACGTCGGACGCCTTAAAAGACACCAACATCGCCTTGAAGCGCGCCAAGAAACAGCAACGCACCGGCTACGTGTATTTCACCAACAACATGGGTGTGGAAATCCGCGAACGGGTACGACTGATGCGCGCGCTCAACAGCGCCTTTCAGAAGAATCATCTGTTCGTGGTCTACCAGCCGCAGGTCAATATCGGTACCGGCAAGGCGGTTGGCGCGGAAGCGCTGCTGCGCTGGAAAACCACCGAAGGCAAATTTATTCCGCCGGATCAGTTCATTCCGATTGCAGAATATTCCGGCCTGATCATTGAACTGGGCGATTGGGTGTTACGCAATGCCTGTTATGAATTGCAGAGTCTGATCAAAAAAGGTTTTACCGATTTCAAAATGTCGGTCAATGTCTCGCAGGCCCAGTTTCTGCACCCCGAATTTTTGAACTCGGTACGCCGCGCCATCAATGACACCGGCATTCCGCCCGACATGCTGGATCTGGAAATTACCGAATCGATGGCCATGGAAGATCCAATCTTCCTGATGGAAACCCTGCATAATCTGAAAAAAATCGGCGTCAAAATTTCCATCGACGACTTTGGTACCGGCTTCTCCTCGCTGAGCTATCTGCAAAAACTGCCGATCGATCAGTTGAAGATTGACCGTTCGTTTGTCAGCCAGATCGTGGACGCCTCCAGCAGCGCCAGCATCCCGAAAATGATTATTCAGCTGTGCCAGAGTCTGGGACTGACGGTCATCGCTGAAGGTGTCGAAGATCTGAAACAGGCCGAAGCACTGATCGCCTTCGGTTGCAAACTGGCACAGGGCTATTATTACTCCAAGCCGCTTGAGTCGTTAAAACTGCTGGAATGGCTGGGTGAAGAGCCCAAGCAGATCGAAAACAAATAAGACTGCTCCAAAAAAAACGCCCTGATTAATCAGGGCGTTTTTACTTGGCATAGCCGGGTCAGGCCATTTCGGCAATCTTCTTGTCGACTTCATTTTGCGCCACATGCTCGCCGGCAATCAGCAGATACATGGAAGGCACGACAAACAGCGTAAACATCGTGCCGATCGACAGTCCGGTGAAAATCACCAGCCCCATCGAATGACGCCCTGCCGCACCCGCACCGGAGGCAATCACCAGCGGCAGCACACCGAACACCATGGCGGCCGTGGTCATCAGGATCGGACGCAGACGTTCGGCACAGGCTTCTTCAATCGCCTCGCGTTTTTCCATGCCTTTTTTGCGCAACTGGTTGGCAAACTCAACAATCAGAATACCGTGCTTGCTGATCAACCCGACCAGGGTCACCAGACCGACCTGGGTATAGATATTGACCGAAGCAAAGCCCCAGAAAATAAAAATCATTGC
>Ga0075019_10001298_pt1 | contig 14215 bp, 11 predicted proteins | sample ColStrG_CSR_2013_FD_71473 | JGI IMG/M metagenome (GOLD analysis project Ga0075019, IMG submission 71473) | Freshwater sediment microbial communities in response to fracking from Pennsylvania, USA - Cold Stream Run_MetaG_CSR_2013 | ecosystem: Environmental > Aquatic > Freshwater > Creek >...
ACTGAACCGAGAACAATGGAATACAGCCCACCACCACTATTTAAACAAGGCGCTCCGGCGCGCGTTAAAGTGGTCTTTTTTTCCTTTGTCGCCATCATGCTGCTGGTCATCGATGCCAGGCTGCAGACGCTGAATCTGGTGCGTCAGGTGGTTGGTTCGGCAATGTATCCGTTTCAGATGCTGGCCATCGTGCCACGCGACATGGCGCGCAACATGGGCGACTATTTCACCCGCGTCTCCAGCCTGGAAAACGAAAACACCCTTCTCAAACGCAATCAGCTGCAGCAATCGCTGGAAGTGCAGCAAGACCTGCAACTCAAGGCGGAAAATACCCAGCTGCGCAAATTGCTGGCCACTGTTGCTACCGTGCCGGTGAAGTCGTTGCTGGCGGAAATCCTTTACGACGCGCGCGACAGCTTTACCCGACGGATTATTCTGAACCGCGGCCTGAAACAGGGCGTCACACTGGGCCAGCCGGTCATTGACGACCTGGGTGTGGTCGGCCAGATTACCCGGGTATTCCCGCTGACCTCGGAAGTAACCCTGCTGACCGACAAAGATCAGGCGATTCCGGTGCAGGTGCAGCGTAACGGATTGCGCAGTGTGGTGTATGGCAAGGGCCAGGCCGGCAATCTGGAATTGCGCGTGCCAAGCAACGCCGATATCAAAGTTGGCGACATCCTGATCACGTCGGGCATAGACGGCATTTATCCGCCGGGCCTGATGGTGGCGCGCGCCACGCTGATCGACAACAATGCCAGCACCACGTTTGAGCGCATCGCCTGTCTGCCGATCGCGGGACTCGACCGGCACAAGGAAGTGCTGATCCTGATGGTCGATACGCATATCGAATCCAGACCGGATGATGAAGACAGCAAGCCGAAAAAAATCGTCCGGCGCGTCACCCGTGACAGTGCCGAACCAGTCAGCAAGGCAAAAGAAGAACTCAAACCTGAGGCAAAGACTGAACCATGAACCAGCCACATTACATCCTGTTGCCGGTCAATCCGATATTCATCATTATCAGTTTGATGCTGGCATTTCTGTTTAACTTCCTGCCCTGGGGATCGACCGCCGGCGTGCCTGATCTGGTGGCGCTGACACTGGTGTTCTGGAGTATTCACCAGCCGCGCAAGGTCGGCATAGGCGTAGCCTTTTTGATGGGATTGCTGATGGATGTGCATACCGCCACGCTGCTCGGTGAAAATGCACTGGCCTACACGCTGCTGTCGTATTTCGCGATCACCATCCATCGCCGTGTGCTGTGGTTCACACCCATGACCCAGACGCTGCATGTGTTCCCGCTGTTTCTGTTTGCGCAGGCCGTGCGCGCCGTGGTGCAACTGGTGGTGAACAGCAAATATCCGGGCTGGTTTTTTTTCGCCGAAAGCATTGTGACCGCCGCGCTGTGGCCTCTGGCTTCGTGGATGTTGCTTGCGCCGCAGCGTCGGGCCGTGGACCGCGATGAAACCCGTCCCATCTAAACACAAGCCAGCATGACTGAATTTAAAAACACGGAACGCGAACTCTATTATTTCCGACTCCGGTTGTTTGCCATCGCGGGTTTTATTCTGCTCTGTTTCAGCGCATTGTTTGTCCGCTTCGTGTGGCTGCAGGTGGTCAAGCATGAAGTGTATGCGACCCAGGCCGAAGATAACCGGATTTCAATCGTCCCGGTGGTACCGAATCGCGGGCTGATCCTCGACCGCAACGGCGTGGTTTTGGCGCGAAATTTTTCTGCCTATACGCTGGAAATTACGCCGTCCAAAATCAATCAGGATCTGGATGTGGTGATTGACGAACTTGCCCAGTTAATCGATATCCAGCCCAAGCATCGCAAACGCTTTAAAAAACTGATGGAAGATTCCAAAAGTTTTGAGAGCCTGCCCATCCGCACCCGGCTCACTGATGAAGAAGTCGCGCGCTTCACGGTGCAGCACTTCCGTTTTCCGGGAGTCGAAATTCAGGCCCGTCTGTTCCGCCAGTATCCGCTCGGCGAAACGGCCTCGCACGTCATTGGCTATATCGGCCGCATCAGTACGGCCGACGCCAAAATACTCGACGAGTCGGAGACTGATTCCGACAACTACAGCGGCACCGATTACATCGGCAAGGAAGGCCTGGAAAAAAGTTACGAGCGACTGCTGCACGGCACGACCGGCAGTGAAGAAGTGGAAGTGTCAGCCGGCGGACGCGCAGTGCGCACGCTCTCTCATTCTCCTGCAACGTCTGGCAGCAATCTGATTCTGTCGATAGATATCGAGTTGCAGAAAATTGTCGAGGAAGCATTCGGCGACAGGCGCGGCGCGTTTGTCGCGATTGATCCCCAGACCGGCGATGTGCTGGCGTTTGTCTCCAAGCCGACTTACGATCCCAACCTGTTCGTCGAAGGGATCGATCAGGTGAACTGGGAAAGCCTGAACAATTCCATCGACAAGCCGCTGATCAATCGCGCCCTGACCAGCACCTACCCGCCCGGTTCGACCTACAAACCTTTCATGGCACTGGCAGCGCTGGAACTCGGCAAGCGCACCACCAGCTACACTCTGGCCGATCCGGGTTTTTTCACGCTCGGCGGCCACACGTTTCATGATGATATCGCCGGTGGACACGGTGCGGTCGACATGTACCGCTCCATCGTCAAATCCTGCGATACCTATTACTTCATGCTGGCCAATGATATGGGCGTGGATGCGATCCATGATTTCATGAAGCCGTTTGGCTTTGGTTCGGTGACCGGCATCGATCTGGAACACGAACGCTCGGGCATCCTGCCGTCGACTGACTGGAAGCGCAACTATTACAAAAAAGCCGCGCAGCAGAAATGGTATGCCGGTGAAACCATTTCGCTGGGCATAGGCCAGGGCTATAACAGCTTCACGCCGCTGCAGATCGCGCATGCGGTGGCGACGCTGGCCAACAATGGCGTGGTGATGAAACCGCATCTGGTGAAAATGATCGAAGACCCGCAAACCCATCGTCGCAAACTGACGGTCGCCGCAGAGAGCTACCGTATCCCGCTGAAACAGGACAATATCGATTTCATCAAGCAGGCCATGGCCGGCGTGCCGAAAGAAGGGACCTCGGCGCCGGTATTTATCAATGCCGGTTATGAGTCCGCCGGCAAGACCGGCACGGCGCAGGTGATCGGGATGAAGAAAGGGGAAAAATACAATGCCAACAATGTCGCCCTGCGCTTCCGCGATCACGCGCTCTACACTGCATTTGCTCCGGTCGACAAACCGCGTATCGCCATCGCCATGATTGTCGAAAATGGCGGCTTCGGTGCTGCCGGTGCGGCACCTATCGCCAAGCTGGCGCTGGATTATTTTATTCTTGGCAAGCATCCTGATGACAAGTCCCGGGAACTCATCAAGACCATGAATGCCACGCCGCTGGAGCGGGTTGATACCAATCTGATGCAGTCGGAAGCAGAGGTCAAGGCCGAAGCGGAATCCGAAGGCGGCCCGGCGCCCGGCGCTGCGACACCTCCAACCAAAGAATAGGCGGGACATCATGCGCAGACACCGTTCTCCCTGGCAGACCGTCAAACCGTATCTGACGGTTTTCGACGGGCCGCTGGCCATTATCATTTTTTTGATCATGTCGGTCGGCATCGTCACACTGTATTCGGCCGGTATCGATTTCCCCGGTCGGGTTGAAGATCAGCTGCGCAATATCGTTGTGGCGTTTATCGTCATGTGGATCGCAGCGAACGTACCGCCGCAGACCCTGATGCGTTTTGCTGTACCGTTGTACACGCTGGGTGTGACCCTGCTGATTGCGGTGGCGCTGTTCGGCATTGTAAAAAAAGGCGGACGGCGCTGGATCAATATTGGCGTGGTGGTGCAACCTTCCGAGTTAATGAAAATCGCCATGCCGCTGATGCTGGCCTGGTATTTTCAGAAAAAGGAAGGCACGGTGGGCTGGCGTGAATTCATGGTTGCCGCCGTGCTGCTGGTGATACCGATCGGACTGATCGTCAAACAGCCGGATCTGGGTACGGCGATTCTGGTGCTGGCCGCCGGGTTTGCGGTGATTTTTCTGGCCGGCCTGTCGTGGCGCATCATTGTCGGCGTGCTGGTGTTCAGCCTGGCCTGCATGCCGATAGTCTGGAAAAATCTGCACGATTATCAGCGTGAGCGAATTTTCATGCTGATTGATCCGACTACCGATCCACTGGGCAAGGGCTTTCACATTATCCAGTCGACCATCGCGGTGGGCTCGGGTGGCATCACCGGCAAGGGCTGGCTCAAAGGTACGCAGGCCCATCTGGAATTTATTCCGGAGCGGACCACCGATTTTATTTTCGCCGTGTTTGCCGAAGAATTCGGACTGATCGGTTGCTGCATTCTGCTCACGCTGTATCTGCTGCTGTTTACGCGCGGTCTGATGATAGCGGCGAACGCGCCTACTTTTTTCACCCGTTTGCTGGCCGGCTCAATTACGACGATTTTTTTCACCTATGCGTTTGTCAACATGGGTATGGTCAGCGGCATTTTGCCTGTCGTTGGTGTGCCTTTGCCCATGCTGAGTTATGGCGGCACGGCGTTGGTGACGCTGGGGTTGGGCGCCGGCATATTGATGAGCATTCAGCGTCATCGCAAACTGATACAGAGCTAGATCATGATGAATCGATTGGTCAACGTTTTCCTGATCGCGCTGTTGCTGTTACTGGCGGCCTGCGGCAGTGCGCCGCCCAGGCCGCAGACGCCGAAGCCTGCAGCCACCAGCACGTCGACGCCGGTCACGACAGTGGCAGGGCAGCCTGCGCCTGTCATGCCCAAAGCCGGTTCGGGGCGCGGCGGGTATTACAAGGATGACGGTCCGGGCGACAATCCGCCACCCGGCCTGGAACTGACGCTGGATGCCGAACCGAAAGTCGAACCCTACTCCGTCTCCGGCAACAAGCCGTATGTGGTTTTTGGCAAAACCTATACGCCTATACTGGATGACCAGCCGTTTTCTCAGCGCGGCATCGGCAGCTGGTACGGCAAGAAGTTTCATAATCAGAAGACCTCCTCAGGCGAGCTGTACGACATGTACAAAATGACCGCGGCCCATCCCACGCTGCCGATTCCTTCGTATGCGCGTATCACCAATATCTCGAACGGCAAACAGGTGATCGTCAAGATCAATGACCGTGGTCCGTTTCATACCAACCGGATTGTTGATCTGTCCTACACCGCGGCGCTGAAGCTGGATTATCTGGGCAAGGGCAGCAGCGAATTATTGCTGGAGCGCCTGCTGCCGGCGGATATTGAAAAAATGGCTGAAAGCAGAAAGAGCAAACCTGCCGTGCCGAGCGCACTGGCCGTCACAGCGCCTGCCGCTGCACCGGCTGTTGAAACGGGCGCCGGGGTGGTGACGCTGCCGGTCGCTACGGCAGCCACCGTGGTCGTTCCGCTAGTTTCGTCGGCTGCGCCTGACAGTGCCGGTCTGGACGCGCTGATCGCTGCGCAAGCTACCGCGGAGAGGCAGCCTGCATTGCCGGCGGCAGTACCGGCCGCTGCCAGTGACGCAAATCCGGGTACTGGTCTCTATCTGCAATTCGGCGCTTTTGGGTTGCGCTCGAATGCGGACGCAACTTTTGCGCTCATACAGAGTCGGTTGACGCCGTTACCGGCTTTGGAAATCGTCCAGCAGGGCACGCTGTATCGTCTGTTCAGCGGACCGTTTGCCAGCCGGGATGAGGCGAATGAACTGGTACAGCTGGCGATCAAAATTGGCCTGCCCAAACCGATTATTGTGCCAAGGTGATGTCCAGGAGCTGGACCAGATTCTTGGCAATTTCACGTTTGCTGACAATGACGTGGGTCGCACCATGTTCATGCAGGTAGGCAGCCTCGGTGTCGGAGCCGGCGCGCACGATGGTGACGAGAGCGGGGTTGCGTGCTCTGGCCAGCGCAATCAGCTGGCCGGCCACGATAGCGTCCGGGATAGTCAGAATCATGCTGCGCGCCTCATGGATTTTTGCCTGCTCCAGTACCGTCGCGCTGGCATGGCCGTAGATGGCGGGAATGTCCGGATTATGGGCATCGTGCAGGATGTCGGGATGGTCTTCAATAATCACAAACTGATGCTGCCGTGCTGCCAGTTCTTCGGCGATCAGTTTGCCCAGCTCGCCGTAGCCAACCAGTATCGTGTGACCATGCTGGCGCTCGCATACCTGATCCGTTTCTGTCTTGCCTGTCTTAGCGGTTTCGCGACGATCCAGCCAGGGTTTCAGATAATCCAGTCCCAAAAACAGCAGGGGGTTGAGGATGATGGAAATCAGTGCGCCCGCCAGGATCAGATCGCGGGCGGTGGTGGACAGTATGCCCAGCGTAATGCCCAGCGTGGCGAGGATAAAAGAAAATTCGCCGATCTGTGCCAGGCTGGCTGAAATGGTCAATGCCGTACCGAGTCCGCGGCCAAAACTGCGCACCAGCAGCAATGCCATCACTGATTTGCCGACGACAATGATAAAGACTGTGGCAAACACCAGCAGCGGTTCACGCAGCAGTATCGACGGATCAAACAGCATGCCGACCGAGACGAAAAACAGCACCGAGAATAATTCGCGCAGCGGCAGTGATTCTTCGGCTGCGCGATGGCTCAGCTCGGATTCGGCCAGCATCATCCCGGCAAAGAAAGCGCCAAGCGCAAACGATACGCCAAACAGAAACGTGGAACCGACGGCGAATCCCAGCGCTATCGTCAGTATGCTCAGACCGAACAGTTCGCGCGAACCGGTAGCGGCGATCCGCTCCAGTATCCAGGGTATGGCGCGCTTGCCAAAGACCAGCATGACGGCAACAAAAGCGATGACTTTGCCGATGGTGATGGCCAGCATCGTCAGTATCTGCGTGTTATTCAGCACTTCGCCGCGTCCACCCAATACGGTTGAGAGCGCGGGGATCAGCACTAAAGCCAACACCATCACGATGTCTTCGACGATCAGCCAGCCGATCGCAATCTGACCGCGCCGGGTATTGACCAGACCACGCTCGTGCAGCGCGGTGAGCAGGACCACGGTGCTGGCACAGGACAGCGCCAGTCCGAAAATAATTCCCTGACCAAACGGCCAGCCCAGGCTCCAGGTCAATCCCGTACCCAGCGCCGTGGCGAACAGAATCTGCAGCAATGCGCCCGGAATGGCGATCGCTTTGACGGCCAGCAAATCCTTCAGGGAGAAGTGCAGACCGACGCCAAACATCAACAAGATCACGCCGATTTCAGCCAGCTCCTGCGCCAGATGACCGTCGGCGACAAAACCGGGGGTGTAGGGCCCGACCAGAATGCCGGCGGCCAGATAGCCGATCAGGGGTGGCATCTTCAGCTTATTGGCCAGCGTGCCGAAAATAAATGCCAGCACGATGCAGCCGACGATGGTGGCAATGAGCGGAGTCTGTTCAAGCATGATGGTAATTTGCGATGTCAGGTGGGGGTACGGTCATGCATTTGCAGTGCCAGCTGATACAGCGCATTTTTTTTCTGACCGGTGAGTTGCGCCGCCAGTTGCGCCGCCTGTTTTACAGTGCAGCTTTCCAGCAGGATGCTCAACACGCGTCGCGCTTCGATCAGTTCGAGGTCCTGGTCCGGTGTGGCGCCTTCCAGCAGGATGACGTATTCGCCTTTTTGTCGGTGTGCATCGGCATCCAGCCAGGCGCTGGCTTCATGAAGACTGCAGCGGTGGATTTCTTCAAACAGTTTGGTCAGTTCACGCGCCAGTACAATTTTCCGGCTCGCCGGAAACAGCGCGGCAAGAGCCGCAACGGTCTCGTTGATGCGGTGTGGCGCTTCATAAAAAACCAGGGTGGCGGCGACGTTGTGCAGGGATTGCAATACCTGGTCGCGTTGGCCGGCCTTGCTGGGCAGAAAGCCGACAAAATAAAACTGGTCCTGCAGCAGTCCGCTGGCCGACAGCGCAGTGATGACGGCAGAAGCGCCAGGCAAGGGCACGACTTTGAGGCCCGCGGCGCGCACCGCATCGACGATTTTTGCGCCGGGGTCGGAAATGGCTGGCGTGCCAGCATCGGAAATCAGGGCAATGCTGTCGCCTTGTTGCAGCCGCTGGATAATTTTTTGCGCGACTTCGTTTTCATTGTGTTGGTGTGCGGCAATAAGTGGTTTGGACAGACCGAGCTGGTTGAGCAGTTGCGCGCTGTTGCGGGTATCTTCACAGGCGATTGCGTCCACTTTGGAGAGCACGTAACAGGCCCGGATACTGATATCAGCGATGTTACCAATGGGGGTGGCAATGACGTACAGGCAGGAAGGCGGGTAAGACTGTTGGGCAGCGTGGGTGTGCAGCGAGATTAAATCAGCCATGCGTTGACCATGTGTTAATGCAAAGGGAAGATTGTGCGCGTAACAGGGTGGCATGACAAGAAATATCCGCCCGGCTATTTGGAACGCTGATTGCAAAATGCCCTGAATTGGGCATAGCCAAAGCGGATTTCGTTGACTATGCTCCAGTAGTATCCGCGGCGGAACTCAGTCAGCCGCGCAGTTTCCCGGTCTACTTTTGGAGGAAATCGTATGGTGCTCTTGATTGCCTGGTGCATATTATTAACATTATGTTGGCCGCTGGCCCTGGTTTTGCTGATTTGCGCGCCGCTGATCTGGCTGATTTCGTTGCCACTGCGTCTGGTTGGCATCACGCTGGATGCGGTGTTTATATTTGTGAAAGCGCTGTTCTTTCTGCCTGCACGTCTGTTGGGTGCCAGATAATCAGCTGACCGCCAAAATTGCCCGCCCCGATAATTGATGCTACATTCGGTAGAACGTCCTTCATTTATCGGAAGTCAGCTTATGAATCCAGGAGAAAAACCCTCAGTCCACAGCGAGTCCTTCAGAAAAATTTTGAAAGAAGAAGGCAAAGAGGCACTGTTTCCGAAAAAGCTGGTTGAAAAATATCCGCATATCATCGACAAAATTTATCTGGTCTGGGACGAACCCGAAAACGCCGGCCAGTATTTTTCCGAACTGCTGACTACGCAACGGGAAAGTCGCGCAGGTTTCCCACTGGAAATTTATTCCGAACTGTTCGCGCTGGAGAGTTATTACAGCCTGTCACGGCCGACTGCACAGAAATCGGATGATTTCTGGAGTGGCGTGAATCAGCATGACTGATCGACCTTGTATTCAATCCTCAACCTCTGGACCAACCTGTGGCCGCCTATCTGATTGTTGACACGCTGCTGGAAAATCCGCAGCTGTACGAAGAATACAAATTACTTGCCAGGCCAGTGATAGAAAAATTTGGCGGGGAGTACCTGGCTCGTGGCGGAACGATGATTATCAAGGAAGCCGATCTCTGGTCGCCAACGCGGCTGGTCTTGATTCGCTTTGCCGATGCCCACGCAGCGAATCAATGCATCGATTCGGCCGAATATCAGCAGATACTTCCCATCAGTAAAAATTCTGCGAAACGGACCATGGTCGTCCTGGAAGGGCTGTAAGCGGCGCAGCACATGTGCATCACTTGGACCTAAACCAGCACAATGTTCCCGTCAACCAGCTTGTAGGTGCCGCCGCCTGTGTCTTCCCGGACTTTCCATGTCTGTTTGCCGATCTGGAGTTCTGCGCCGTCATAGATCGTGGTGCTGATTTTGATACACGCTTTTGCAACCAGCTCCATCTGGGCTTCCAGAGAGTCGGCTTCTGCGGTCAGCTGATCGATTTCAGATAACTGTTGTACCCGCTTTGCCTCAACCTTGTCGGCAATCCCGTCCACATTTTTGTGCGGATTGCGTTCGAAGAATACGATCAGTTTTAACACCTGGTCGAGTTCGGCAACTTTGCGCTGGATCAGGTTTTGTAATTTGAAGATCTGCTCCTCCAGATAAGGATCGAGCCCAACCTGAATGCGGGTTTTGGTAGCGACGCTGGTTCCCACTATGTCGGCCTGAACCAGCAGACTGGCCTGGATACGGCCGCCGATGATCTGTCCATTGCGGGGACCGGATCCGCCGACGATAATTTCATTTCTGGCGATCAGTTCACAGTGACGGGCATTTTGCGCGATCAGGATGGCATTGCCGGCTTCGACGTGGGTATTTTCCATGAACAGGGCCTGGGCTGATCCGGAGCATTGAATCCGGGCTGCGCGACTGGCCAGCTTTTGCGTTCCGGCAGTTTTTTCCGCCCGGCCAATGATGCCGCCTTTGACTGCCACGTTGCCGCCGGCAATAACGTCGGCCGACTCAACCATGCCGTTGACGATCACGTCACCGGTTACCTTGACTGTCATGTCCGTTTTGATGTCGCCTTCAACATGGACCGTACCCTCGAAGACGATATTGCCGGTGGTCAGATCGACGTTTTTGACGTTGATCACCGGATTTACGATGACGCCATCCGCCACCTGGACTGGCTGACCGGCGTGTGCGGCGACCAGCAGATTGGGGTCAGCCGGATCGGCGATCGCTCCCTGCAGATCGAGACCAAATGTCAGTTCAGGCAGCGGTTCCGGAAAAACGACCTGTCCTTTGATATTCGTTCCGTTTTTACCCTGAACTGGCGGGTGGCGACGCATCAGGGGGTCGTTGGCATGCACCAGCAGCAGGTGGCTCAGGTCCTGGTAGCGGATTTTCGCTTTTTCGTCGATTATCGGTCTGCTCTGGTTGTTCTCGCCGAACAGGACATCGAAGCAGGCGGGAGTGCCGAGCCGGGGTCGTTCTCCAGCTGCCACCAGCAGCCGGTCGCACCAGCCGCGCGCGAGGGCGTCGTTGAGTTCTTTGTGCAATATGCCGCAGGTGATTCCCTGATCCCGCAGGGCATCATGTACTTCAACGCCTATCGGGTTGCCGCCCTCTGCCGCAGTGAGTGTCAGCCAGGCAGACATCAGATCATCGGCGACTTCCAGCGCATAACTGGCACTGCGCCGTTCACCGATTTCCATTTCAACGGTGTCCGTCGAACTGGCGCAACGCAGCAGGAACTGTTCGACCGAGAGCTCATCCAGATGAAAGCTGTCATAGCCATCCCGTTGCAACGCCTGTTTGAGTAGTGCAATATCAGCGACAGTTGTGCTGACCGAGGGGTCAAATCGGGCTCGCAGTATTCCACCGTCCTCCAGTACTTCGAGGATGATTGCGGATGCTGGATTGACTTGGTCCACTTGCCTGCCTCCAATGGGATGCCCACGCGCCAGGGTACTGCTTCAGTTCATTAAAGCAAAAAAAAAAGGAAATTTCTCTTTTTTCTGCTGACGGATTTAACTTGCTAATCTTTTCGATTTAACTAGAATTAACAAAATACAACAAATAAATGAATAAGTTTGGGAACTACGGGACTGGAATTCTTATTTCTTTTCTACGCTGCAACAGGCAACGTGAGCCTGTTTGAGTACCTTCCGTTAAAGCAACTGATTCTTGAGCAGCGTTCAAAAATGTGGTTATTTGTTCTGAAGCCGCATTGTTAAATCAAAGAAATAATGTCAGGGCTTTGCAATTTATGCGAAAAAATGCGTGGTTTAATTTCATCATCCGGTCTTGTGCTGCCGGACTGGTGTCTTTTTTCGTCCTGATTTGTGTTGCACGCGCTGCTGATCAGCCATCGGTCGAGCTGGAACAAGAGGTTGATCAAAATATCGAGCTTGCTGAGACCCAGATTGCCGGGGCCATTCAAAACCTGATTGAACTGGAAAATCATTTCCAACCGTCCACCGCCTATCAGGACCGCCGGCTGGTTGTCAGCGCATTGATCAAGTTGTATTTGTCCGATGATCAGCGTGGGCCGGCAAAAAAGCTGATTGTTGAATTGAATTCGCTCGGCACGCAATATAAAGATCAAACTGCTCTGGGTTTGGCTCTGGATTTTCAGGCCTTGGTGCTGATGGATGAAGGCAAGCTGGATGAGGCCAGCACAACCAGCGCGCAGGCATTGCAACTGGCTAAGACAGCGAATTCAAAAAAACTGACTGTGCAGGCCAACCATACCGCTTCGGTGGTTCATAGCGCGATGGGTGATTTCAATGCAGCCCTGCAATATCAGCTGGCTGGTATGTCGGTCCTGGACAGCGAGGACCGGCATGATGATCTGGATCGGATCATCGGCCTGAGCAATATAGGCACAATTTATCTGGATCTGAAAGATCCCTCTACCGCGCTCGAATATTTTGACAAAGGTGTCAGCATCGCGCGGGGGATCAATGCGCAGAGCCGGCTCGCCGTGCTGATTCTGGACCGCGGTGTTGCGTTCTCTGACCTGGAAAAGTATCCGGAGGCGATCAAGGCCTATTTGGAAACCCAAAACCTGTCGCACAAACTGGCCGATCGGCGCGGTGAAGTTATTGCGGTGAATAACCTGTCGGATATTTACTATCGCACGGGTAATTTCAGGCAATGCCTGCGTTATGCAAAACAGACCGTTGAACTGGCTGACAGGCTGGAGAATATCGAGATGCAGGCTTTTGGCATTGTGAATGTGGGACTTTGTCAAATGGGATTGGGTGAGACGGTTTCAGGCGCGAGAGAGGTCGTCCAGGGTATCGACATGCTGCGCAAGGAAGGTGCAAAGACTGATATTGAACAGGTCTATGGGCAGCTTGCAGCGGCCTATGAAAAAGCAGGTATGTTCCGCGAGGCCTACAAGGCTATTGTCGATCAGCTGACCCTGTCGACAGAATTGTTCAAATCGGACCGGGATCGGGCGGTTTCTGAAATGAAGGCCAAGTATGACGCCAGCGAGCGCCAGAAACAGATTGAAGTACTGGAGCAGAAAAACAAGGTGCAAAGCGCTGAAATCCAGAACAAGGGGCTGCAGCGCATCATTGCCATCCTGGTAACGATTATTGCAGCCGTCATTGCAGTGACGATATTTTTTCTGTATCGCAAAGTCAGACAGGCCAATCTCAGTCTGGAAGAGGCCAACCAGAAACTGGCGCACCAGTCGACCCGGGATCCTCTCACAGGTTTATTTAACCGACGGGCTTTTCACGATGCGATGAAATTTCGCACCAAGCTCTCTGACCGGCGGGTACTTGAGGAAGACAGTCCGCCACACGCCTTTGTGATGCTGGACATCGATCATTTCAAGCGCATTAATGATACATATGGCCATGCTGCCGGTGACGCCGTGTTGATTGAGCTAAGCAAGCGACTTGCCCATGTCATGCGCGACAAGGACATGTTAATGCGCTGGGGCGGGGAAGAATTCCTGATATTTCTGAACCACATTCCGGTAGCCAAATTGCCGCAGGTGATGGAACGTATTTTGATCGGCATAGGCGGCAGTCCGGTCAGGTTTGAAAAAAATACCATTCCGGCAACCATTTCCATTGGGTATATTTCCCTGCCACTGGGAATGGAAAGTGAAATTGATCTGAACTGGGAAAAAATGCTGAATCTGGCTGACTCGGCTCTGTATATGGCAAAAACACGGGGCAGGAATCAGGCGATAGGTTTGCAGCTGGTCGATCCGGCACCTGAAGATCTCAACGCACTGCTGGAGGGAAACCTGGAAAATTCCATTCTGCAGGGTAAGGTCGCGATTCTGCAGATCGCAGGGCCAGTCCAAAATGAAACGGTGGCGCAATTTTGACATTTCAGCGCCGGCACAACTCAATTCTTTCAATATCGAAATAACATAATTTTTCTGCAAATGATGGTCAATTGTGACAGTAATGTGAACTTTGGCCGGAGAAATCGCGAGCTGAGCTCCTGAATTGATTGAAAGTGATTGACCTGTGTCCAAAGCAAGTTTAAACTTGCGAGTTCTCGATTTTGGTTCCGTGTCCCACAGAAATGTGGTCTTGTTGATGCTTGACAGGCTGGTTGCGGCGAAAATCACTGAGAAAATCAGTAAAAATGAAAGCTACCCGCACAGGATTTTCTCTGTAGCGAGGGATAGATCAGTCCCCGGGCAATCGTTTCCGGGCTTTGTATTATATTTATTTATGTTGGGTTAGAGCGATGCCAACCATCAATCAATTGATTCGCCAGCCACGTGTTTCGGCACGTGTCAAAAGCAAATCGCCGGCGCTGGAAAACAGCCCGCAAAAACGTGGAGTTTGTACTCGCGTTTACACTACGACCCCAAAAAAGCCTAACTCGGCTTTGCGTAAGGTTGCCAAAGTACGCTTAACCAACGGTTTCGAAGTCATTTCGTATATCGGCGGTGAAGGTCATAACCTGCAAGAACACAGCGTGGTTTTATTGCGCGGTGGTCGTGTCAAGGATTTGCCGGGTGTGCGTTACCACATGGTTCGCGGCGCATTGGATACCCA
>Ga0075019_10001299_pt1 | contig 14211 bp, 13 predicted proteins | sample ColStrG_CSR_2013_FD_71473 | JGI IMG/M metagenome (GOLD analysis project Ga0075019, IMG submission 71473) | Freshwater sediment microbial communities in response to fracking from Pennsylvania, USA - Cold Stream Run_MetaG_CSR_2013 | ecosystem: Environmental > Aquatic > Freshwater > Creek >...
GGTGCCGCAATGGCAGGCTCTGTTGCTGAACACGGCCTGCAGGTCTTACTGCCAATGGCAAAACTGGTTGGGACTCTGTATTTGGCCCTGCTCAGTTTTGCAGTGCTGGTTCTGATTCCAGGTCTGATTTGGGCGCGGGTTCGACTGCGGCCTTTCTTTGCTGAGCTTCGCCCCAGCCTGCTCCTGGCCTTTGCCACGACCTCAAGTGAATCGGCTTATCCTGGAGCCCTGAAGTCCTTGGAAAAAATGGGAGTTCCCAATCGCGTGGCCAGCTTTGTCTTGCCTCTGGGCTACAGTTTCAATCTTGATGGCTCAACGCTTTACCTGGCCGTCGCCTCGGTGTTTATCGCTCAAGCTGCCCACATCGAATTGTCTTTGCAAACGCAACTGGCGATGATGGCGACGCTGATGCTGACCACCAAGGGCGTCGCTGCAGTTCCACGTGCTTCTTTGGTGGTGCTCTCGGCCACCTTGACGGCCTTCGGACTTCCACTTGAAGGTGTTGTGCTTATTATGGGTGTCGATGAATTCATGGACATGGCGCGAACAACCATCAATCTCTTGGGCAACTGTGTGGCAACGGCAGTGGTCTCACACTGGGAGGGAGAAAAACTTGAACCCTCATTTCAGAAAGTAGCAACTTCACGGTGACAAAAATTAGCGACCTTCCGGATTTGACTCGGTACAATTTGGACTGTCGATTTGGGGAAAATCTGGAAGAGATTCCTGTCGATGCGAAGAGTATGCTCGAGTACTGCAAATTGGGCTTTGCTTGGATTCGGCAAGAGATGGAGCAGCCCGAGACCTCTTGGCGAGTCCCCACCCTGGTGCAGACGTTGGGACGAGTTGCCGAAAAGCTGAAGATCTTGCAGCAAACCGATGAAGCGATGGAAATGATCGAAACATCATTGGCTCTGGCGCAAATCCACAACTTGGGCCCGGCTGTGATTGTGGCCCAAAGCTTAAGGCGAGCGGACATCCTGTGTGCTCAGAAAAAGTTCCGCAACGCCGAATCCGCCTATCAGAAAGTTCTGCAAATCTGTGCCGCATTTCCCGAGGCTCTTCCTTGGCAGCACTTTGCCCTCCAAAATCTTGGCAAATTGAAACTCAGCGAAGGCCAGCTCACAGCTGCTCTGGAACTGTTCGAAAAAGCCTTGGCTCTTCGTAAAATTCTGGCCGACACCAGCCTTCTGGCAAGCACTGAACTTGCAATTGCGACCACCCAGACTCGACTGAGCTTGCAAAAATAACTCGCCACAAAAGTCCACTTTACCACCAGTGGTCTTCAGGGGCAGAATTGATGCACACCCGAAGGAGTCCATTCATGTTTGCAAAACTGTCTATCAAAATTGGTCTGTTGTTTTTTCTGCTGGGATCTTCACTTGCATGGGGTGCTGATTCAAAGCGTGACGGCAATTCAAGTGCAAGTTCGGGCTCGAGTCTGCAGAATCCAAATGCAATTTCATTTGAACTTCTGGGCCGTGGGATCTTGTACAGTTTCAATTACGACCGCGAACTGAGCCAAAATTTTGCATTGGGCGCTGGTTATGTCAGCTACTCGGCGACCTCGGGCTCAAGTTCAGCAACACTGACCGTGATACCACTTTATGCAAATTGGTATTTTTCTCCGGGACCTCATCGTGGATTTTTGACTGCTGGCGCTGATTTGGTGATGCTGTCAGCATCATTGAGCGGGTATCAGCTGGGCGCCTCGGGCCTGGCCCCGATTGCGGGTGGAGGTTATGAGTATCGCGGTCCAGGAGGATTTCTCTTTCGTGGCACGGGATATCTGGTTGTCGGCACGGTTTCATCAACGGCAACGATCGGCCTGACATTCGGGTACGCATTCTAAACCGACCAAGTCAGTTCAAAACGGTGCAGATGCGAGGAGCACGACAGCGGGCCGACTGAGGCGCACTCCAAGTGCGTCGCAGGGAGGCGTGCTGGCGAGCAACGAAGCAGATGCGCCGTTTTCAACTGCCTTTAGCGAAATTCGAAGTCGAAGGCTTCGATGAAATGCCCCTCAAGATCATATTCAATTCGATAGAATCCTCGCGGATCCTCTTTTTCAAATCCCCAACTGAAACCAAAGACACCGCTTGAGTCTGTTTGTAAATTCACAATTACAGTTTTGCGATCTTTTGAAATTTTCATCTGCCCGGGACGACAAGATGTGCAGGGAAAATTCTCAGGCTTTTCGGGAACTGTCAGACGCAGCTGGATGGGCACATGTTGGCGTTTGGTTTGAAAGGCAAGATTCAAACCCAGCTCTGAGCCCGCGGTCACAACGTTGTCGAAAGTTCGATACCGGGGTCCATCGGAACCTTCTTGAATTTGACCCCACGACAGCCAAGTCTCAAGAAGTGTTGTTCGGGGTGAAATTTTGAGAGGAAATATTTGCGTTCTTTTCTTCTCTTTGGCCCATTGGTTTTCAAGCCGTGCCAAGCACGCCAAGTGAGCCAAATCATCGTCTGTCATCAACTTGAAATAGTTGCAGCGGTAAATTTCAGTTATAAAATCGAGATATTTATTTGGGATCTGCGCCAACAGAGGCACTGAGTCTGCAAAGGGGTGAGTCTGCGGCACCATTTGCACTGGGCAAATCATTTCAGGTTGATCAAACGTTCGATCGAGACACGAAATTTTCTCGCTATAAAGTCGCAACAGCAAGCGCTCATTTTCGTTCTCAATTGACGCCAAAATGCCGTTGAGTTGCTGTTCAGTGAGCGGCTTTGCACCGCCAACGCTTTGGATCGCCTTCAAATAAACAAGACCCTTGGGCTCATGTGGACTGGAAGGAGTTGCACACGCAACAAAAAGAAAACTCAAGAGAATAAGATTAAAGCGAGTCATTAAAAGCCGACGTTCAAAATTGGCGAAACCGCTAACAGCCCAGTGCGATTGAAGTTCAAAAGACCAATTTGAACACCGTGCAGGTTGGTGGCCACATTCACTAGGCCAATTTGAAAACCGTAAACATCCTGCGCCCGGTTGTAGACACCGACCTGGAAGCCGTAAACCTGGGTGTGCTCGCTGACATTGGCCAGTGCCAACTGAAGTCCCGTCACCGAACTTTCTGCATTGTTGATATTGGCAAGGCCGGCCAATTGAAGCCCATAGACATGTGTCTTGTTCGCATTGATATTCACGCCACCAGCAGCCTGCAAACCCAGAACCGTGACATCACCCTTGTTGTAATTGAAGACTCCTGAGAATGCCGTTCCACCAAAGCTTCCATCTGTTGTATTTCCCACCAAACCCAAATCCAAACCAAAGACGTCTCGCTGCTTTCCATAAATCAAGCTGATACGGGCTCCGACAATGTTGAAATCATTGGGGGGAAACTCCAAAGGTGGAACCAAGCCCACCGATAAAGGAGAAAATGAAGCAGAACCTAGAGACGACAAACCCAACAGCGCGATGAACAGAAAGATTATTTTCATATCTGGTAGCTTAGTGCGAGCACGGGACAAAGATCAACCAGGCCCGACCTTGGGCGTGCTGGAAGGTCGGGGCTTCGGCTGTGAGCCTTCCAGCATCCGGTAGAGAGCCGGAATCACAAACAGCGTGACTGCGGCAGAAAACATCAGCCCCCAGACGACCACAGTGGCAATTGGTCGTTGAACGTCAGAGCCAATGCCAGTCGCCATCGATGCAGGGATCAAGCCCAGAATCGCGACAATAACTGTCATCATCACGGGGCGAATTCTCAAACAGGCGCCCTTGATAATCGCTGCATCCAGTGGCATTCCTTCATCGACCAGTTGATTCAGATAGGAAACCAAAATCACTCCGTGCATGGTGGCGACACCGAAAAGACTTGTCAGTCCCACTCCGGCCGACACACTGAGATGCATCTGACGAAACCACAGGGCCACGATCCCGCCGATCAAAGCAAACGGCAATGTCAACAGGACCAAACCCGCTCGCTTGAAAGAACCAAAAGTCACCAGAAGCAAAAGGAAAATCACTCCCAAGGTCAGCGGAATGAGAAATCCAAAATGGTTGCGCGCCCGCTCCAAGTTCTCAAACATCCCCATCCACTGAACGCGGTAGCGCTCGGGCAGATGCACCGACTTTGCAAACACCTGCTTGGCGTCCGCAACGAAATCCCCTTGCGAACGTCCCCGAATATCACAACGAACCGTGATACGCCGTTTGCCATTGGACCGAGCAATCAGAGTCTGGCCGTCTTTGACACGCAGTTGGGCCACCTGCCCCAGTGGAATGGCTTCACCTTGTGTGGTGAAGATCGGCAACAAAGACATGGTCTGAGGATTCTTGACCGCACTGGGATTGTATTTGACCAAAATATCAAACCTTCGCTCACCTTCGAAGAGCTGACTGACCGGAAGCCCACCCACAGCCGTGTTGATCACGCTGTTCACCGTATCCACGGCCATTTGGTAATTTGCAAGCTTGGCTTTGTCGATCGTGATCTGCAACTGCGGCTGCGGACCCTCTTGCTCAATACCCACGTTCACCGAGCCTTGGACGGACTGAAGGACTGACACTGTTTGATGAGCCAGCTCTCGCAAAGTGGGCAGATCATCGCCCACGATCTCCAAAGCCAAATCGGCAGAGGTGCCGTTGGTGTCTTCGGTGACGCTGTCGATGATCGGTTGTGTGATGTTGAATTTGGTCGTTGGGAATTCATTCTGCAGCCGGTTGCGAATTGCCTGCTCCAGATCCATTTTATCACTGTGATTTTTCCACTCGGAGCGATCTTTGAGGCCCACCATCATCTCCGTCCGATTGGTCGGAAATGGATCCGTTCCATCATCATTGCGCCCGACCTGCGAGGTCACAAAACTGACTTCTTGAAACTCGCCCACAATCTGGCGCAACCGTTCCGTGTAGTAGGAATTCTCTTTCATCGAAATTCCTTCGGGCCAACTTGAGCGAATCCAAAAATTTCCCTCATCCATATAGGGCAAAAATTCAGTTCCAATCCGCGGCAACACAAGCGCCGACAACAGCAACAGAACTGTCAGGCTGGAGTAGACCACAGCCTTGCGATTTTCGAGAATTCGGGGAATCACACGAGCATAAGTCGCTTCCATTTTTTCAAAGAGACCCTCGTGGTGCACCACCTTTGAATTTTTAAACAGAAAGCTGCACAACACGGGCACGAGGTATGTCGCCGCAAGCAAGGCCCCTAAGAATGCAAAACACAGAGTGATTGCCATAGGCCGAAACAGAAGTCCCTCGATGTTGCGCAAAGACAACAGCGGCAGATAAGCCATGATGACGATGATCATCGAAAAGATCATGGGCTTTTGAACCTGTTCTGTTGACGACAAGATCAAGGCTTTGAGACCTAATTTTTTCTCAGCTTCTGTTTGCGAAGCCAAACGGCGAATAATGTTTTCCGAGACGATGATCGCACCGTCCACAATGATACCAAAGTCGATCGCGCCCACTGAAAGCAAACTGATTGAGATCCCAGTGAGCTTCATCAGCAGCATCGCAAAAAGCAAAGAGCCCGGAATTGTCAATGCGACGATCAGCGAGATCCGTGGATTGCGAAGAAAGACAAAAAGAGTCAACACCACAAGCACAATTCCCAACAGAGTATTGTGCATCACCGTGTGAAGAGTGTTTTCGATCAAAGAGGTCCGGTTGTAAAAGGAGACAATCTCCACACCCTTCGGCAGCTCGTTTTTATTGAGTTCGGCGACGGCCTCTTCAATGTGTTGAAGGGTTTCGGAAGGATTCTCGCCTCTGCGCATGATGACGATACCTTCGACGCTGTCATTGTTTCCATCTTTACCAAAAATTCCAGTCTGCGGCATATGATCGATCTCAAGACTGCCGACATCGCGAACAAAAACATTCGTCCCATTGGAATTCTTGATAAAAATATTAGATATTTTTTTAAAGTCGTCGATGCGTCCAAGCCCGCGAATCACAAAGGACGTTCCACCCCTGTCCATCATGCTGCCGCCGCCACTGCTGTTGTTGGCTTGCACAGCACCAATCACGTCTTGGAGCACAATCCCATAGCGCAGCAATTTTTCTTGATCCAAATGAATGGCGTACTGCTTGGCAAGGCCTCCAAAGTTGGCGACTTCAACGACCCCATCGGCCCGGTACAATCGGGGCTTGATCACCCAGTCGTTCAACTCACGAAGCTCAAGCAGCGAATGCGTCTTGTCGGCGACAAGTTGATAACGGAAAATTTCTCCATAGGCAGTTGACAGGCTCCCCAGTCCCGGCTGAGCATCCGCAGGCAAGTTGGCATCGCCAATTTTTTGAAAAACAACATTGCGAGCCCAATAGTCTTCGGCATCATCATCAAAAATCACCTGCAAAACCGACAGGCCAAAGATTGTCCTTGAGCGAATCACCTGTTTGTGTGGGATGCTGGCCATCGCTCGTTCAAGAGGAACAGTAATCTGCTGCTCGACCTCTTCCGCCGCTCTCCCTGGATAAGGTGTCACAATTTGCACCTGCACCCCGGAAATATCAGGATACGCATCAATGTGGAGCTGAGTGTAGGACCAAATCCCAAGGCCGGTCACCAGAGTCGCAATTCCAAGAACCATCCAGCGCCGCTCAAGAGCGGCGGCAATTGACTCAGTCAACATGAGAGCCTCCCTTGTCGACTAAAATTTTTCGAATCAGGGGCTTCAACAAAATGGCACCGCGCCCGACAATCTTTGACTTTTCAAGGACTCCGGAACTGATCAGAACATCATCGGAGCTGCCTTCGACGGCCGTCACTTTTTCAAGTTTGAATTCGCTCGGACTGATCACTTGCCAGATGTACTCGTCCAAACCTTCATGCACCAGAGCTGTCGCTGGCACCTTCAGGGCTTTGGCCTGCAGCAGTGGAAATCTCACTTCACAAGTCGTACCCGGATAGAGATCCCCGCCGTCGCTCACCCGGAAAACGACATCGGCCGTGCCGCTGTCGACGTTGGGCACAACACGAACTATCGTGGCTCCCCAACCGGTTTCACTGACCCGATAGTGTTTGATCCGCACTTGCTGGCCGAGATGAATCTGCTTGGCCAACTCCGCTGCTATGGATGTGACACCGTAAGCTGTTCCGACAGGCTCGCTTCCGAGATGCAATTGGGCAGATTTTGTAATGGCGGGTTCGAGCTCGGCCCAAGACGTGGCCGCACCTGTCAATTCATTTGAGGAGTTGGCCAAAGCAATCAGTTTCCCGACACTCTGGAACTCGACGCTGCGGGTTTCGTAGGCTCCTAGGGCAAGAACTTCCAAATGTTTGAAAAATGGCGAGGCCACAGGAACCAACACGCGTCCGTTTTGAATTTGCAGCTCGGAGGAGGTCTCATGCGTCGCTGAATGACAGGCGGACATGGTCACGCCGACGAGAGCTGCGAACACAATCCTCTGGATCAACATTACAGTGGCTCCTTGCCAAGCGCGGCGGCCAGACGAACCAAGTTCCGGCGATATTCGGCCACAGCGTCATAGTAAGACGAGTAGACCGTGACATAGGCGTTGATCCCATCAAAATAATCCAGCAGCGCCGAGCTTCCCGTTCCGAACAGCCGTGACTGCGCATCACGGACATCTCGCGCCTGGCGCAGCTGTTTGCCTTCATAGGCTTCGATCAAATGTCGTCCCACAGTCAGCTGCTCTGCAAGGGCACCAATTTCTTGCGTGATGGAATGCTGCAGGGCTTTCATCTGCTTGCCGGCTTGCTCCTCTTGAAGTGAGGCCTTCATCACATTGCCTTGGTTGCGGTTGAAGGTCGGCAAGGGAATGGTCATGCCCATATTGAATGAATAGGCCTGGCCGAGCGCTCCGGCATTGGCGTTGCCAGCCGTGGGACCTTGCGAGGACACACCCGCTGTCACAGCGAAGTTGTCCCACACTTGGGCCTCCGCCAGACTGCGATCCAGACCCGATTTTTGCATCGTCAACTTCAATACGACCAGGTCTGGGCGCTGCTCAAAAGCTTGCTCAGTCAAATGATTCTTGTCAGCGACTGTGTCGATGTCCTTCATCAACTGAAAGTCGCGCAGTTCGGTGGAGGGGTTGAATTCCGTGCCTTCTGGCAACCCCAACAGCAGCAGCAGATTGGTTTGGGCCGCATGCAAGGCAATTTGCCTTTGTTCGGCGTCAAGCTTCGCCTGGTCCCTGGCCAGTTGCGCCCGCAAAAGCAGGAGCGGCAGAATTTTTTTCTGTCCGATTCGACGCTCCAAAACGTCCACCAGGTGGTGCAATCGAGCCTCTTTTTCATGGGCCAAACTGACTTGTTTGGTGGCCGCCAGCACGTCGAAGTAAGCAATGCGAATATCGCGGACCTTGAGTCGTACGGCGTCTTGAAAAGCGGCCTCGGCCACCTTCACGCTTTGTTTCGCTGACTTTTGCGCGGCCACCCGTTTTCCGCTGAAATCAAAGGGGTAGGAAAAGATCAGATCGTACTGCTTGGGTCCGCCCGCATTGGTCTGGTCCCAGTTGTTGCTGCTGAAAGGCTGAAAAACAGTGTCAATCAAGACGGAGGGATTGTTGAAATAACCCGCCGTCAGCGCATCGGCCTCAGATTGCGAGATACTCAGGTGAGCCGCCAAAAGATCCAAATTTCCCTTCAAACCCTGGGCCACGGCCTGATTCAACGTCAAAGTTTGAATCTCAAGCTCCGCGGCTGCGACCGAGAGTCCCAAGGACCCGATTGCGAAACCGGTCGCAACGAGTCGCAAGCCCAAACGCATCAGCCAGAAATGGCACCTGCGCGGGTCGCGAGGCCCTTTTTTCAGTTGAAGATTTGTCACACTGTTTGGCATTCGAGGCGCTCCGCATTTGTCCAAAAAAGGCAGTTTCTGACTTAGTAATTTTGCAAAGTGAAGTCAATCTCAGAGACACTCCGACCTCGAAATGAAATCCAAATGGGAGCCCAAATTAACGTTGCCGGGAAAATTTTCACAATGGTATAAAAAGAGCTGATTTGCAATCAGCACAACCCCGCAACAATGAGGTGAATCCATGTTGGAAAAAGCGCTCTTAGTGGTCTCAATCGTTTTCGGAATGCAACTGGCTTTGGCTGGTGAAATCAGCGGAGTCATAGAATTGGACAAAGCAGCCAAAGACTCGGTCACTGCGACCGGAAGCCTTTTCGTTTTTGCGAAGAAATCGGGCTCCGAAAACGAAAAAGGAGTGCCACCAATAGCCGTTTTGCGGATTGCCAACCCACAGTTCCCACAGAAATTTTCTCTCACCGAAGCCAATGTGATGATGCCAGGAACGCCTTTTGCCGGACCGCTGGTGATCTCAGCTCGTTATTCGCCGAGCGGTGATGCGATGGACAAGTCGGGACCCAATGGCATCGATAAAAAACATGCCAAAACCGATTTGGGCGAGAAAAATATTAAAATTATCCTCAAAAAATAGATTCTTTGCCACCGCAGAGTTAATAATGCGGTGGCTTTTCATCGGCCGGCCCGGTCTCGGGCTGGGTCTGAAAACTGCTCAGTCTTTGACTCACGCCCTTGATTTGGAACTGCAAAAGCTCAATTTTTTCTTGCTGCTGCACCACGACCTGATTGAGTGACTCAATCAGGTGCTCTTGGAAAGTCAGTTTAGTTTCTATTTCAATCCATCTTTGATCTGAATTCAACGGTCTCCCCTTTAGTGCAGAGACCCTTTGCACACCAAATAGGTTCTTTCCTGCTGTGTTTTGAGTGTGAACGAGCCGTCAGAATTGTGAGTCAAATCAAAGGCTGTGGAGAACGAGTTGTGCCAACCCGAGTCTTGGGTGAAGGAGTCATCACCCGACACTTCAGTGTCGTTGGTGTCACTGTGGCAGCTGTCCGAGCTGTCATCCGCTGTCACACTGTGATTGAAAGGATCCAGATAGGAGTGGCTGTCTTCGACGTACACCAGAGCATTCTTACCAGCCTGCTGGTAAACTTGGATTGCGAGATCACAAGGACCACCTTTTTGGAAAACGCTGGTTGCTGAATCCAAGTTCAGGTCCTGAACAGTCCCCACCAAATGTTTTTTAAAATCCAAAGTTGCAGCCTGAGGCACTCCCAGCATTTTCAACAAAGACGCCCGACAGAGGCTCTGCTCGGCTTGGGCAAAACTAGCAAAAAAAGAGAGGCTTGTGAGAAGAAAAATCATCGCAACTTTCATCAATATCTCCTGGTGAATTCGACCCATTGCAAGAAACTCCCATTGGGCTACCAGATTGAGTTTGCGGAGACAATTAGATTCAACGCACAAATTCGTGAAAGGCCGAGGTCTGTCCCTACCGGCCCGTTTCAACCAAATAATTGAGATACATCTCTTCGACCTTCTTTCGCGCCCAAGGCGTGCGCCTGAGGAATTGCAGGCTTGATTTGATACTGGGATTGATTGTGAAGCATTTGATGCGGATCTCGGCTCCCATTTCGTCCCATCCGTAGTGCTCCGAAAGAATTTGTAAAATCTGCGCAAGAGTCATCCCATGCAAGGGGTCCTTGGACTTTTTTACTTTTTGCTCATCTCCTGACATGACGACAATTCCTTTCGAGTTTGGGTCAATTCAATCCGTGAACTCTCGGTCGATGATGGGCAACGGATGCGGATTCGCATTTTGATCTGCAAATTTCTGCAAATCAACAAATGTGTAGCCGATCTCTTTCAGACCGTGGACCAACCGAGAAAGACTCGTGTCGGCCGCCTTGCTCATTTCCTTTTCCAAAAGGTAACTGTGAAAAAAAACAGAGGCCCAACTGTCGCGCAGAACAAAAACCTTTTTTGCGTCGTCCAAAATTTGCTCGACCGTTCGGATTTGGTGAACTTGCTTATTCAGGTCGGGCTGAAAATTACCCAAATTTTCAGGTAGAATTTGCTGACCGTAATAGTCGGAATCGATCTCGAAGGGAAAGAACTGCGGCACTTGTTCGTTTTGCTGAGGGCTCACTTGCCCCTTGCGAAAAAGTGCTAGCCGCTTGCGCTGTGTTGCCGCAGATGACTGGCTCCACGGCAAGCCTGCCAATTGACTGCGCTCTGGAAGACCCATGGCTTGACTGGTGGAGTACAGCATACGACCCATCGTCCATTCAAAAACACGAGCAAAAACAAAATGATCAAGAGGCGAAGCCTTGTAATGCGGCGTCAGCCAAATGGTCGGCGCAATTTTGATTTTTTGAAACTCTCTTGATCCGATCTGCAATCGACCAAGAACGGAATCGATGGAGTCTCCCGCCACAGGACGGCCTCGATCTTGATCCCAGAATTCAAAGTCTTCGCCTGAGACTCCTTGCGCTGCCGCTGACTCTGCACGGTCATTTTGGTGGGTCACTCCATGCCAAATCAAAGTTGCTCCCTGCGCACGGTACCGTAAAAGTATCTTCACAAGAGCGGGGTCTTGATGCAAGGACTGCAATTGAATTCCATGCGCAGCTGGGTAAACAGAATGTGGATCCCGAAAAATTGGAATCAAGGACAAGGCCGGAAATGCGCCCTCATTTTGCAGAGTTTGAATCGCTTTTTCCAGCATAGTCTTATTGATAAAAGTGTGAATATCCTCAAGTCTTATCACCGCCAGCTTCTGAGAACGCTTGGGAGGCTCTTTGAGAATATCAAAAAGCAAATCGGCAAAAACCAGATAACGATCGCCTTCGTTCATAAAGCTCAAGGGAATTTCGGAAAAAAGATATTTGTTTTTCGCCCTTATGGCCCACGGCAGGATCGCACCCGTCCCACTGTGTTCAATGCTCGCCAAAATCTCACTGGTCGAATCCTTGCGCAAACGCAAGCCGGCAATTTCGCCACCGCTCCAGGACCCGTCGGTCTCAGCGATCATCTGTTTTGGGAAGATTTGCTCCCTGTAGAGAACATTGCGAAAAAAACCCGGTCGGCCATCGGCCGAGCGATGATTCAGGTCTGGCGCTTGAAACCCAAGAAAATCTGCTCCAAAAACCTTTCCCCAATTCGGATTGGCCCAGAACCCATACCCCAGCCAGACGACTGTCGTCGATGCACTTAAAAAATCCTTTTCAAAATCACTCGGGATCGAATTGCCATAATAAGATCCGAGATAAAAGTTAGCCTCACATTTGGCCAAGTCATTTTTTTTGTATCTTTCAATTGGAACAAGAATTCTTTGCCATTTTGGAAAGTGTCCAATGAGATTGGCCACCAGAATCGCATCCAGCTTTCCGCGCGTGTTCTGGGGACTTGTGGTGCGGTCATAATAAATCTGAACACATTTAATTGAGTCAGACGCAGGCTGGGACACGTCAACTCCCGCCCACGCAAGATTGACGGCCAGAACAAAAAACACAAACAGAGCCTCAGTCCACATGCAGATCGTCTTTTCTGGCTTGGGCGTCATCAGACTGACCAAACCCTTCGGGCAACTCATGAGTCGTCTTCACCCATTGAATCTGACGCTTCAAAACGGTCGATGTGAGAAACTGGCGCAAGGCTCGAACCGAGGCCACAAAATTAATAAGATTTCCGACCGGCCAACGCAACAACACGGCCCACGCTTTTTTCCAACCGTTGACGACAATAACGGCCTTGAGACGATGGTAAATTCGACTGATCATACCCGTGGTCGCAATGACAGAGCCGACATGAAACCACCAGGTGAACATGAATTCGGGCAACAAGTGGCGCCAAAAATAATAAGACAAAACATAGGTGGTCAGCAGCGTCGTGCACATCGCAACGAAGTTGTTAATCGGACCTCGACGATCCCGGTAAAGAAAATATTTGTGTGCGAAATTTCCAGTCCAAGGAATCAACTGCGTGCCCTGTAACACGATTCCGACGATCCACCTTGTCTTTTGCCGCACGGCTGCAGAAAATCGATTGGGAAAAAATTCACGCGTGGCTATAAAATCTTTTTTCCCATCTTGATTGCGCACGTAATAGCAGCAGAATGAAGTTTGAAATCCCTTGCTGGCAGAGCTCATCCCCAAAATGTAGTCCTCAGTCAGGCTGTCCTCACGCAGGAAGTTCAAGTTGTTGTCCTTCATCAGTGTCAGCATCAGTCTTCGTTGGATAGCCGTTCCGACTCCAGCTGAAGGTACTGCTGCACCCATGCTTTGGCGAACGAAGAGTTCTTTGGTGTGAATTTCAGCAAACTCGTCAATGTACGTCGACCCCACCCATTGTTTGATGGGCCGATCGAAAGAAAAAACCGGGATTTGCAAGAAGTCAGTCTTGGCAATTTCGGCATTGATGACCCGCAAGGACAAAGGGTGCAGAATGTCCTCCGAATCGTGCATTAGAAAAACGTCAAACTTCAGACCCATCCGATCTTCTTCCCGTAGGACCTGTTGAACAATTTGGTTGAGCATTTGACCCTTGACCGTGGGACCTGGCCGAGAGTTCTCGACCACGTGGACTTGCTTGGGAAATGCCGCAGCAACAGATTGAACGGCAAGAGCCGTCGCTATGTCATTCGGATAGACGCCCAGAAAGAAGTGGTAATTGGTGTAATCAATACGTTTGAGATTCCCTGCCACCATTCGTGCAATAACGTCCGCTTCTTGCCAGTTTGCCACGATGATTGCGATATTTTTCTCAGGCAAGGCCCGGAGGGCTTGCAACTCGTCATTGGATATTTCTTTGGGCCCAAGCCTTTTCACGAAAGCCCAGAGATCCACGAACAGATCGTCGATCGAAAAGAAGCAAACCAGCAGAAGTGTGAAAAAAGCGAACGAGGTCAACATTAGAATTGCACCCCCATCGCAAACAGATACCAAAAGCCGTTCACGACCGGCGCTGAGGTCGTGCTTGTCCAAGTTTGCGTCAATTTCAGGGACATCGAAATTTGCGGCTGCTCAAGAAAGTACACCACCTGCGGGCCCACTTGCAGCATTTCATACTGCGCACCCACTGTGAGTGCGTTGGCATTTTGATTGTCACGCACGCCAATGACGATCGGATCCACGGCCCAACTTTCAATTTCCCAGAAGCGGTATCCAACTTGAGCCCAGCCCGAAAATGTCCAAAAGGGACTCATCATTTCAGGGACCTCGTAAAAGGATTCAGCGTAAGCATCTGCATAGAGAGAGTCCCAAGGCAGTGACCAGAACTGACCGTAAATCAAACCGACCCGAGGGTTCCAACGTGTGAGCGGAGGCTCGTTGAGATATTCTCTTCGCAGTGCGAGCTCAAACTGCAGATTTTCGATCACGTGGCCCTTCAGTCCGATAGCAAGTGCCAAGTCCGTAGATGTCAAATCATTGTAATTCTCAAAACTCGCAAAGGGAGTGAGCGTCTGCTGCGTTC
>Ga0075019_10001300_pt1 | contig 14200 bp, 12 predicted proteins | sample ColStrG_CSR_2013_FD_71473 | JGI IMG/M metagenome (GOLD analysis project Ga0075019, IMG submission 71473) | Freshwater sediment microbial communities in response to fracking from Pennsylvania, USA - Cold Stream Run_MetaG_CSR_2013 | ecosystem: Environmental > Aquatic > Freshwater > Creek >...
GGTGAACTACAACGGTTGGCGAAATCTATCAGGCTACGACGTCGATACTTCTATCGTTGCCAGCCTCGTCTTTTTACTGGTTGGCAAATTTCGGGGGCTTTACACGATTAGGACCCTTGCTTTTCCCGAACGCGAATTGACAACCTTGCTGTCAGCGATTTTGTTTGTCGCCATCGCTACGATTAGCCTCCTTTTCGTTCTTCAGGCACTTACTAAGCATTCGCGCGGCGTCGAATTTTTGGTTGCGCTTTACGCGATGCCGCTGGCGCCGCTGGCGCGAGTCGGCTTCGCTCACCTTGTCCGTTTTGCCCACACTGCGGGCCGGCTTCGCGGCAGGTGCGTGGTGCTTATCGGAGAAGCAGGTGAGATGGACTGTCTCACGTCCGACGATTGGCTGCGATTCGGCGTTAGCGAGACGACACGCGTCTCACTGTCCCAAGGTACAAATGTCCTGGCTGACGAGGATCGTGCGCGGATCTTGCTCGCTATCCGTTTGGCGCGGTTAAGTCGGGCGGCTGAATTCGCCCTACTGATACCTTGGCCGCAAGACCGGCGGATCTCAGAAACGCTCGAAGCGCTACGCGCATCCCCCCTGGGCGTCCGGCTTTATCCCGACTTGGCCACTCGCGGCTTGCTTCGCCAAGCGCACGATAGACAATTCGATCCCTATATGTCCGTCAAGCTTCGCAGCCCGCCGCTTGGGCCCTTCGACTGCGCCGCAAAGCGCTCTTTCGACCTCGTGGTCGCTACGATAGCGTTGGCCGGACTCGCGCCGGCGCTGCTGCTCGTGGCGCTTATCGTTCGGATGACTTCGCGAGGCCCCGCGATCTTTAGGCAGACAAGGCGAGGCTTTGACGGGTCCGAGTTCCGGATATGGAAATTCCGCACCATGAAAGTCGCCGAGGATGGACCTCACCTGCAGCAGGCCGCGCGCGACGATCCCCGCGTCACGAGCTTCGGCAAATGGCTGCGTCGGATGAGCCTCGACGAATTGCCGCAACTCGTGAACGTGTTGAAGGGCGAGATGTCCCTGATTGGCCCGCGTCCGCATGCGCTCGCACATGATGACGCCTATGGGGAGGCGATCCGCGAATATGGGTTGCGCCGGCACGTGAAGCCGGGCCTGACTGGCGCCGCTCAAGCAGCAGGTCTGCGTGGCGAGACGCGAACGCTCGCTGAGATGCAGGAGCGCGTGGCGCGCGACCTCTGGTATATTGACAATTGGTCGATATGGCTCGACATCCGCATCGCCTTCCAGACGCTGTTTGCGCTATTCAAGCACGAAGCCTACTAGCGCGACGCCGAAAGGCCGAGCGGCCCTATGAGATCGGCGTGGAGGGCGCCGTCCTTATCGACCAACTCCATGCCGCCGTATCCTTTCAGCGCCCAATAGGCCCAACCAAATCCTTGCGCTTCCGCGAGGCGCCTGATTGTCGAGAGCCAGCGCAATCGAGCCTCTCCTGTTGGCCGGCCATGTGAAGACAGGACGCAGCCGAACTCGCCAAGCAGCACTCGTTGAGGAGCAATCCCGTTCGCCGTTGCCCAGATCCGGATGGCGTCGAAATCCTGGGCGATGGTCGATACCCCATGCGGGCGCCCTGATGCGCCGGCAAATGTACGACGCAATTGATCGCGCAGCTCTGCTCGTCCCCTATTGTCGAGGCTCCTATCGTCGGAGATTGCCCGCTCGGCGTCCGCCTCCGCCTCTCGCGCCTGCGCATTCGTGAGCGGCCAGTTAAGACCGCTGACGTAGGAAAGCGCGCCAGACTTCGTTCCCTGATGAGTGAACAGATGCGGATCATAGTAATGAAAAGTGTAAATGACTTTGCTGCCAACATAGGGTGAGACGTCGAGGCGTGTCAGCGCCGCGCCATCGCCCCAGTGCGCCGCAGTCAGAATCAAAGTAAGGTCGGGCGCCGCGTCACGGGCTCGCGCATGGAGGGCGGCTTGCATCGCCGCCCAACGCGCTTCGCCGGCATCTCCCGACATCGGCGGTTCATTGAACAATTCGAGCGCGACGCGATTGCACGGCGCTCGAGCCAAAAGTCTCGCCGCCCGCCCAATCATCTCGACATATGCGACGAATTTATGCGGAGTCTCGCCAGATATAAGGCTTGCGGGCGAATAGTCTGGATGATTTTCGACCGGGGCGAGATCGAAAATCACATTCAGACCGCTGGCGAGCAGGGTCTCGACGCAATCGAGATAGTGACGTTCGAGTTGGATCCCGTGCCGTGCACTCTCTGCAATCCAGAGCCCAGGGTCGACCGTCAGACGAATAAAGTCAAATCCCAGCGATTGCGCTAGAGCCAAGTCTTCAGCGCGAATTTTGTATTTGTCGTCCGCAAAAGGGGGCCAGACGTAAGTTGGACTTTCCGACTCACTCTGCAGGGCTGGCCAGTTCAAAACATGATGAAAGCTGACGCCGCGTCTGAAAACGGGAATTGTGATTTGTTCCGCTATTTCCGCAAGGGCGGCCGCATTTGCGATTGTCATGGAAGTCAGAGCCAGGACTTCTCGTCGGTTGACCAGGATCGGAGGCACGTCGAGTTAGATCCTAAACAAATGTGAGCTCAATGCGAGGAGGCGGACCGACATTTCGCACATTAGTGTCAAAGAAGCACGGCCGCCGCAAGGTCGATGTCGCCTGACAGGATCGTTACGCCGCTTTTTTGTTGATGTCGCGCGTTTTCGTTGATAATCAAACAACTATGTGCGCTTTGCAAGTCAGGTTCGGGAACAGGCGATGCAGATGATCCTCCGCCTGCATCGGCTCTCGTCTTGGCTGCATCGAGCCCGGATGGGTCCGTTGTCGCGGGCGGTCGATGGGCTCTCCCGCGTGATATTCGCGGCCTCGGCGCCAGGGCGAGCGCACATCGGCGACAATGTGTTCTTCCACCATAGCGGCCTCGGCGTGGTCATCAACCAGTCATCTGTCATCGAAGACGATTGTGAGATCGGCGTGCACGTCGTCCTGGGAGGACGCGCGCCCGAAATAGGTGCGCCGCATTTGGAGCGAGGCGTCATCGTTCATGCGGGCGCGCGGATTATCGGTCCGGTAAGAATCGGGGCCGGCGCTGTCGTCGGCGCCAACGCCGTTGTTCTCGAGGATGTGCCGAGCGGCGCGCTCTCGGTAGGCGTCCCGGCCGTCGTCAAGCGCCTCGACCTGAACCGGCGCGAATATGGCCACACGGCCTCGCCGCGATGAACGCCGAGCGGCGCGGCGTCGTCATCTCGCTCTGTGCCCAAGGTGCGCAGATCGCCGTCGGCGTGTTGACCTCGACATTGATAGGCCGCGTGTTGGGACCGGAGTCCTTCGGAACCGTCAACGTGCTGCGCAATGCGTTGATGCTTGCGCTGACGCTGACGCCGCTCGGACTGGACATCGCGCTGCTAAAATATCTTTGCGCGGGGGACGCCGGGGATCTGACCAAGGCGGCGGTTGTGAAGCGTTTGCGGGCGTTCGCGTTTGCGGCTTCAATGTCTTTGTGGTTTGGGGTCGCGCTCGCGGCGGCGCTTGGCGGCCTCGGTCGCCTCTTTCCCCTCCCGAATATCGGGCAGCTCGCTGTGCTCGCGTTTGCAGCGCTGCCCTTCGCCACCGATGCCGCGATCCTCGGCGCGGTCTATCGCGCTGAGCGACGTGTCGCGCTCTATGCGTGGCTGGGGATCGGCGCGCAATCCGCCTTCCGGCTCCTCGCCGTTCCCCTCGCACTTTTGTTGACGCCTTCAACCGCTATTGTCGTGGTTATCGGTGCCGCTCAGGCGGCGATGAGCTCGCTTCTGCTTTGGGCGGACCGCCGCAGACGCATCCAGACATTCGCTCTTGTCCCGTCGGGCGCGATAGCCAATATCGTGGACGAATCCCGGTGGATGGCGATGTCCGTCTTCGTCGCCGCGCTGATGCGCTCGGCGGACGTCCTGTTTCTGGGCGCCCTGGCTCCTGCGCGCGAGGTTGGGGCCTATGCAGCAGTAGCGATGTTGTCGCAACTGATCGCCGTCGTCCCGATGGCGGCAAGCCAGACCCTGGGACCGCGCATCGCGAGCGCTTACGCGACCCAGGCGCCCGGAGCAGTGCAGAAGGAGTTGACCCGATATTTGGGGATCGCGGCGCCAGTCTCGGCTTTTCTGTTTGGAGGAATCGTCGCCTTTGGCCCTCGGCTCGACCTGCTATTTGGCCAGCGCTACGAATTTGATCCCATCGTTTGTTTCCTCGTGCCGTTCGGCCAATTGCTAAGCGCCGGTCTTGGTCCGATGGGCTTCGCGCTATCAATGACCGGCCGGCATCGCACGGAAAACGCAATTCTGGTGGTGGGCGGGCTCGCCCTTGCACTGGGTTGCTTTCTCGCCGTTCCTGCCTATGGCGCGCGAGGGGCGGCAGGTTGCGTGGTCGCCGTATTCTTCTGCGTCAATCTTGCCCGATTCGTCCGCGTCGCCGCGATCCATGGCGGAGCGCCAGGACACTGGCGCGATCTCGCCGCAGCGCCGCTTGCTCTGGTTTTGGCCCTCGTGTGCGCAACTGCGTCGGCGCGGTGGGGCGGTCGCAATCTTGCGAGCGTTGCGCTGGGCTGCGTCGCCTATACGGGCCTGCTTGCGATAGGCGGTTGGGCCGTCGCATCGGCGTGGGCGCACCGCCCGGTTCCGCCGCGCCGGGCGATTTCATGAGCGCAAAGTCTGATCTGGCTTCCTTAGTGCTTACTGCCGCCTATTTGGTAACTTACTGGGCGCTGGCCGCTTTCGGTCGCGACTTATTATACAATCACAATGTCGACGCCGATCTTGCCGACGACAAGATTGGCGCACTGCTCCCCTATATTAGGGTCGCGGCCTGCGCGTTTGCGGCGCTCACAGTGGTTGGGACCTCCGGTCTCAACTGGGCACTCTCCCGGCTGCCGCTCTCGATTGCCCCGTTTTGCCTGTGGACGCTGATGACTGTCGTCTGGACAGATTCGGGCAAGGACACATTACGGGGATCGTTCACGCTGCTCGCCGCCTGGGGCGCCGTGCCAATCCTGATTCACCGGCTCGGCGCGAGGCGGTCGGCCCGGTTGCTGTTGCATATAATCGTCACCGTTTGCGTCGCGAGCTTTCTCGTCGCGGTCCTGTTGCCAAGCGTCGGCCGCCACAGCTTCGAAGATCTCGTGCAAAGCGGTCACGATGGGCGCTGGCGAGGCATTTTCTCGCACAAGAACGGTCTGGGGCCCTGGGCTGCTTATGGAACGGTCCTGCCATTGCTCTACGGTGGGATTGGCATGCCCTGGTTGGTCAGGATCGTTGGCAGCGGCTGCGCTTTTGGGTGTTTGATATACTGTGGTTCCGCGACGGCGCTTGTGCTTGCGACGCTGTGCGTAGCACTGAGCTTCGCCTTTCGTGCGTTGCGGCGTGGGCCAGTGGATGTGGCGGTCTTCGCCGTAGCGGCGATGCTGCTCGGCGGCGCGCTGACGGCCGAGCTCGTTTCCGGGGGCATCCTCGCGGCCATTGGCCGGTCAGCCGATCTGTCGGGACGCGGCGCGATCTGGAGTTTCGCCTGGGACTATGTTGTCGACCATCCCTGGTTTGGGTACGGCTATGCAACACTCGGCGGCGCTGATCTGCGGAGCCGAGAAGCGAGCTTGTTCGCGCAAGCCATACCGGGTCCAGAAAGCGGTTATCTCGCCCTGTTGCTGGAGACGGGAATCGTCGGTTGTGTGCTTTTCCTTGCCGCCTACCTAACCTGTCTCATCAAGGGTGTGTCTTGGCTGAAACGCGCGACTCCAACCGATCGAAGGTCAGTGGAGCTCTATCTGATTATTCTCGTCTCTACGCTTGCCGAGGCGGTGAGCGAGTCGAACGCATTTGTCGTCACCGGATACGACGGCCTTATTTTCTTTGCCGCCTTGTTCGCTCTCTCTACCGCGCCTTGGCCGTCAGCGAGTGGGCGGCGAGTTTTCGGACGTGCGGTCGAAAAAAGGCCACCATCTCAGGGCGTCGGCTTGGCGTTTCGGCTCGGGACGCCGCTGATGACAAAAGGGTTAGATGGGGGGCTTCTCAACGCTGCGCATGGGGAAGCCAAAGGCTCGCCGCCAGCGCGCCCATCAGCGCCGGCGTCATCACCAAGGCGCCGAGCTTGAAGAATTGCCAGGCCGAGACGCGCACATTCTCGCGCCGTAGCGCCGTGAGCCAGAGAATCGTCGCCAGCGAGCCGGTCACGGACAGATTCGGGCCGAGATCGACGCCGATCAGCGTCGCAGAAACAATCCCTGACGAGGCGTGCGCGCTATGCAGCGCCGAACCTGCCAGCAATCCCGCCGGCAGATTGTTCACCAGATTGGAGACAAGGGCGACGGCGACTCCTGCGACCCACGCGCTGCCCGGCGGCGACGCATCGGACGCCCATTTGACGACGTCGGCGAGTTCGACGACGGCGTTGGTGCGGCTCAGAGCCTCGACGAGAACAAACAGACCCGCGACGAGCGGCAGCACGCTCCACGAGATTTCCTTGATGAGTCCCCACGGCGCCGCGCGGCGGGACAAAAGCGCACCCACTGCCGTCAGCAGCCCAAATGCGGCGGTCGGCGCGCCTAAGGCTATGTCAAGCGCCGAAACCGACATTAGCAAAGCCGCGGTCGCCCCGATGCCTACCGCCGCAATCCAGCCTCCGGGCGAGAGTCTTGTGACCGCTACGTTCTGATCGATCCGTCCCTCGGACAGGCTCCGCCACTGCGTCATATAAAGCGCGACGTAAGTGATCGCGACGGCGGCCAGCGAGGGCGCCAGAAATTGCTCGATCCAGCCGCCGAGCGGCGGCATGTGACCGCCTCCGAACACTACGAGATTGGCGGGATTGGAGATCGGCAGCACAAAGGAAGCGGCATTGGCGACGAAGGCGCAGATCAGAACATAGGGAACCGGGTCCTTGACTTTCGCGGCGGCGGTCGCGGCAAAAACGGCGGGCGTCAACACTACCGCGGTCGCGTCGTTGGACAGAAACGCCGTGACGAGGATTCCTACGCCATAGATCAGAGTAAACAGCCGAATGGGGGAGCCTTTCGAGGCCGAGGTCGCGAGTGTGGCGAGCCAGTCGAACAGGCTCTCGCGCCGTGCCACTTCCGCGAGCAGCATCATTCCGGTCAGGAATAAATAAACGTCGAGGCCCTTGACGATCCCCGCCGCCGCCGCTGCAGGTGGAATCAACCCGAAGATGACGAGCGCGACTGCCCCCGCCACTGCCCACGTCGCCTCGGGCCAGTTCCCTGGCCTGATAACAATTCCCGCTGTCACCAGCCCCGAAATCGCCCAAGTCGCTGCTATTGTTGTCACCATCTTGCGGCGTCTCGACGCCGACTAAAAATTCTAGGCGTCTCCGCGCGGCCTGCAATCATCTATTCTCTCTCGCCAAAGGCGCTGCGTCGACTCGGGACGCAATTTGGGCTGTTTTCAGGGGCGATCCCCTGCACTTGAACTTTGCAGGCGGGCTCAGAATGCTCCTTCGCTGGGAATTAATTCGACCGATGCACCAGTCCAATGCGAAGCCGCATATTCAGTTCCCAATCCGGGCTTCTCAGACGCAATCATTTAACGAACGTTCTGCGCACGAGATCAACCAGCCGATCGTCAGCTTTCACGATCGTCCCGGCAACCCCTTCCGAAGCAGCCGCTTCGAGATCGCTGGCTTTGTCGCCGAACAAATGGCACATGTTGGGGTCTAAGACGTACTCGCGCAGCAGATCACGAATCATACCTCCCGCCGGCTTGCGACACTCGCACTCCCGACGAAAGGCGGCCACGATTCCTTCAGGATGATGCGGGCAATAGCGGAAATCGTCCACGTGTGCTCCAGCGCGGGCCAGGCCCGCCTGCATGTGGGCATGAAAGACGCGCACGTCATCCTCATCGAAGAGCCCGCGGGCGACGCCTGACTGGTTTGTGACCACGAAGACCAAAATACCTCGTTCATTCAATAGCTTGACAGCTTCCACAGCAGTCGCTCGCCATACCAGTCGAGCCGGTTCGGATACATATCCGAAGTCGACGTTCAGGACGCCGTCGCGATCAAAAAAAGCGGCCCGACGTTCAGACATAGCTTCTCCTGGGAATGGTGAGCGGCTGGACCATCTAGCGGCCAGCCTGTCAAATCGGAAAGCCCCCGGCCAAAGTTGCAGGCGCGCGGCCCGCGCGCCCCTAGCGATAACGCGCCGCAATATTTATGCTTCGGGAACGTCAGGAGATTGTCATGGTCGCTCGCCCCCGTCGCAGCGTTCTCTATATCCCAGGGTCGAACCCGAAGGCTCTCGCGAAGGCGCGCGAGTTGCCCGCTGATGCGATCATCCTCGATCTTGAGGATTCCGTCGCGCCCGAGGCCAAACTGGAAGCGCGCGATCGTATTGTAGAAACCTTGAAGGCTGGCGGGTTTGGCGGGCGCGAGATGCTGATTCGCGTCAACGGGGTCCACACCCCCTGGGGCGAAGCGGACCTGGAAGCCGCCGCCGCCGCAGGGCCAGACGGCGTGCTGCTGCCCAAGGTCGATGGCCCCGGCACGGTGATGCACGCCGCCCGCATACTGCGCGCCGCACCCGAAAAGACCCGGCTCTGGGCGATGATGGAGACCCCGCACGCCATGTTGAATGCGGCCTCGATAGCCTCCATCGCCGCCGATCCGGCCTCGCGGCTGGTGGCGCTGGTGCTGGGGCTCAACGATTTCGCCAAGGAGACGCGCGCGCGCTTCGCTGCCGGCCGGGCGGCCTTTACGCCGTGGCTGGCCACCTGCGTAGCCGCCGCGCGCGCGCATGGCTGCGACGTGATTGACGGGGTTTATAACGACATCAAGGATCTGGCGGGCTTCGCCGCCGAATGCAGGCAGGGACTGGAATTCGGCTTCGACGGCAAGACGCTGATTCACCCCGCCCAGGTCGATATTTGCAACGAAATCTTCGCGCCGACCCCGGTGGAGGTCGCTCAGGCCCGCGCCATTCTGGCCGCCTTCGATCTGCCGGAAAATGCGAGCAAGGGTGTTTTGCAAATCGACGGCAAGATGGTCGAATTGCTGCACGCGCAGATGGCGAGGCGGACGCTGGCCATAGACGACGCCATCGCGGCGACGAAAGGTTGATGAGATGAGCGGTCTGTTCCATTTCGGCCCCGATGCGACGCCCTATCGCCGGATCACGTCTGAGGGTGTCCGTGTCGAGAAAGCGATGGGCGCGGAGTTTCTCGTGGTCGAGCAAGCGGCGATCCGCGCGTTGTCGGAAGCGGCGATGATCGACATCAACCATCTGCTGCGCCCCGGCCATCTCGTGCAACTGGCGCAAATTCTCCAAGACCCCGAGGCGACCGACAACGACCGGTTCGTCGCCTATGATCTGATGAAGAACGCAAATATTGCGGCGGGCGGCGTGCTGCCGATGTGTCAGGACACCGGCACGGCCATCGTTATGGGCAAGAAAGGCCGGTTGGTGTTCACGCAAGGCGACGACGAGGCGTCGCTCGTGCAAGGCGTCAAGGACGCTTATCTGAAAAAGAACCTGCGTTACAGCCAGCTCGCGGCGCTGACGATGTTTGAGGAAATGAACACCGGCGACAATGCGCCGGCGCAGGTCGAGATTTATGCCGAAGGCGAGGACGAATACGAGTTCCTGTTCGTCGCCAAGGGCGGCGGCTCCGCCAACAAGACTTTCTTCTATCAGGCGACGCCCTCGATCCTCACACACGACCGATTGATCGCATTTATCAAAGAGAAGATTTTAACGCTCGGCACGGCGGCCTGCCCGCCCTATCATCTGGCCATCGTGATTGGCGGCACGAGCGCGGAATTTTGTCTAAAGACGGTTAAACTCGCTTCGACCCGTTATCTTGACTCGCTGCCGACGCACGGCGAGCGCGACGGCCGCGCGTTTCGCGATTTGGAGATGGAGAGCGAGATTCACAAGCTGACGCAGCAACTGGGCGTCGGCGCGCAATTCGGCGGCAAATATTTCTGCCACGACGTGCGCGTGATCCGTCTGCCGCGACACGGCGCGTCGCTGCCCATTGGGCTCGGCGTCTCCTGCTCGGCAGATCGTCAGGCGAAGGCGAAGATCACCCGCGAAGGCGTGTTTCTGGAAGAGTTGGAGCATGATCCCGCGCGCTTCCTACCGCATATCGACGAGTCGAAACTCGGCGGCGAGGTGGTGCGCATCGACCTCAACCGACCGATGAAGGAGGTCTTAGCTGAACTCAGCAAATATCCGATCCGTACCCGCGTCTCGTTGTCGGGTCCGATGATCGTCGCGCGCGACGCGGCGCACGCCAAGATTCGCGAGCGGCTGGATCGCGGCGAGCCGATGCCCGAATACATGAAGAACCATCCCGTCTATTACGCCGGTCCCGCCAAGACGCCTGTGGGCTATGCGTCGGGTTCATTCGGGCCGACGACGGCGGGGCGCATGGATTCCTATGTCGATCAGTTTCAGGCGGCGGGCGGGTCGCTGGTGATGCTCGCCAAGGGCAATCGCAGCCCGCAGGTGCGCCAGGCCTGCGGCGAGCACGGCGGGTTCTATCTAGGCTCGATCGGCGGGCCTGCTGCGCTGCTAGCGCAGGACTGCATCAGAAAGGTCGAGGTGCTCGAATATCCCGAACTCGGGATGGAGGCGGTGTGGCGCATCGAGGTTGAGAATTTTCCCGCCTTCATCGTCATCGACAACAAGGGCAATGATTTTTTTAAGGAACTCAACCTCGGTTGAAGCGCCCCTCATTCGGGCGGAAGCGCGGGGCGTAGACGGTTGGCGAGTTCCCTCGCCTCCGCTTCCCCAACGCCCGTCATGCTCATAAGCTGAACTACGGTCTCGTCGATCACCGAAAGAGGCAGGGCGCCCTGAGTGACCGCCAGGCTGACGCCGATGATGGCGTAGGTCGCCATTTTCCAGGTCAATTCGGCGTTGGCGACGCGCAGTCGCCCCGCCTTGGTGGCGTTGCGCAGGTCGCGAATCGCGAACGGACCCATGCAGCGAAACATCGCGTCGGCGATCACCTCGGGGCGGTTCAGCAATTGCTTCCATCTGAGATCGCCGGTCGCCGCCTCCATCACGCAACGCACGCCGAACGCATAGACCTGCGCCGGATCGGCGAACGTGTCGGTGACGTTTTCGATGCGCAACGCGAGATTGCGCATGACGCGCTCCATCACGGAGACGGCCAGTTCCTCCTTGGAGCGAAAATAGCTGTAGACCGTGCCCGCGCCGACGTCGGCGAGTTCGGCGATCTCCTGCATCGTGGCGGCGTCTACGCCCTTTTCGGACATGACGCGATAACCCGCCTGCACGAGCGCCTCGCGATTGCGCTCCTGCCGTAGCGCGACTCGACCCTTGGCGGGTTTCGTGGTCGTGTTCAATCCTGGCCTCCGCGCCCAGGAATGGGCAGTAATCGCGGCGGCGTCAAGATCGAGGATCGCTCGAAATCGAGTTCACGGCGAAGACGCTTGACTTTCGCTCGAAAGCGAATGACGTTCAAGTTCGGAGGCGCCGATGAGCGCCGTGCGGGAGGACGATCATGAACATGCACGTTGGCCGGCAGATTCGCGAGTCCGAAGTTAAGGCCGTCGCCGAGAGCCTGATCCCCGAGTTCGCCGCGCGCGAATTTGAGACCGAGAAGGCGCGGCAGGTTCCCGCCGAGAATATCCGCCGTCTCAATGAAACCGGCCTGCTCGGCTTGTTCCGCGCCCGCAAATGGGGCGGCTCGGAGCTTTCGATGCGCGCGCATGTCGATGCGGTCGCCGCCGTCTCGCGCGGCTGCGCGGCGACGGGTTGGGTCCTGGGCATCTATCACGCGCATGACTACATCATCGGCAACATGAGCGAAGCGGCGCAGGAGGAGATTTACTCGACCGGCGACGTCCAGGCCGTGGCGGCGGTGATCGGCCCGCGCGGGCGGGCGGTGCGTGGAAAGGACGGCGGCTACACGCTGACCGGCTTCTGGCCTTTCGCCTCGGGCAACGCGCATGCCCACTGGCTGCTGCTGGGCGCGGAGGTGTTCAACGAGGCGGGCGAAGCCATCGACGCCGGCGATTTCGCGGTGCCAGTGTCCGAAGTGCAGCGGCTCGACGATTGGCATGTGATGGGCTTGCAGGGCACGGGCTCCAACTCCGTGAAATGCGAGGGCGTGCATGTTCCCGCGCATCGTTTCGTCTCCCTGCCGGCGATCCTCGAAAACCAGACGGCCGCGTTCGCGCGCGCCGACACGCCGTCGGTGCACAAATGCCAGGCCGGACCGGCGCTTGGTATGTTCATCGCCACCTCGGCGCTGGGCGCGGCGCGGCGCTCGCTCGACGAGTTCGTCAAGGTCGTGCCGGGCAAGAAAGTGATGTACACCTCGCATGTCTCCCATGAGTGGAGCGCCCTGCAGATCGCGCTCGGCGAGGCGGCTTCGATGATCCATACGGCCGAGCTGATCTTCTACCGCTGCGCCGACGACGTGGACGACTTTGCGCGGCGGGGCGAGAAAATGCCGATGGAATTACGCGGTCGGATTCGGATGGACATCACCGCCGTGCCGCGCCTCTGCCGCGACGCCGTGCAGAAGTTGCTGACCATCGGCGGAGCGGCGGGATTGTCGCTGAAGAGCGCGATCCAACTCAACTTCCGCAACCTTCAGGCGACCTCCATGCACGGCTTCCTACTGCATGACGCGGGCGCGGAGATTTATGGGCGCGTGCTGCTGGGCGTCGATCCCGGCACGGGCGTCATTTGACGCCCAACGACTATATCGCGGCGATGGCGCATCATGTGTCGTCGGTTTGCGTGGTGACGACGGAATGGGACGGCGAGCGTTTTGGCCTCACCGCCACCGCCGTCGCCTCCGTGAGCGCGGACCCGCCGCGTTTGCTGGTGTGCCTCAACAAGGCCGGCCTCACGCATGAGAAACTGCGCGCTTCGGGACTGTTCGGCGTCAATGTGCTGGCCGAGGGTCAAGACCCGGTGGCGACGGCCTTTGCAATGAAAATGGGGTCGGCCGAAAGGTTCCGGGTCGGCGTCTGGGGGCGGTTGGAGACCGGTGCGCCGATTTTGGAAGGGGCGGCGGCGGCGTTCGACTGCCGGGTCGGCGAGTTGTCGGATCAATCGACGCATACGGTGTTCTTCGGCGACGTCGTCGCCTGCTCGCATCGCAGCGGACAAGATACGCTGCTCTATGGCGCGCGGCGCTATCGCCAATTGCGCAAGGCGTTCGCCGGCTTGTCGGGCGACAACGATTATTTGTGAGGAGACGGGATGCACGTCAAACGCTTTGCTGACGCCAAATCCTATGAAGCGCCCAATCATCGCGGCGTCGTCGGCCTGCGCCTGCAGGGCTTCGAGCCCGGCGGGCCGACGCATGGTTGGGTCGGCTTCTCGCAATATCTGCCCGGCGGGGGCGCGGGGCCGGATTCGAGCCCGTTCGAGAAGGTCTACGTCGTCACCGAGGGCGAATTGAGCGTGATCGCTTCCGGCGAGGAAATCGTGCTGAGGGCGATGGATTCCTGCACCATCGCGCCGGGGGAAGTGCGCGAGATCGTCAACCGCAGCAACCACGTCGCCAAGATGATCGTGGCGATGCCTTATCCCGAGGGCGCGAAATTCTAGCGGCGTTCGCAAAAACGGAGTCTGGGCCTGACATCGGCGTGGACTTCGCAATCGGCTAGTGTAAATCGTCTGGTCAAGTTCCAGACGCAATATAAATGTACTCAAAAGGGGGGACGCGAAATGTCGAAGGCTTCTATTTGGACTCGACGCGATGTGCTCAAGACCGGCGCCGCGCTCGTGGCGGCGCCCGCCGTGCTGCGCCGCGCCTATGCGGCCGATGTGTTCCGCATCGGCAAGATCGGCCCTGTCACCGGGCCGCTGGCGGGCTTCGGCGAGGCGACCTCGTGGGTGGTCGAGCAGCTCAAGGACGTCACCGCAAAGCTGCCTGTGCCGGTCGAGATCATCCAGAAGGACTCTCAATCCAACCCGAACCGTGCGGCGGAAGTCGCCACCGAATTGATCGAGAAGAACAAGGTCAATCTTTTGCTGGCCAAGGGCACGCCCGACACCACCAATCCCGTCGCCGATCAGGCCGAACTCAACGGCGTGCCCTGCATCACCGACGACGCGCCGTGGCAATCGTATTTCTTCGGCCGCAAGGGCGATCCAGCAAAACCCTTCACCTGGACCTACCATGCGTTCTGGGGCCTTGAGGACGTCATCGCCAATTACATGGCGATCTGGGATTCCTCGGG
>Ga0075019_10001301_pt1 | contig 14200 bp, 9 predicted proteins | sample ColStrG_CSR_2013_FD_71473 | JGI IMG/M metagenome (GOLD analysis project Ga0075019, IMG submission 71473) | Freshwater sediment microbial communities in response to fracking from Pennsylvania, USA - Cold Stream Run_MetaG_CSR_2013 | ecosystem: Environmental > Aquatic > Freshwater > Creek >...
GTGTGGAGCGCGCCCATCAAGACTTGGCTTCCCTGCGTGCGCGGCTGGGAGAGGCACGTGCCCGCATGAACGACGGTACCGAGCTGGCGGCCGCCGGGTCGCGCGCTGACGAGCAGTTTGCGCAGCTCTCGCGCCTGTCCACGCGCCCCATGTCTCCCAGCGTTGGAGAAGTTGCCGGCGGGGCTCCCAACGATGTGCCAGTCGCGATACACAACGTCGCTACCATTGTGCCGCTGGGTGCGGCCACCGGAGCGCGATTTGACACTGCAGAAGTCGGTATCCCGGCATCGGCCCAGGGTGCGAACCAATGGGATCACGTGCGCGATGAGTTGCGACGCGAGGCTCGCGACAACGTCCAGCAAAACGGTGCTGCCGTTGGGGCCGGCGCTGCGATTTCTGCCGATGATGAAATCCGGCTGGCCCAGCAAAGCCTGGAGCGCGCCGAGGACCGCCTGACACGCCTCGCTGCCGAAGGTGTGGGTGCACCCTTTCCGGCCCACGTGCTGCGACCGGCTCGCGTACCCGACACATCAATCAAGCCCAGCCTGGCAGTGTGCGCTGCTCTCGGCTTGGCCGGCGGACTGCTGCTTGGCGTGGTAGCCATGCTGCTGGGTGAAATCTTTGATCGGCGTGTGCGCCGTCCCTCGGATTTGAGTCTTGCAACGGGTATCGTGGTGCTGGGCAATCTGCCCGCCGTGAAACCGCCGGCATCTTCAGCCCGAGGCAGCCGTGCCCTGCGCCTGCAACGCGCCGGCACGGCCATTGGGTAGCGCGGCCCTGCGCTATCCTGCAACCATGAGTGCTCTGAAACGCCCCGACATGAGCAAAACCACCTCCGGCGATGGCGCCGGCGACGGTACCCCGGCACGCGGTCCCACCGCTGGCGGCGCCGTGGGCCGCGTGGGTGAAATTCTGCTGGCGCTGGGGCGCCTCAGTGAGCCGCAAATCATTGCTGTACTCAAGCGACAGTCGCACGATGCCCGCCAGTTTGGCGAGCTGGCGCTGATTTTGGGCTATGCCTCGCAAAGCGATATCGAGCTTGCGCTGTCGCACCAGCGCTCGGCCACGCTCAACGAAGTGTTGGTGGATTTCCCTCGTGGAATGGCCGGTTCCGGCCTGGATCCCGATGAACTGGGTAGCGAAGCCCTGGTGGCCGTGCGCTCGCAGCTGGTACACCGCTGGTTTGGCGACGAGCCCGAACAACGCGCTCTGGCGGTAGTGAGCACGGATCCGGGGGACGGCCGCAGCTACGTGTGCTCGCGCCTGGCGCGGCTGTTCGCCGACCTGGACGAAGACACGCTGCTCATCGATGCGGATTTGCGCAATCCCAGCTTGCATCGCATCTTCGGCGCAGACAATTCCGTGGGGCTGACGAGCTTCCTGCAAGGGGAGCTTGCGCAACCACCCGTGCGGTCGGTCCCCGGCGTGCCCTACTTGCACTTGCTCACTGCCGGACCGGCGGTTGACAACCCGCATCGCCTGATAGCCCGCAATGAGTTTGGCCGCCTGCTCGAGCAATTGGCGCCGCAGTTTCGCGCCATCTTTATCGATACCCCGCCATCGTCCAGCGGGCCCGACGCCATCACCGTGGCGCTGCGGGCCAGCGGCGCGCTGCTGGTCGTGCGCAAGGATCAGGCGCGCCTTGCCGACCAGCGCGAGCTTGCGCAGCGCCTGACGGATTCCACGGTGGAGGTCGTTGGAGCGGTCATCAACGAAATCCCGTAGCGTGCCGGACAGGTGGCTATGAAGATCCTGCAGGTCATTACCAGTCTGGACCCGCGCGGTGGCGGTCCCATGGAGGGTGTGCGCCAGATCGCCCGGGCGGCTCTTGCCTGGGGCCAGGCGACTACCGTGGTGTGCCTGGACGCGCCCGGCCAAGCGTTTCTCGAAGGTAACCCGTTCACGGCCGTAGCGCTCGGTCCCGGGATACTTTCTTACCGCTATACGTCGCGCCTGGTGTCCTGGCTGCGTGAACACGCTAGCGAATACGATGCCGTGGTCGTCAATGGCATCTGGCAGTACGGCAGCTTTGCCGTCTGGCGCGCCCTGCGGGGCGCGGGTGTGCCGTACTTTGTCTTTCCGCACGGCATGCTGGATCCCTACTTCAAGCGCGCGCATCCGCTCAAGCATATGAAGAAGCTGCTGTATTGGCGCTTGGGAGAGTACCGGGTGCTGCGTGACGCCCGCGCGGTGCTCTTTACCTGCGAGGAAGAAATGCTGCTGGCGCGGGAGCCTTTTTCACCCTACCGGGTTCGCGAGCAGGTGGTGGGGTTCGGCACCGCGCCTCCGCCATATCAAAGGGAGCATGCCCTGGCCGATTACCACCTTGCATTTCCGGAGTTGGCTGGGCGGCGCACCTTGCTGTTCCTGGGCCGACTGCACGCGAAGAAGGGTTGTGATCTGCTGATCGAGGCTTTTGCGGTGCTGGCCCGGCGGGATCCGCAGTGGCACCTGGTGATGGCAGGCCCTGCGACGCCGGCCTTCAGCGCACAGCTCAAGGCCCTGGCGGCCAGATTGGGTCTGGCGTCGCGCATCACCTGGGCCGGAATGCTTAGCGGCACCGGCAAGTGGGGCGCCCTTTACGCGGCTGACGCCTTCGTGCTGCCGTCGCACCAGGAAAATTTTGGAATCGCCGTTGCCGAAGCCCTTGCTTGCGGAACCCCGGTGCTGATTTCCAGCCGGATCAATATTTGGCGAGAGATCGATGCCGACGGCGCGGGCCTCGTTGCGTCCGATGATGTGGCTGGCACCACCAACATGCTGCTGCGCTGGGCAGACTTGGATAACGCTGCCCGCGGATCTATGCGCGAACGGGCCAAGCTGTGCTTTGCAACCCGCTTTGACATCCGGGTGGTGGCCCGCAGACTGTCGGACACTATAGCCCGCTTGGTTGCGACGCCAGATCCGGGGTCGCGTCAGAACCCGCTTCGAGACTCGCAAGACGCTATGGACGATTCAGCACGACACCCAGCAGCTTTGCGCTGACGTTTTCAAGTTCCCGGCCAACCTCGCTGGCATCGTCCGCAGCTGTTTTTCCCTCTTGCACCAGCAGCACCGCCGCACCTGCGGCAGCGGCCACCATGCGAGCGCCAGTGCCATCGCGCCATGCCGGTGTATCGAGCACGATGACGTCGAAATCCCCCTCACAGCGGCGCAAGAAATGCCCAAGCGTGGGGCGCGCCAGCAGGTCGTCCGGATTGGGCGGCAAGGGACCGGAAGGCAGCACGGCAAAACCCTGCACGCCGGGAACCGGGCACACGGCCTCCAATTTGGCTCTGCCCGCAAGGATGGAAGACAGCCCAGTACGATTGTTGAGGCGAAAAATCTGGTGCTGGCGGGGTTGCATGAAGTCGGCATCGATGAGCAGTGTGCGTGCGCCCAGCTGCGCAAATACCGTGGCCAGGTTCGCCGCAATGAAGCTGCGCCCCACGCCATGCTCCGTACCCATGATGGCCAGGCTGCGCAGCGGCGGCCTGGCTTCCAGCGCCCGTAGGCATATCTGCCCACGAAGATTGCGCAGACGCTCCACCAGCACGTGGCCCGGGTGGAAGGCCGCAATGACTTCCGGATCAATGGCCTGATCGCCCTCCTGGAGCCTCGGCATGGAGAACTGCTGCGACAGGGCAAATTGCACGTCGTCGCGGGTGATGAGGCCCAGTTGTATGGCTGTCTCGCCAAAGGGCGTATTGGACGCAAGCTGGGAGGCAACGATGCGGCTCGCATCCGTCACGCTGATGCGGCGCGCCTCAACCAGGATGGCGCCTATGGTTCCCGGTGGCGGGACATCGACGATTTGCGGGTCATCAGCAGACCATTTCGGCTCGGTGATGAACGGGCCTTCGGCCTGAGAACCTCCCGGTTTAGTCCCCGCGCCGGTCATAGCCGGGATATCGAGCGACGTGAACCCCGGCCCGCTACCCGACCGCCGGGTGCTGGTGGGGCTCGTAGAGGAAAAGAAGGGGAACTTCATCCTTGGCGCCCCGCTGGGGCCGGTAGCAGTGATGCCATCAAAATATGCTTTCCCTAACGTAGATCACGTCTTCTGCCTTGACCGGCTCGTCGAGATCCGCCTTCAGTTCCTGGACTTTGCCGCTGGCGTCCTTGCGCTTGATGCGAACGCCTTTTTGCGTGCCGCGCTGCGTAAGCCCACCGCCCGCAGCTAGTGCCTGCACCAGAGTCATGTTGCGTTCCACGCGAAACGAACCCGGGTGCTGGACCTCACCGTAGATGTAGAACAACGGCGCGCGGTCCACGAAAAGCACATCTCCCGCCTGCAAATAGAAGTCGTCGTCCATCTCGTTGTTGACAAACATCTTGCCCAGGTCGATCTGCTGCCAGACCCGGCGGCCGTCGCGCTTGCCCGCAAAGATCACGGTGTCGGAGCCCGACGATGAAATTCCGCCGGCTTGGGCGATGAGGTCGGACAGCTTGGTCTGCGTGGTTTCCAGCGGGTAACGGCCCGGACGGTTGAATTGGCCTATGGCGTCCACCTGATTGCCGTGGATCTGATCGATCAGAACGGTGACCTGCGGATCTATGAGAAAAGAGCCATCCTTGAGCATCTGTGCAATGCGGCGTTCCGCCGCTGAGGTGGACAGGCCGCCAATCTGCACTGTGCCGATAAGCGGGTAGGTGATGGTGCCGTTTTCCGATACACGGGCTTGCGAGGAGAGATCCGGGTTCTGGAAGACGGTGATCTTGATCACGTCGCCGGGGCCCAGCAGGTAATCCTGCGTTGCCTGCGCCGCGCGGGCGCTGGCGGCTTCCTTGACGGTGGGCGCGCGCCCGGTTTGGGCTTGCGCAATTCCAGCAAGCGTGACCAAAGCCATGACACTCATGCTCGCAAGGGACTTTGTGCCTACCAGAGCAAACGCACGGCGAGTGTTGTGTGCGATGCGCAACGCGAATGTTTTCACTGACGAATAGACCGAAAGAACTAACAAAGGCCTTTATACCGGATTTATCTCAAATTTGAGTGACATGGAATGTCACGCCGCACTAGCGCAAAGGCTGTGTATTTCGCTGAAACCCGCTCCCGCTTTCCTGTGCATGACATGAGTTTTTCATCAAGCGCCGTTAGCTTCGACAAACCCCGCGGGTAATTAATTGATTCCTTGGTCCAGGCCCGCAGTGCGTCGTAAATGAAGAGCAACCGTTGAACGAATTCGCGCTTGAAGAATTTGATCTGAATGCGGCTGACAGCGGATCCGCGCTGCAGCCCGGCACGCAGTTTCCGCCATCTGGTCCGTTTGGCTACCCACCCGCGAGCGGATTTCAAGGGGGGGCATTTGCGCCAGGCCCGGTGTTGCCGGTGCCGAGCGACGGTCGGCCGCGGCGCATCCTGCTGTACGGCCTCAATTTCGCGCCGGAGCAGACCGGCATCGGCAAGTACACCGGTGAAATGGCCCAGTGGCTTTCCAATGCCGGCCACGAGGTCCGGGTCATTACCACGCCGCCGTATTACCCCGACTGGAGCGTGGGCGCCGGCTACAAGGGCTGGCACTACAGCAGCGAGACCTGGAACGGCGTGCGCGTTGACCGCGCACCCTTGTGGGTTCCCAAGAAGCCCGGCGGCAAGAAGCGCCTGTTGCATCTGGCCAGCTTCGCCGCCTCGTCCCTGCCGCTGCTCATGAAGAGCTACGCCTGGCGGCCGGATTTGGTGTGGACGGTTGCCCCGGCGCTGGCCTGCGCGCCGGGCGCGGCGCTGTTCGCCCGAATGAGCGGCGCGTTGTCGTGGCTGCATGTGCAGGATTTTGAGGTGGATGCCGCTTTCGAGCTGGGCATGTTGCGTGGCGAGAAGATGCGCGCCCGGGCCGGCTCCACCGAGAGCTCGCTGATGCGTGCCTTCGACCGGGTGTCGTCGATTTCGCACCGCATGGTGGCAAAGCTGGAGGAGAAGGGCGTTGCGGCCGGACGACGCGTGTTCTTCCCCAACTGGGTTGACACCGACGCGATACAGCCGCAGTTCACGCCCAATGCCTACCGGCAGATGCTGGGTATTCCCGACAACGCCTTTGTTGCGCTGTATTCGGGCACTATGGGTGCGAAGCAGGGCCTGGAAGTGCTGGCCGAGGCTGCCCACCTGCTGGCGCGTCAAAAGCACATCCACTTCCTGTTCTGTGGCCAGGGCGTGGGACGCGATGCGCTGCAAGCTGCCTGCGCCGATCTGGCCAATGTGCACTGGTTGCCGCTGCAGCCGGCCGAGCGGCTGGCCGAACTGCTGAACATTGCGGACCTGCACCTATTGCCGCAGCAGCGCCTGTCTAGCGGCCTGATGATGCCCTCCAAGCTCACCGGAATGCTGGCCAGTGGTCGGCCGGTGCTGGCGACTGCAGAGCCGGGCACGGAACTGGCGTCCTGGGTGGACGGCTGCGGTCGTCTGGTATCCCCTGGCGACGGCGCTGCCCTCGCTCATGCCGTGATCCAGATGGCGCAGAACCCGGCGCACTGCCGGCATCTTGGTGAGCAAGCGCGGCACCGCGCCGTGAAGCACCTGTCGCGTGATGCGGTGCTTAAGGGGTTTCATGGGCAGTTGGAGAGCGCGCTGGCCGCGCGTGCGCATCTCAATTGACCGCATTGCAGTCCCCGTAGGGGCCGCCGTTGGTCAGTGGTCGATCTGCAGTCCGGTGGCCGTATTTGCCGTGAATACACGAAAGATGCGCACGTCAGTTGCCCCTGGGGTGTGCATGAATCCAACAGATTCCCAGACAACAGAACGCGCCTCCGCAAAGCCGCTTTCGACAAACGCAGGATCGTTTTTGCCTGAGTCTGGAAGGTCGCTTGTACCGGTTACCGGCTGATAGACCTTAGCCATCACCAATCCCACTTGGCTGTTGGTGGACGTGTTGTTGAAGTAGCCGGACACATTTGCCGAGACTGCGAAGAACAGGCCGCTGGTTGGCGCGCTGCCAGTTACGCTGATGCCATTACTCGCCATGGGTAATGCCATGGTGACACCGATGACGTCGACTTGTCCCGCGAAATCCTTGAGCTGTATGGCTGGCGCCCCCGCGTCCAGACCGGCAGCGACCCCATGCGAATACGGCGCCATGAGACCGCCCAGATAAGTGTATTTGCCCGAATCGCCACGCAGGATATCGGCACGATCGCCTTCGTACCAGTTGTCCGCGACGAACACCCTGCTGCTGGCACTGAGTTGTGTCGGACCGATGCCGCCGACGCCGACAAAGCTGGAGACGGCATTGGCTTGCAGCGTGGCGATACCCGAATTGGACTGGGCGTCGAACCGGGTCATTGCCAGCCCGTTGATTCTCAACGCGGCCATCTGGGCACCTTCCAGAAAGATTCGGCCGCCCGGCTGGTCTGCGTTATTGATCGCAATGGCTGTCGACTGGGTGCCCAGCAGGCATAAGTCACGTACGGTGGCATAGCTGGGACCCGCCAGCTCGATGATGGTGCCGTTGGCCTGGTTGCCCGCCCACACCAGCTGCGTCGCATCGGCGTCGCCCGCGATCTGCAGGCGTGTGCCGGCAGGCACGACGAGCGTATGAGTTACGTAGTAGGTTCCCGCCGGCAAATGAACAATGGCGTTGTCGGGGTTTCCGGCTGCGGCCGTGTTGATTGCCGCCTGGATCTGGTCAGCATTTGCGCCCAAATTGACCTCATAGACAGGTCGATGGAAGTTTGGGGCGACACCGGGCAAGTCGGGGAGCGTATCGGTAATGGCGGTGCGATCGACAATAGCGTCGTGGGAACTGACCAGACGCCCGCCGGCACCATCGAGCTCAATCGGCTGCGCGACTGTATATCGATTGCCGAGCGAGTAGACATCCCGGTCGGACTGCACCGGCGTGGTGCCGGAGCCGTCGAGCTGAACCGCGGCACCCGTGTTGCCAGCGAGACTTCTGATGCTGTTGTCGATGAGTAGCAGCGGTCCTTCGTTGCCCATCGATATGGACGCCGCGTCAATCGTATCGAGAATGGTATTTCCCTGGACGATGACGGCGCCGCCATTGGCGCCCGCCGGCGCCGCGTTGATGAACTGCCGTGAGCCGAGCGAGACGTTGTTGTGGAGGGAGAACCATCCGGTATTGGCGATGCTGAAGTCGGCAACGGTGGAGCGCTGGAACACGTTGCGATAGACGAGAAGTATGCCTGCGCCTAAAGTCCTGCCGTTGTCGTCGTAACTGAAGAGATTGCTCAGGCCGCGCGCGCAATCGGTGAACTCGGAGTCCCAGATCCACCAGTTGACAGCGTTGGGGCTGCCCACGTTCACGGCAGCCGTGCTGATCGACTGGAATTTGACGCGCTCGATGAGCGTCTCGGAATCACCTTGGCCGTAGGCGGCACCGAGCCGCCCGCCGAAAATTCCGATACCCATATTGCGGAACGCTTCGTCAATGTGCTTGATGCTGCCTTGGTAACTGGATCCGTCTGCCGTGAAATTCCACCACTGTGCAACGCCGATTCCGGCGCTCCCCATGCCGTCCCAGGTGAGTCGGGTGAACAATGCGTCGAAAGAGCCGCTCGTGCGCAGCATTGGCCATCCGGAGGGGCCGCCCCACGTAATGGTGGTAGTGGCCGGATCGGCGCCGATAAGGCTTACGCCGGCATTGAGCCGCATGTTCAGCGTCGCAGTGATGCGGTATCTGCCCGGGGGAAAATACAGGACAACCGGTCCCGCCTGCGCAGTGAATTTGCGCAGCGCGTCAAGCCCCCTCTGTATAGCCGACGTGTCGTCGGCAATACCGTCACCGATAGCGCCGTAATCCGTTCGCGCGTTCTTCCAACTGGAGAAGGGGCCGATGAACTCTAGGTCGGAAACGCCCACTGCGAGTATCGGGGCGGGCGCGGCAGCCGCAGGTGCCGGCGACGGCACGGAGGCTGGCGACTGCGCTGTGTTGACACCGCAAGAGAGCAGGGCAACCACAACGAGGCTACAGGTTGCCCCGATAAATGGCGCGCGCGGCCAAGCATGCGTCGCGTTGCGCGGCTGTCGGGTAACGATAAATTGCACTCCGGAAAGTGGCTGACGAGGCGATCAGGCACGTGATCTGTTCCTGATCCGGCTCCGCCGTAAAGGGGACGACCGCATGGTGTATGCACCGCAACCCGCGAGCGCGACTTTGAAGATTACTTGAGTGGCGACTGGCGAACCATCATGTGCGCGGATGACCACAGAACACGCGTCCCGCGTCCATGCGCAATCCCTACGGTCTTGCGCGAAGCCCGATCCCCGTATCGGCATCAAAGACGCGAAAGAGGCGAACATCGGTGACATTGGGAACATGGGTGTATGGCTTCGCTTCCCACACAACGCTGCGGGCCATTTCCATGCCTTCCGTAACGAAGGCAAGGCTGTTGTGCCCGACATCCGGAATATTGCGCGCCCCCGTCTCGGGCGAATAGAGCTTCGCGAACACGAGACCTACCAAATTGATGCCCGTTGGTTCGTGGAAATATCCGGGCTCCGTTGCGGCCACACCAAAGAAGAGAGCATAGGCATCGCCACTGGCCTTAGCCGCCGCAAGGCCGTTTGAGGAGCGTCTCAGGTTCATGGTCGCACCGATAATACTCATGCGTCCATGATAATTGTCCAGCGACACGGCTGGAGCGTCAGGGGCCCGTCCGGTACGCACGCCATTGGAGTAGGGCGCCATCTGCCCCCCCAGATAGGTGAAATTTCCCGAATCCGCTCGCACGAGTTCCGATTCGTCACCCTCGTACCAGCTGTCTGACACGAAAACGTTGCTGTCGCCTGCCATCCGGATGGGGCCGAAACCCGCGATAGCCAGAACGCTGGCGCTATCCGACACCGCGAGGCCGGCAATTCCCGAATTGGCCTGGGCATCGAGTCGCGTGTGGCGCAGGCCTGTTACCTGGAAGGCGGCCAGTCGCGATCCCTCCACGAAGATACGGCCGCCGGGTTGGTCGGCATTACGAAGGTCGATCGCCGTTGTGCGGGCACCGACGAGACAAAGGTCACGTAACGTGGCGTGGCTGGGGCCCTCCAGAACGATCATGGTTTCTGTCGGGGTATGTCCGGTCCACCAGAGTTTGGTGGCCCCGGAATCGCCGGCCAACTGCATGCGGGTGTTTGCGGGAATCACGAGCGAGCGATCGAGGTGGTAGTTGCCGGCGGGCAGATGAACGATGGCATTATCGGATACCGTTGCGGCGGCGTTGATGGTGGCCTGAATCTGTACGCTACTGGCGCCCACGGCGACCTCGAATACCTTGCGGTGAAAATTGCGGGCAACTTCCAGCGGAGTGCCCAGCACCTTCCGGATCATGCTCCGAGGGATGGTCGAGTCACGCGCAAGTATCCGCCCAGCCGTGCCGACGTGCGCCATGGCGTTGGCCACGGTAAACTGGTTGCCCAGCGAAAGCACGTCCCTGCCGCCAATTCCTCCCAACGCCTCGAAGCGGACCACGGCCCCATGGGCGCCTTCCCGGCTGCGTATCCGGTTGTCGAGCAGTATCAGTGGGCCCTCGTTACCGATGCTGATGGAGGCGTCGTCCAACGTATCAATGACGGTGTTGTTTTGCGCCAGTATCGGGCCGCTATTGGCTCCGTTGGGAAGCGCCTCGATAAAGCGGCGCGAGTTCTCGGAGTAGTTGCCATAGAAGGAAAACCACCCGGTATTGCCGATGACGGCGTCGGCCACGCGGGAGCGCTCGAAGCGGCTGCGGTAGACAGAGAATGTTCCGGCGCCGGTGGTGGCACCCGCATCATCCATGGTCCAAACATTGCTGACGCCGCGTTCGCAATCCGTGAACAGCGAATCCCAGATCCACCAATTGAGAGCGTTGAAGCTGCCCACATTCACGCCGGCAATGTGCAAGTTACGAAAATGCACACGCTCGATGAGGGTTTCAGAATCGCCCTGGCCATAGTCGGCACCCAAGCGCCCGCCCGATATCCCGATATCCAGGTTGCGGAATTCCTCGTCGATGTGCTTGATGGTGCCCTGGTAGTTGGCGCGTTCCGTGCGAAAGTTCCACCATTGGGCAACACCAATCTGCGCGCGGCCGCGGCCGTCCCATGTCAGCCGGGTGAAGAGCGTGTCGAATGTCCCGCTGGTGAGTAGCATTGCGCTCTTTGCAGGCCCGTCCCAAGCTATGACGGTGTTTGCCGGGTCGGCGCCGATGATGCTAGCGCCGTCATTGAGGCGCATCTGGAGCCCGCGCGTGATGCGATAGGTGCCCGCCGGCAGAAAAAGAACGGCCGTTCCGGAAGCACTGTCATAGCGGTATAGCGCGTCCAGCCCTCTTTGCAGGGCGGCCGTGTCGTCGGCTATGCCGTCGCCTACCGCGCCGTAGTCGGCTTTGACGTTGCGCCAGCCAGCCAGGGGACCGATGAATTCGATGTCCGATACGCCCACCGCCAACGGTGGTGGGCTGGTGTCTGTATCCGCAATCGGCGGCGCGGGCGCGTATGGCGGTGTTCTGACCGAACACGCAACTGTCAAGAGAGTAATGGCTGCCGCGACCCATGACGCGCGTGGGGTCGTTGCCCGTGACGAGTGTTGCATGGGAGTTTTCATTTTACCCTTTGAATCAGCATCTTATCCACCGCAGACCGCTCCCCCAGGGGTTGGCCATGAAATGAAACCGCAATATGGTGCGGATAGCATGGAACGTTTGTCTAGTGGGTAATTGCTCGCGCAGGCGACGCCGAAACAGTAATCATGTCCGGTCGACGGTGATGAAGGAAAACGGTGGAATCGCGGTTGGTCGACGTCATCATTCTCACGTACAACGAGGAGCAGCACATCGTTCGGGCGATCCGGAGCGTTTCCCCGTTCGCGCGCGCGATCTATGTCGTTGACTCCTTTTCCACGGACCGCACGGTTGAACTGGCCGCTGCCAACGGTGCCATGGTGTTTCAGCACAAATTCGTTAACCAGGCCAAGCAGTTTCAGTGGGCGTTGGACACACTGCCCACCGATGCACAATGGATTATGCGGCTGGATGCCGACGAAATCGTTGAACCGGCGCTTGCCGACGAAATCAATCGTCGCATGCCGATTTTGCCGGCAAATATTGTGGGCATAAATCTCAAGCGCAAGCATATATTTCTTGGACGCTGGGTGCGACACGGTGGACGATATCCGCTAATTTTGCTTCGCATCTGGCGACGCGGGCACGGTCGGGTGGAAAACCGCTGGATGGATGAGCACATCATTGTTGATGGTGGCGGAACCATCACCTTCGACAGTGATTTTTGCGACCACAATCTTTCAGACCTCACTGCATTCACGGAAAAGCACAACCGCTATGCAACGCGCGAGGCCATCGACGTTATCAACCAGCGTTACGGCCTGGTTGCTAATGGGCCGGAACTTCAGATCGGCAATGCCTCGGCCCAGGCTGGCGTGAAGAGACTCATCAAGGATCGGGTCTACAACCGGCTGCCGTATCCTGTGGGTGCGCTGGGATATTTCCTATGGAGATATTTTGTCCGTCTGGGATTCCTTGATGGCACGACGGGACTTGCGTATCACTTCCTCCAGGGCTTTTGGTACCGCTTCTTGGTTGGCGCCAAAGTCATGGAACTGGAAAAGATCATAGCGCCGTTGGGGACCGTGCAAGAGCGCCTGGGAGAGTTGCAGCGGCATACGGGCATGCAACTCCTAGCGGCGGCGGAGCAAGAAGCATGACCGCCTACGGTGTGAGCATGCAAGAGTCCGTGCTGGTGTTCCGCATCGGCAGTCTTGGCGATACGGTAATTTCTCTGCCAGCCATGCATGCAATTCGGCGCCGGCATCGCGATGCACAGGTTGTGCTCCTCACAAATACGCCGGTGGACGGTGGTCTCAAGGCAGCATCATCGATGCAGATTCTCTCGGGCACTGGTCTGGTCGATGATTACATCGAATACCCGCACGGGTCACTTTCGCCGGTAAAGCTACTCGGGGTCATACGGCAGATACGTCGCCGCCGTCCGAAGCTGTGCTACTTCCTCATGCCGCAGCGTTCTATTGCGCAGGCACAGCGCGACTGGGCATTTCTCAAAATAGCCGGCTTGCAAGAAATTTCTGGTCTGGATCCTGTGCGGTTTGCCACGCGGCCGCCCCTAGCCGGTTCCACCCTTTGGGAAAACGAGGCTGCGAGGCTGCTGCGGACGGTGGGCGAGGAACGTCACTCGACCTCTGCGGCAGACTTTCACCTCGCGTTGAGTCGGGAGGAGTCAGAGTTTGCAGGTCAGGCGCTGCAATCGGCGGGTGTTCGCGGCAAGATCATTGTGATGAGCATCGGCGCCAAGATTCCCGTCAAAGATTGGGGCGATTCAAACTGGCAGGATTTCTTGGGGAAAATGGCTGCAAGCGGCGGCGACCGCGCACTGGTCGCTATAGGTTCGCAGGTTGAGCATGCGCGTAGCGCTGCCCTACTCGCGCACTGGCCGGGTGCCACCGCCAATTTGTGCGGCGAGCTGACCCCGCGACAGAGTGCTGCCATATTGGCCCGTGCGGATCTGTACGTGGGTCACGATAGTGGCCCGATGCACCTTGCGAGCGCTGTTGGTATACCCACTGTCGCCATTTTTTCCTCGCGCAACATGCCGGGCATCTGGTTTCCTGCAGGGAATGAAGGCAACGTCTTCTACAACAACGTCGACTGCCGGGGCTGTGGTTTGGAGGTTTGCGTCGAGAAGCAGCAGCGCTGCATACGCGAGATATCCCCGACCACCGTGGCGGTTCGGGTGGACGCCATCTTTAAAGAGGCGAGCCGCGCGAATCCTGCGCAGTCGAGCACGATGACGACGGGCAATGCGTAATCGCGGCAAGCCATGAAATCGAGTGCGAAATCCCATTCCGCGAAGGTATTGTTCTTCGAGAGCCATCCGGTGCAGTACAAGGCGCCGGTCTACCAAGCGTTGCAGACGATTCTTCCCGACGCCTTTGAAGTTGTCTACGCAAGTGACGCATCGATACGGGCCGGGAATATCGATCAGGGCTTTGGTTCTGAGGTGGTTTGGGATGTTCCTCTGATGGATGGCTATTCGAATCGGGTTCTGAACAACGAGAAAGGGACACCGTTCACGACAACGACCAGCCTCACGGGTCGCGGAATTTTTACCCTGTTAAAGCGGGAGCGCCCTCGCGCGGTGGTGCTGACGCACTTTCGATACCGTTTCGACCAGACGGCATTCCTGTCCGCCCTCTTGCTGGGGATACCGATTTTGATCCGGCAGGAAACCCAAGACGAACTCTATGCCGGCAACAGACCCTTGGTG
>Ga0075019_10001305_pt1 | contig 14173 bp, 12 predicted proteins | sample ColStrG_CSR_2013_FD_71473 | JGI IMG/M metagenome (GOLD analysis project Ga0075019, IMG submission 71473) | Freshwater sediment microbial communities in response to fracking from Pennsylvania, USA - Cold Stream Run_MetaG_CSR_2013 | ecosystem: Environmental > Aquatic > Freshwater > Creek >...
ATTCCTTTAGTTTTTTGATAGTGTCGTTGATTCTGGCCGAGACCACCGGATGCGATCGCGGGCGAGGTCGCGGCTTGGAGCCCAGACCAGTGGGTCTGGCGTGGTCAGTCCTTTTTCCGAAATGACGCGCTAATAAAGCCGCGAACTCTAATTTATTGAAGTAGCTAAGTGCTTCGCTCGTCTGAACCGACGCTTTAATAGTGGCAGCTTGGCGCAATGAGCGGATCGGACCCTCCCCTGACAGCACTGTCATTGTTGAAGGCCCTGCGGAGCACAACGTTTAAAATCCAGACAGCGAGGTAGCCATGGTCAAACCGTTTCCGTCGAAGACCCACATCGGCAACCACATGCTCCATCCCGAAACGCTTATGCTGAACTACGGCTACGATCCGCAACTGTCGGAAGGAGCTGTCAAACCACCAATCTTTCTGACCTCGACCTTCGTTTTCAGGACCGCCGAAGACGGACAGGACTTCTTCGATTACGTCTCGGGTCGGCGCGAGCCTCCCCAGGGGATGGGGGCTGGTCTGGTTTATTCGCGGTTCAATCATCCTAACAGTGAGATCGTCGAGGACAGGCTCTCTGTCTATGAGCGAACCGAGAAATGCGCTCTATTTTCGTCCGGCATGGCGGCGATTGCGACCACGAGCCTCGCGTTCGTCCGTCCTGGCGAAGTCATTCTGCACTCTCAACCGCTTTACGGCGGAACGGAAACTCTGTTTGCGAGGACGCTTGCGGGCCTCTCCATCGGCGCGGTCGGCTTCGCCGACGGCATCGACGAAGCCGCAGTCAGGTTGGCGGCGGAGGATGCCATGCGCAAGGGCCGAGTGGCGATGGTCTTCATCGAAACTCCGGCAAATCCCACCAACGGCCTGGTCGATATCGCGATGGTCCGCCGCATCGCCGAGATGATCGGCCAAGCTCAGGGATACACGCCGATCATCGCGTGCGACAATACGCTGCTCGGGCCCGTGTTTCAGCGGCCAATCGAACACGGCGCGGACCTCTCCTTGTACTCACTGACCAAATATGTCGGCGGACATTCCGACCTAATCGCGGGTGCCGCGCTCGGCCCAAAAGCCCTGATGAAAGAGATCAAAGCGTTGCGAGGCACCATCGGCACACAACTGGACCCCCATTCCTGCTGGATGATCAGCCGGTCGCTCGAAACACTCAGCATCCGCATGGAAAAGGCTGACAGAAATGCGCGGCTCGTCGCGGACTACCTGCGCGACCACAACAAAGTGGCGAAAGTCCATTACCTTGCTCACCTCGAAGAAGCCTCCCTCGCCGGCCAGGTTTTCGCGAGGCAATGCAGCGGCGCGGGCTCCACATTCTCGTTCGACATTGTCGGCGGCCAAGCCGCCGCTTTCAAATTCTTGAACGCACTGCAAATCTTCAAGCTCGCGGTGAGCCTGGGCGGCACCGAGTCACTTGCAAGCTTGCCCGCGAGTATGACTCACTCCGGCGTTCCAGCCGACATCCGTCAAAAAATCGGCATTCTGGACACCACGATCCGGCTGTCGATTGGCATCGAACACCCGGCCGATCTGATCGCGGACGTCGCACAGGCTTTGAACGAGGCGTAGCTGCCCTCCTCGCTTAAGCGCCACTGAAAGAATGACAGCGGCCGCTAACCGCTGACCTCTATGTCGCTTCTCCGATAGCCCGCCTGAATGATGGAGTCTTCAGGTTATAAGCCGACCACTTGGTTCATTGCAAAATTTGACAGGCCGAAGCGGAAGCTTTTAAGGGCGTTCAGTGATCGGCCCAGCCCAAAGGCACATGATCGGCACATGAATTGACTAAGGCACGTCTGCTCCAAGGCCGCGCTCCGGCGATCCCCGAGGTCGATCAGCGAATCGAGGATTTTCAGGAGAGCTTGAGCGTCTTCAGTCCGCAGTCGGAAATTCCAGTCCGCCTGACGCTGTACAATCGCGGCCAATTTTGCCGCCAGGATCGTTCCCGTCCATCCCTCTTCGGCGTTGCCGATAGCTCCAAGAGCGGCGTTCAATTGGCTGCCAAAGTCGGAGAGCGGGAGTGCCTTACCCGCTCGTTTGTGAAGCTCGATATACTTACCCATCACAAACGAAGACCAGCCAATACTCCGGACCATACGGTCGATGATCGACATGATGGTCGCGATTTCTGACCAGTTGCCATTCGCAAATCGAGCCGCACCGGGGGCGAGTTTGTCGGTATTCACGAAAAGGAGCGCCTTAATTAGTTCGGGCATCGAATCCCATGCACCTCCCCTGCGCGCCAGCCTTTCGGCCGAAATACGCGGTCATTCAGGACACGCGTCACACAATCTTCCAACAGCGGGATCGCATTCGCCGGAATGCCAGCGGCATCGAATACGTGCTGACATACGAGCTTGGTCTGCGAAGCTTATAACTGAAAGCGCCTCTTCACCCTCTACGAGAAACGGTGCCAGAAGCGAATTGCGGGCGGCATCGAGCGTGACGAATGGCGCAACCCTCGCCAGAACATCACCGACCTCAGCGCTCCATTCAAGGAGATCAGAACGCCCGTCGTCGGAACGGCCCTTGTTCTTGCTATCACGCCATGATGGCAGGAGGCCTTCATTGGTCCAGGCCACTAGATCGAAAAGCATCGCCTCCGTGTGGCGCGATAGGCGTCAGGCGCCATCCACGCCTCAAGAGGCATTCTCGCTTTGCGAAAAGCGCAGTCTGCGGAGCAGGAAGTCGCATCGCAACTGATCAACGACCTGTTCCGTGACCTAAGTTCGCTTCAAACATTGAGTGATGCCGGCCATCAGATCTTAAGGTGCCGCGTCATGGCGACGACGCGACCGACGAAGCGGCTTGTGCCCGTCATCGCCGGACTTGTTCTGGCCAGCCACGTCTTGCTCCACCGAACTCACCGCACGATCAGTGCGGGCACTTTGCTGTACGCCAGGACTTCATTGGCCTGGCTGCCGAGTACCAAACGCCCTAAACCGCGACGCCCATGAGAGGCCATCACGATGAGACCGCAACCCTGCTTCTCAGCCGTTGCGATGATCCCTTCGGCGGGAGCGCTATCTGGCACGTGAACGAGCTCGAAGCTGACGCTAGCCGCCTTCGCTTGCTCGCCGGCTTCGTCTAGAATCCTTTGGGCCCACGCCGCTGCCGACTCCTGGTAGCTTTCAATCGGATTGGCCTTGGTGATTCTCGCTACATGCGCGATCTCCAAGGCCGACCACATCTGGGACACGGTTACAATAACAACGGCGTCCTTGAGTTCTTTCGCCAATTTGAGGCCATGCGCCAGAGCGCGGCCCGCCAACTCCGATCCGTCCGTCGCAATCAGGATTTTCTTGTACATCATTAGGCTCCTCCCCGGTGTTTATTGTCTATGGCGATCCGCTTTACCCGGCTGCTATAGATCAATAGATGTGCGCACCACGATGTGACCGCGATCCCGAGGCGGCGGCTTGGCGAGGCATCAGGCGGGCTCCCTCTCAGGCTCGGTCGCGGCAATGCGCGCTCTGTCGACCCTTGAAATCCCTACGCAAATGCTAGTTCCGCCACGTCCCCTCGCTACACTATGGCACGAACCTTGCAGTCTGCAAAATGCGACCTATGCTCCGTAATTCCCATAGAGCGGGTGATCCTGCCGCCAATACCTAAAGGGGAGCATCCATGTCGATCAGTGCCAGCTTTGATCTGCTTTTGCGCGGCGGCCGTGTGATCTGCCCGGCCTCAGGCCTCGATGGCGTCAGAGACGTCGCAATCCGTAGCGGCAAAATCGCGGCGGTGCAGGCCGACATTTTACCCGCCAGCGCCAAGGAAGTCGTGGACGTGAGTGGCAAGCTTGTGCTTCCGGGTCTGATCGATACCCACGCACATGTCTACCAATACGTCTCTGGGCGCTTCGGCATGAATCCTGACATGGTCGGCGTTCAGTCAGGCGTGACAACTTTGGTCGATCAGGGGGGCCCGTCATGCATGACCTTGCCGGGTTTTCGACATTTCATTGCCCAACCGGCAAAATCGCGGGTCTATGCGTTTCTTTCAGCGTATTTGGTGGGTGGCCTGGAAGGCCATTACTATCCGCAACTCTATAGCCCCGATGGAGTTGACATCGACGCCACCGTAAGAGCTGCCAAAGCCAATCTCGACATTGTTCGTGGCATCAAGGCGCATGCCGAGATCGGTGGATTTGCGCGCTGGGGCATTCGGGTCATCCAGATGGCTGCCCAGATCGGACGCCGTGCCGATTTGCCGGTCTATGTGCACTTCGGCCAGCTATGGGGCTTGCCGGCCAGCGGAGCCAATGGCGAAGATGCCGACACCATTTTGACACGCGTGATCCCGTTGTTGCGGGAGGGCGATATTCTGGCTCACCCGTTCACGCGTCATCCCGGTGGTTTCGTCAATCGCGAGGGCGAAGTCCATCCGGTGATCCAGGCTGCGCTGGATCGCGGCTTGAAGGTCGACGTCGGGCACGGGAGCCATTTCTCATATCGACTGGCGAAGAAGGCAATCGCTTCAGGCATCGTGCCAACGACGCTTGGCGCCGATATTCACGGTTACAACACCCATGTTCCAGCGCCGCCCGGAACCCCCGAACAGCACGAGGACGATGAAAATCATCCCTTCGCAGGACAGGCCAAGTTCAGTCTGGTTCAGGCAATGAGCTCAATGATGGCGCTTGGCATTCCGCTCGAGCAAGTGGTGCCAATGGTCACCTCAAATCCCGCGAAGATGCTCGGTCGCGCAGACGAGATCGGAGCGCTCAAAATCGGCATGGGAGCAGACGTTTCGGTCATCAATGAGATCACAGGCCGCTTCGCACTTCGCGACAACGAGAAGAACGAGGTCGTTGCCGAGCGTCTGTTGCAGCCTGCCTTTTGCCTTCGTGCGGGCACGCGATACGACGCGGTGGCGCCGATCCTGCCACAGGCCGTTGCAGCGTAATCGCTACAACTAAGCAGTTTATTGACGGGGAGCCGCTATCGTGCGCGACTTTTCCTCTCCTGAGGGGGCCAGGCAGGGAATCGGTGCTAGCTTGCCGCGCAAGGAAGACGAGCGCCTTATGCGCGGCCGCGGCCAGTTTGTGGCCGACATACGGCTTTTCGGCCTTCACGACGTGGCCTTCGTGCGCAGCCCGCTGGCGCATGCACGGATCCGGGACATACGCGTGCCGGACAAGTATCGCGCTCAGGTTTTCACCTGTGCTAACCTTCAGGGCGTCAACCCCATTCGAGCTGTGTCGGGATTGCCGGGATTCAAAATTTCTGAACAACCGGTGCTTGCCACCGGAAAGGTGCGTCAGGTCGGCGAACTGATCGCGATGTGCGTGGCGCTCACGCGTGCCGAGGCCGAGGATATCGCAGCCGCAGTGGAGCTTGACCTTGAGGAGCTTCCGGCCGTCTACGATATGCTCAAGGCACGCGAACCAGGCTCGGCTTTGGTCCATGAACATTGGGGCGACAATATTTTTCTTGAGACCAATTTTGAAGTCGACATTTCCTCGGCGCTCGATGCGCCAATCAAGGTGACGCGCGACATATCGACGGCTCGCCAATGCATGTCGCCGCTGGAAGGCCGCGGGGTCGTTGCGACCTTCGATCATCGCCTGGACCAGCTTACGCTCTATTCCGCGGCGCAGATGCCGCATATCACTCGCAGCGGGCTCGCCGAATGCCTCGATATGGAGCAGGGTCGCATTCGCATTATCTCTCCCGACGTGGGCGGCGGATTCGGCCACAAGGGAATCTTGTTGCCGGAGGAAGTCTGTTTGTCCTGGCTCACCATGCGGCGTGGTCATCCCGTGCGCTGGACGGAGGACCGGCGCGAACATCTGATGGCGAGCGCGAACTGTCGTGAGCACCACTACAAAATAACCGTCTACGCGGATCGCGACGGCAAATTGCGCGGCATCGATTGCGAAGCGACCGTCGATTCCGGCGCTTACTCGTCTTATCCGTTCTCGGCGTGCCTGGAAGCCGCGCAGGTCGCAAGCATCTTGCCAGGGCCTTATCTAATGCCGGCCTATCGCTGCCGGACGTTTTCGGTCGCCACCAACAAATGCCCGATCTTGCCGTACCGGGGCGTCGCGCGTACGGGCGTGTGTTTCGCGCTGGAGCTAATGCTCGATCTGGTGGCGGCTGAAGCGGGGCTGGAGCCAGGCGAAGTGAGGCTACGCAATCTCGTGCGGCCGGAGCAAATGCCTTTTAACAATATCACCAACAAGCATTTCGACAGCGGCGACTATCCGGAAGCGATGCGCCGCGTGCTCGCGTCGATCGATGTCGACGCCGTGCGGACACGTCAGCGCAAGGGCGAGGCGGATGGCCGGCTTATCGGCCTTGGCGTCTCCATTTATTGCGAACAGGCCGCACACGGCACGTCTGTCTACTATGGCTGGGGCATCCCGATGGTGCCGGGGTATGAGCAGGCTTCGGCGCGGCTGACGCCAGACGGCGGGCTCGAACTGCGGGTTGGCGTCCACTCCCACGGGCAGAGCATGGAAACCACGCTCGCCCAGGTCGCTCATGAAATATTGGGCGTAGATGTCGCAAAGGTGCACCTCATCCATGGCGACACCGCGATGACGCCCTATTCGACCGGCACCTGGGGGTCGCGCTCGATGGTCATGGCGGGCGGTGCGATCGCCACCGCCTGCAAGGAGCTTGGCGAACGCGCCAAGCGGATCGGTGCCAAGCTTTTGCAGCAGGATCCGGCATCGGTGGCGTTGCGGGATGGCAAGGTCGGCGACGCCGGTGGCAGCGTCACGCTCAAGGAAATCGCGCACACATGGTACCGGCGTCCCCAGGACCTTCCCGCCGACGTCGATCCGGGTGGACTCGAGGTGACCGCGGGCTACAAGCCCCAGCGTGACACCGGTACGTTCAGCTACGCCGCCCATGCGGCGCTCGTTGCCGTCGATCCGGAACTGGGTGACGTCGAAATACTCGACTATGTGATCGTCGAGGACGGCGGCGTGCTCGTCAATCCGATGGTCGTCGATGGCCAGATCTATGGCGGTTTCGCCCAGGGCATCGGCACGGCGCTCTACGAGGAAATGCCGTTCGACGCAGCCGGGCAGCCGCTCGCCACGACCCTTGCCGACTACTTATTGCCTGGGCCGACCGAAGTGCCTGCTGCTCGGCTCGATCACATGGAGACGCCCTCGCCCTACACGCAGTTCGGCGTGAAAGGCATTGGGGAAGGCGGAGCTATTGCGCCGCCGGCTACCATTGCCAATGCCGTGAACGATGCATTGCGGCCGCTCGGCGTCGAATTGATGCAGTGTCCCATCACCCCGCGGCGGATCATCGAGGCGATCCTGGCGAAGTCGGAAGCGACGGGGGTCCCGGCATGAAACCCGCACCCTTTGCTTATGAGCGCCCACGGTACCTGACGGACGCGCTCGCGCTTCTCGGCGAGAACAACGCCAAGATCATCGCCGGTGGTCAGTCTCTTGGCCCGATGCTCAATCTGCGGTTAGTCGAGCCACAGCTGGTCGTTGATATCACGGCGCTCCCCGAGCTCAAGCAGGCCGAACGCAGCGGCGACGAACTAGTCCTTGGCGCCTGCGTCACACATGCGGACATCGAGGATGGCAGGATTCCGAACCTCACGCGCGGCGCGTTAGAGGGTGTAGCGGCGAATATCGCCTATCGGGCGGTGCGAAATCGCGGCACACTGGGCGGTTCGCTCAGCCATGCGGATCCGGCGGCGGATTGGATATCCGCACTCTCGGCACTGGGCGCGAAGATCACGCTGCGGGGGCGAAAAGGTTCGCGCAAGATCGAAATGGAGAGATTCATCGTTGGTGTGCTGGAAACCGCACTCCTTCCCGACGAAATCGCTGAAACCATCCACGTTCCGTCGCTGCCGTCTTCGGCGCACTGGGGATATTTCAAGAGCTGCCGCAAGACCGGCGAATTTGCTCATGCGATCGCCGCCATCCTAATCGACCCGAGCGCAGCCACGGCGCGCGTCGTCATTGGAGCGATCGAGAAGCCTCCCATAGTCATGAAGGACCCGATCGAGCTGTTCGGAGGCCGGATTTCCGCCGATTATAAGCGCCATTTTGATGTGCGGGTTGCCGACGCCATTCTGTCCAAAGCGGGAATGGATAATGCGGCTCAGCGGCATATTCTCCTCAACGTCCTGAAGCGTGCCATCCAGGGGGCGGCGGCATGAGCAGCATCACGCTCACCGTCAATGAAAGGCCCATCGAGGCGGTTGCCGAGCCCCGAACAAGTCTTGCCGATTTCGTGCGCGACAGGTTGGATCTGACCGGTACCCATCTCGGTTGCGAGCATGGCGTTTGCGGTGCCTGCACCATATTGCTCGATGGTGCACCGGCGCGCTCCTGCATCACCTATGCGGTGGCTTGCGAGGGAGCTGCGGTCACGACGATCGAAGGTCTCGACGATGACGAAATCACCGCCGAATTGCGCGCTGCTTTCATGCGTGAGCACGCGCTGCAATGCGGCTATTGCACGCCCGGAATGCTCATTTCCGCGCGTGACCTTGTGCTGCGCCTGCCGCAAGCGAATGAGAAACTTATCCGCATTGGCATGAGCGGCAATCTCTGTCGTTGCACCGGCTATGTCGGCATTGTGCGAGCCGTATTCTCGGTGATCGAACGACGCCGTAGCCGCGGTATCGCCGCGCAACGCGACGGCGGCCGCAAGATTCTAGGACCGGTTGGCTCTGGACGCGGCCGGCGAACCGGTGTCGATCAGAGTCGCAGCAGACCCTCGCAACCTGTGCGGCCATTGCACGAAGCCCGTAGCACTGACGATGCGATCCCGGACTTCACGCCGGCCAATGCCATTGAACGATACTTCGAGGTCGCTCATCCGGCCGACAGGGTGTTCGCAGCGTTCGGCGATATCGAAGACGTCGCTTCCTGCCTTCCGGGCGTCTCTCTGACGGCACCGGTGCGCTCGGGTAGCGTCGAAGGTGCGATCCGCGTCAAGATGGGCCCCATCGTCGCGACGTTTCAGGGCATGGCGCGTGTGGAGCGTAATCCGTCCGACAAGTCCGGCCGCATTGTCGGCATCGGAGCCGACGCTCGTAACCGATCTTCGACCCAAGGCGAGATCCGTTACCGTGTGAAGCCTCTCGATGCGAATAGGACACAGGTCGATCTCTCGATCGGCTACACGCTCAAGGGAACGCTGGCTCAATTCGGGCGGCCCGCCCTGATCCAGGGCCTTGCCGGCACGATGATCGCGGAATTCGCTAACAATCTCGACCGCCGTTTGTCGAGCGCGCCTTCGGTCGCGGCAAGCACTCCGCCTGTCGATTTAAATACGTTATCGTTGCTTCTCAGAACCGTGCGCGCGTATTTCGCGCGCTGGTTCGTACGCGACGGGCGAGAGAGCGAGTAAATTGATCAACTGATTTGCATGCCGGGTGCAATGTTTGGACTACGCCGTAAACCAATACAGTGAGAGCGGAGAAATCACCATGAGATCGATGATCGGACATGTTTCGATGATTGCACTGGCATTTGCCCTCCTGAGTGGAGGGGCGGGCGCTGAAACCATCAAGATCGGTGTGAACGAGCCGATGACCGGTGCGTTCGCTGCTTCTGGCACCTACGTTGTCAATGGTGCCAAGATTGCGGCCGACGAAATCAATGCCAAGGGCGGCATTCTCGGCAAGCAGATCGAACTCGTGATCGAGGATAACAAGAGCAATCCGACCGAGGCGGCCGCAGTTGCTGAAAAGCTGATCACCCGCGACAAGGTTCCGGTCATTATGGGGGCGTGGGGCTCAAGCCTAACCCTTGCCGTAATGCCGAAATTGATGGAGTACGAAACGCCGATGGTCGTTGAGACCTCGTCGTCGGGCAAGATCACCACCAGCGGCAATCCCTACATCTTCCGCATCTCGCCGCCATCAGCGATCGAAGCCGTGGCGTTCAAGGGAATCGTCGACAAGCTCGATCTCAAGAAGGCCGATTTCCTGGTCATTAATAATGATTGGGGACGCGGTACGGCGGAAGACTTCGGTAAGATGTTCAAGGAAAAGGGCATCATCGTCGGCCTTGTCGAAACGATGGATCAAGGTGCGCAAGACATGAGCGCACAGCTCTCCAAGATCAAAGGCTCTGACTCCGAGACCCTGATCGTTACAACTGCGGTTGATCAGCTCACATTGATCTTCAAGCAAGCAGCCGCGCTCGGATTGAAAAAGCGCATTATAACCACCGGCGGTTCGCAAAACCCCGATCAGATCATCGCCCAGGCTGGGGCCGCGGCCAACGGCACGATGCACTTGACGACCTTCCTGCCCTGGTTCCCCGAGAAGACGCCGAACCCGAAAGCAACTGAATATTTCATTTCCGAATGGAAGAAGCGGGGCTTTGATTTTGCGGGATGCACCGAAAGTTTCCGTGGTTATGATGGCATCCGAACCGCGGCGGCCGCGATCGAGAAGGCCGGCAGGGCTGAGCCGGCGGCCATTAAGGCGGCCATGTGGTCGATCGACGTCAAGGGTCTCAACGGCGACATCGTCTTCAAGAAGTCCGGTCCTGAAGGCAAGGAGAGCGGCCAGAGTCAGCCGAACGTCTATCTCATCGAGATCAACGATGGCAAAATCGGCATGAAAACGCTGTAAGAATTGATTACAACGGGTTTGAGGCCCCGGTTGACCGCGGCCTCTCCAACCCTTCGAGCTCGGAAACTGGTTTGAGTGAGTTTCTGCAACATCTGGTCAATATGTTGGTCCTCGGAGGCACCTACGCGCTGCTGGGGATCGGCCTCACCTTGATCTTTGGAATTATGAATGTCGTGAATTTCACGCACGGCGTGCTGTATACGTTCGGGGCCTACGTGATGTTTATCGTGGTGCAAGAGCTCGGGCTGAATTTCTTTCTCGCGCTGCCGGTTGCAATCGTCGTCGGCTGGGCGCTTGGCGCGATTATAGAGCTCACATTGCTCAGGCCCTTGCGGGGCTCCGACATCGATACGACTATGCTCGTTATGATCGGGGCTTGGATCGCCATGCAGTCCGGCACGCTTTGGATTTGGGGTGGTGTGGCGAAGTCGGTCGCGACGCCATTCCCAGAACAACCGCTGGTCCTGGGCCCGGTCTCCGTATCGTGGCTGCGTCTGTTCGTGCTTGCGGCCGCGGCGCTATTGATCGTCGTCACTTATTTTCTGATCAATCGCACCAAGCTCGGTAATGCGATGCGGGCGACTTTCCAGGATCATGACACTGCATCGTTGATGGGCGTCAATGTCGACCTCATCTATACCTCGACCTTTGCAGTCGGATCGAGCCTAGCCGCCGCCGCCGGTGCGTTGCTCGGCCCGGTCTATGTGATTTTTCCCCAAATGGGCGATCTCGCCGCCGTCAAGGCGTTTGCGATCGTGATTCTTGGCGGACTGGGCAACATCACAGGCGCGGTTTTAGGCGGATTCATTCTTGCTCTGGCGGAAGAACTGGGCGCGGGTTACGTCTCTTCCGGGTACCGCGATGCAATGGGCTTTTTAATCATTATCGCGGTATTGATCGTCAAACCCACTGGACTTTTCGCCCGTTCGGAGCGCGTGGGATGAGATTGACGGCAACGCTTCTCACAGTCGCCGCCCTCGCTTCGGTGCCGCTGTGGCTTCGCGATCCCTATCTTATGAACGCGCTGATCACCACTGGGATATTCATCATCGCCGCCATGAGCCTCAATTTGCTCCTAGGGTTCACCGGCCAGCTAAGCCTTGGGCACGTGGCGTTCTTCGGCATCGGGGCCTATGTGAGTGCGCTCACTTCGCTCGGCTTCGATGTTGGATTGCCGGGCGGATTTCGGATTGTCCACGAGCCTTGGCCGCCGGTTGTGGGATTTGGGCTTGCGATCGTGGCGGCCGGATTATGCGGCTACTTCATCGGACGCCTGTCCTTTCGCGTCCGCGGTGCTTATTTCGTGATCGTCACGATATCATTTGCCGAGGTCGTCCGTCTGGTCGCCCTCAACTGGGTTGAGCTGACGCAAGGGCCGCTGGCGCTGAACAATATTCCCTCCATTGCGCTGCCGGTGCCCGAATTTGGAGAGCTGGTGTTGCGGACCAAACTCCATAACTACTACCTCGTGCTGACGGTCGCGGTGATCGCGTATGTTCTGATCGCGCGCTTCGTTCGGTCGCATTACGGCCGGGCCATGCGCGGATTGATGGAGAACGAAACGCTGGCGGTATCAGTCGGTGTCGATGCGACGAGGACGCTTACCCTGGCCGCGGTCATTTCCGCCGGGATTGCAGGTGCGGCCGGCAGTCTCTATGCGCATTACATCCGCATCATCGACCCCGAGGTCTTCGCCTTCATCAACACGGTGACGATGGTGATCATGGTTATTAGCGGCGGTAAGGGCTCGCTTGCCGGCCCCGTCGTTGGCGGCCTAATCTTCGGTTTGATGCCGGTCTTCCTGCGGCCGATCCTGGCGCCTGAGGCGCAATGGATCGCTTATGGCAGCGTCCTGATCATCATCCTGTTTCTCTTGCCGCGAGGCATTGTGCCGTCACTCGCACAACTGCTTTCGAAGCGGCGTGGCCAGACAGCTGTGCCCAAGACGGTCGTCTTCGATCGCAGGGCAAAGGGGCCGGCATGATGACGGCGCAGCAGGCCACATTGAAGATCGAGCATGTCGGCATACATTTCGGCGGCGTGGTGGCTTTGTCGGACCTGAACTTTGCCGTAGGCGAGCGTGAAATCGTCAGCCTGATCGGGCCGAACGGCGCTGGCAAGACAACGGCCTTCGATATCGTGACCGGCTTTTTGACGCCAACGCATGGCAGCGTCAATTACCGTGGAACAAGGCTCTCCGGATTGAAGCCGCACCAGATCGCCGATATTGGGTTGGTGCGCACTTTCCAACGCACGAGCGTCTTCCCCAACGACACCGTTTACGACAATCTCCTAATCGGCCTGCATCGGCAGAGTAGGGTTCGTTTCCTTGAAGCGATTATGAGCCTGCCGCGGGCACGCCTCGTCGAGCGAAGGATGCACGGGCTAGCCTGCGAGCTCGCCGAATGGGTCGGGCTTGGGCGGCGTCTGCATGATCTCGCCGGCTCGCTGTCGTACGGCGAGCAGCGTCTCGTCGGCGTCGCGCTGGCGCTAGCGGCCAAGCCCTCCATGCTGCTTCTCGATGAGCCCGTTTCTGGCATGAACGCCACGGAAACACACATCTTCATCGAGCTCGTCCGTAGCATTCGCGACAGCGGCGTAAGCATCCTTCTCGTCGAACACGACATGCCGATGGTAATGAGCGTCTCGGATCGCATCGTCGTCTTGAACTACGGCCGAATCATTGCCGAAGGCTCGCCGGACATCATCCGAAACGATCCAGCTGTCATCGAGGCCTATCTCGGGCGGGGCGCAGTAGGTGCTTGAGATCCGCGACTTGGTTTGCGCGTATGGCGGCATCATCGCGCTCAAAGGCATTTCACTGCAAGTCAAAGCTGGGCAACTGGTGGCCCTCATCGGCGCCAACGGCGCTGGCAAAAGCACGACGTTACGCGCAATCTCTGGGCTCGTGGCGCCGAGTTCCGGTTCGCTCTTCTTTGAAGGCAATAACATTACGGGCGCAAGGCCACCGCGCGTTTTGGCCCGCGGGATTGCCCATTGCCCGGAAGGACGTCGCGTCTTCCCGTACATGACGGTGGAAGAAAATCTCAATATGGGCGCGTATCTGCGCACCGATACTTTAGAAGTCTCGATCGACCGCGACCGAATTTACGTCGAGTTTCCGCGCCTCGCCGAGCGAAGGCTGCAGGCCGCTGGCACGTTGTCCGGTGGAGAACAGCAGATGCTGGCGATCGGACGGGCGCTGATGTCGCGGCCGCGTATGATCATGTTCGACGAGCCCTCGCTTGGGCTTGCACCGAATATTGTCGAACAGACCTTCGCAATCATTCGCCGTATCCAGGCTGCCGGGACAACCGTTCTGTTGGTCGAACAGAACGCGTTTGCCGCGCTTGGAATGTGCGATCACGCCTATCTGCTCGAGAACGGACGAGTCGTGCTTTCGGGGCCCGGTACCGAGCTGATTGAGAATGAACACGTGCGCAAGGCCTATCTCGGTGAATGAGCCCGGCGAAAACAACAGACCAGAATGTAGCGCTTTGCACTGCAGGCCCGGCCACGTAGTGTAGATCGAACCCGGTCTCCGGCCGCGGTCTCCTGAAAACGGGAATATTTCAAAT
>Ga0075019_10001308_pt1 | contig 14124 bp, 10 predicted proteins | sample ColStrG_CSR_2013_FD_71473 | JGI IMG/M metagenome (GOLD analysis project Ga0075019, IMG submission 71473) | Freshwater sediment microbial communities in response to fracking from Pennsylvania, USA - Cold Stream Run_MetaG_CSR_2013 | ecosystem: Environmental > Aquatic > Freshwater > Creek >...
GATGCAGGCTGCCGTCGCCGCGCCCGCACCGCTGTCCGAGGAGGCCGGCGCCGTGCTGCGCCGCCTGCGCTGGCGCACCCGGCGCGGCCTGCTCGAGAACGACCTGCTCCTCGGACGCCTGCTGGACCGCCATGCGCAGTCGTTTGGCCCGGAGGCCCTGGCGGCGCTGGCGCTGCTGCTGGCGCTCCCCGATGGTGAACTGCTGGACCTTGCCCTGGGCCGGTCGGAACTGGATGCGGACCTGGACCAACCCGCGGTACGCGAGATGCTGGGCCTGCTGCGCGACGTCTAGGCGGCAGGAAGTGTGCGGACCGGGGGCGCGCTGTGCCCTGGCCGATTTTTCATTGACCTGTATCGGATCTCGAGGAAATCGACATGGCATTGCAACCGTCCAGCCACAAGGCCACGCTCAGCTTCACCGATGGCACGCCTGCGCTCGAATTGCCCCTGTACTCGGGCACGATCGGTCCCGACGTCATCGACATCCGGGCCTTGTACGCCAAGACGGGGAAATTCACGTATGACCCCGGCTTCCTGTCCACCGCCTCGTGCAACTCGACGATCACCTACATCGACGGTGACAAGGGCGAACTGCTGTACCGCGGCTACCCCATCGAGGAACTGGCCACCCAGTGCGACTTCCTGGAAGTGTGCCACCTGATCCTCTACGGCGAGCTGCCCAACGCGGCGGCGCGCGAGAAGTTCGTGTTCGATGTCACGCACCACACGATGGCGCACGAGCAGATGCAGTTCTTCCTGCGCGGCTTCCGGCGCGACGCCCATCCCATGGCGGTCATGACGGGTCTGGTGGGCGCGCTCTCGGCCTTCTACCCGGACTCGATGAACCTCAATGACCCGGTGCAGCGCCAGATCTCCGCCATACGCCTGATCGCCAAGATGCCCACGCTCGTGGCCATGGCCTACAAGTACACGATCGGCCAGCCGTTCATCTATCCGCGCAACGACCTGTCGTATTCGTCCAACCTCATGCGCATGATGTTCGCGACGCCCTGCGAGGAATACGAGGCCAATCCGGTGCTGTCGCGCGCCCTGGACCGCATCCTGATCCTGCACGCCGACCACGAGCAAAACGCTTCCACCTCCACGGTGCGCATGTGCGCATCCTCCGGCACCAACCCCTTCGCGGCGGTGGCGGCGGGTGTTGCCTGCCTCTGGGGGCCGGCCCACGGCGGCGCCAACGAGGCGGCGCTCAACATGCTCTACGACGTGCAGCGCCAGGGCGGGGTTGCCAAGATCGGCGAATTCATCGCGCAGGTGAAGGACAAGAACTCCAGCGTGCGTCTGATGGGCTTTGGTCATCGCGTGTACAAGAACTACGACCCGCGCGCGCGCCTGATGCGCGAGACCTGCCATGAAGTCCTGAGCGAACTCGGTCTGCACGAGGATCCGCTCTTCAAGCTGGCCATGGCCCTGGAGAAAATCGCACTCGAGGACGATTATTTCGTGAGCCGCAAGCTCTACCCGAACGTCGATTTTTACTCGGGGATCGTGCAAAAGGCCATCGGCATACCGGTGTCGCTGTTCACCGCCATTTTCGCACTGGCGCGCACGGTGGGCTGGATCGCCCAGCTCAACGAGATGATTTCCGACCCCGAGTACAAGATCGGGCGGCCGCGCCAGCTCTTCGTGGGTTCCCCGCGGCGCTCGGTCATGCCCATCGCCCAGCGCTGAGGGTGCATTGCTGGTCCGGCCCGCACGCGGGGTGGAATAGCGGCGCTTTTTGACGCATGCGGGGCCTGCGGGCCCCGCGCGGGCAGTGTTAGGATGCAAGACAGTAGTAGTACAGGTGAGGCGTATCGCGAGCCCGGAATCCGGGGGTGCGAGAGTCGGCCGGCGTTGCCGGGCCAGCAGGCCCGGAGCCGGTCAGGCAATTTTGACGAGAAGCTCGTTCGAAAGGGCAGGCAACACCATGATGCGACAGTTCCAGGCCAACTCTTATCTGTTTGGCGGCAATACCCCCTACGTAGAAGAACTCTACGAGCGCTACATCGACAATCCGGGCTCCGTTCCGGAAAAATGGCGCGCCTATTTCGACCAGATGCAACTCGTGCCGGCCGCCGATGGCAGTGCCTCCACGCACGACGTCGCGCACGCTCCCATCGTTGAATCCTTTGCCATGCGCGCCAAGGCCGGGACCCTGCGCCCCGCTGTTGCCGCCACCGATCTCTCCGTGGCGCGCAAGCAGGTCCATGTGCAGTCCATCATCGCAGCCTACCGCTTTCTGGGCAGCCGCTGGGCGGACCTGGATCCGCTCAAGCGCCAGGAACGTGCGCCCATACCCGAGCTTGAACCCGGCTTCTACGACCTTACCGAAGCCGACATGGACATCGTGTTTTCTGCGGCCAATACCTATTTTGGCCAGGAGCAGATGACCCTGCGCGACATCGTTGCGGCGGCGCGCAAGACCTACTGCGGCACGATCGGCGCCGAGTACATGTATATCGGCGATCCTACGCAAAAGCGCTGGCTGCAGCAGCGCCTGGAATCGATCCGTTCCACCCCGAATTTTTCCAACACGCAAAAGCGCCGCATCCTGGAGCGGCTCACGGCGGCCGAGGGCCTGGAGCGTTACCTGCACACCAAGTACGTCGGCCAGAAGCGTTTTTCCCTGGAAGGGGGTGAGAGCTTCATCGCCGCGATGGACGAACTCGTGCAGCACGCCGGTGACTCGGGCGTCGAGGAAATCGTCATCGGCATGGCGCACCGTGGCCGCCTGAATGTGCTCGTCAATACCCTGGGCAAGATGCCCAAGGACCTGTTCGCCGAATTTGAAGGCAAGGCCGCGGCCGACCTGCCGGCCGGCGACGTCAAGTACCACCTGGGTTTTTCCAGCGATGTTTCCACGCAGGGCGGCCCCGTGCATCTGTCGCTGGCCTTCAATCCCTCGCACCTGGAGATCGTCAATCCCGTCGTGGAAGGCTCCGTGCGCGCACGCCAGGAACGCCGTGGCGATCGCCAGGGCGAACACGTACTCGCCGTGCAGGTCCACGGCGACGCGGCCTTCGCGGGGCAGGGCGTGGTCATGGAAACCCTGACTCTGGCGCAGACCCGCGGCTATGGCACGGGCGGTACGGTCCACATCGTCATCAACAACCAGATCGGCTTCACCACCTCGGATCCGCGCGATTCGCGCTCCAGCCTGTACTGCTCCGACGTGGTCAAGATGATCGAGGCGCCCGTGCTCCACGTGAATGGCGATGACCCGGAGGCCGTGGTGCTGGCAACCCGCCTTGCCGTGGATTTCCGCACCGAGTTCAAGAAGGACGTGGTGCTCGACATCATCTGTTTCCGGCGCCTCGGACACAATGAGCAGGACACCCCGGCGGTGACGCAGCCGCTGATGTACAAGAAGATCAGCGCCCATCCGGGTACGCGCAAGCTCTACGCCGACAAGCTCGTGACGCAGGGTGCCCTGCCGGCCGAGGAGCCCGAGGCCATGATCCGCACCTATCGCCAGATCCTGGACGAAGGGCGCCAGACGGTGGACCCGACGCTCACCAATTTCAAGAGCAAGTACGCCGTTGACTGGGCGCCCTTCCTCAACCGCAAGTGGACCGATAGCGCCGATACGGGTGTGCCCATGGGCGAACTGCGTCGCCTGGCCGAGCGCCTGACGCGCATCCCGGAGAACTTCAAGCTACACCCCCTCGTCGAGAAGGTCATTGCGGACCGTCGCGCCATGGGCGAGGGCAAGCTGGCGCTCGACTGGGGCATGGGCGAGCATCTGGCCTTCGCCTCCCTGGTGGCCAGCGGCTATGCAGTGCGCATTACCGGCCAGGATTCAGGCCGCGGCACCTTCTCCCACCGCCATGCCGTGCTGCATGACCAGAATCGTGAACGCTGGAGCGAAGGCTCGTACATTCCGCTGCAGAACGTCACGGAGCAGCAGGCGCCTTTCGTGGTCATCGACTCCGTGTTGTCCGAGGAGGCGGTACTCGGGTTCGAGTATGGCTACTCCACGGCCGAGCCCAATACCCTCGTGATCTGGGAGGCGCAGTTCGGCGACTTCGTCAACGGCGCGCAGGTGGTCATCGACCAGTTTATTTCCTCGGGTGAGGTCAAATGGGGGCGCCAGTCCGGCCTCGTCATGATGCTGCCCCACGGCTACGAGGGGCAGGGACCGGAGCACTCCTCGGCCCGCATCGAGCGTTTTCTGCAGCTGGCCGCTGACAACAACATGCAGGTCGCGCAGCCCACGTCGGCGGCGCAGATTTTCCACCTGCTGCGCCGCCAGATGATCCGGCCCTTCCGCAAGCCGCTGGTCATCATGACGCCCAAGTCCCTGCTGCGCAACAAGGACGCGGCCTCGAGCCTCGAGGAGCTGGCGCGCGGCGAATTCAAGACGGTCATCGGTGACGCCTCCGTCCAGGACCCCGCCAAGATCAAGCGCGTCGTGGCCTGCTCCGGCAAGGTCTACTTTGACCTCGTCGCAGCGCGGGCCGAGCGCGGGCTCGACAACGTTGCGATTGTGCGCGTCGAGCAGCTGTATCCCTTCCCGCACAAGGCGCTGGCCACCGAACTCAAGCGCTATCCCAACCTGGCCGAACTGGTCTGGTCGCAGGACGAACCCCAGAACCAGGGGGCCTGGCTCTATATCCAGCACCACTTCCTCGAGAACATGAGCGAGGGCCAGAAACTCGCGTATGCCGGCAGGCCCGCGTCTGCCTCGCCGGCGGTTGGCTACTACGCCAAGCATGCGGAACAGCTCAAGGCGCTCACCGAGGCCGCATTCGCCAAATTCAAGGGCATCGTGCTCAACAAGTAAACCCCGTGCGGCGGATCGGTGCGTTCCGGCCTGCCGCACGCCACTGCGCACGCAGCGCGTGCCGCGTAGAAAAGGTTGACCATGTCGATAGTCGAAGTCAAGGTTCCCCAGCTCTCCGAATCCGTGTCGGAGGCAACCCTGCTGAGCTGGAAAAAGCCGGCAGGCGCGGCGGTAGCCGCCGATGAAATTCTCGTTGACATCGAGACCGACAAGGTCGTGCTCGAAGTTCCGGCACCCTCCGGCGGGGCGCTGGTGGAGCTGCTCGTGGCAGACGGCGCCAGTGTTGTGTCCGGGCAGGTGATTGCCCGCATCGACAGCGCGGCCAGCGGTAGTGTCGCTGCCGCGGCGGCGCCCGCCGCATCGGCAGCGGCCGTTTCCGCAGCCAAGGCCGTGGCGGGTGGAGGGCACGGAACCGTGCTCATGCCGGCTGCCGCGCGGCTGCTGGCCGAATCCGGGCGCAGCGGTGCCGATATCGTGGGCACGGGACGCGACGGACGGGTCACCAAGGGCGATGTGATCGCTGCCCAGACCGCAGCGCCTGCCGCTGTGCCGGCGCCGGCCGCGCCGCCACCCGCTGCCCGCAGCGTGGCACCGGCGGCCGCGCCACTGCCCGAAGTGCGTCCGCCCCTGGACCTCGCCGGCCTGGCCGGTCGGCCCGAGCAGCGGGTACCCATGTCCCGGCTGCGGCAGCGCGTGGCCGAGCGGCTGGTGCAGTCGCAATCAACCGCGGCAATCCTGACCACCTTCAACGAAGTGAACATGCAGCCCATCATCGAGCTGCGCAATCGCTACAAGGAGCGCTTCGAGAAGGAACACGGCGTCAAGCTCGGGTTCATGTCGTTTTTCGTCAAGGCGGCCATCGCCGCGCTCAAACGCTATCCCATTGTCAACGCCTCGGTCGACGGCAACGACATCGTCTACCACGGCTATTTCGACATCGGCGTTGCCGTGGGCTCGCCACGCGGCCTCGTGGTGCCGGTGCTGCGGGATGCCGACACCCTGGGCTTTTCCGAGATCGAGAAAAAAATCTCCGAGTTTGGCAAGCGGGCCGGCGAGGGCAAGCTGTCCATCGAGGAGCTCACCGGGGGGACATTCTCCATCTCCAATGGTGGTGTGTTTGGCTCCATGCTCTCGACGCCGATCATCAACCCGCCCCAGTCGGCGATCCTGGGCGTGCACGCCACCAAGGACCGCGCCGTAGTCGAGGACGGCCAGGTGGTCGTGCGCCCCATGAATTACCTGGCGCTGTCGTATGACCACCGCATCATTGACGGACGTGAGGCCGTGCTGGCGCTCGTGGCCATGAAAGAGGCGCTCGAGGACCCCGCCCGCCTGCTGCTTGAAGTCTGAGCGGGGAGCCGACCATGAACCCGGATTTTGATGTCGCGGTTATCGGTGCCGGCCCTGGCGGTTATGTAGCGGCCATCCGTGCCGCCCAGCTGGGGCTGCGCGTGGTCTGCATCGACGACTGGAGTACCGCGAGCGGTGGCCCCGCGCCCGGTGGTACCTGTACCAACGTGGGTTGCATTCCCTCCAAGGCGTTGCTCCAGTCCTCCGAGCATTTTTCGCTGGTGCAGCACGGTCTGGCCGAGCATGGCATCAAGGTGGGCAAGCCCAGCATGAACGTGGCGCGCATGCTTGAGCGCAAGGACACCGTCGTACTGCAGAACAACGAAGGCATCCTCTACCTGTTCAAAAAGAACAAGGTCGAATTCATCCACGGGCGCGCGGCGTTCCGCGCGCGTACCGAGTCCGGCTGGGAACTGGCGGTAACGCCGGCCGCGCCGGCATCCACGGAGGCCAAGGCCAGCCCCGCTGCAACCTCTGCGCCGGAACAGGCCCTGCGCGCGCGCCATGTCATCGTGGCAACCGGCTCGAGCCCGCGGGCGCTGCCCGGGCTGCCCTTTGACGAAGTGCGCGTCCTGTCCAATACCGGGGCCCTGGCGCTCGAGGCCTGTCCGGCCTCGCTGGGCGTCATCGGCGCCGGCGTCATTGGCCTGGAACTCGGATCCGTGTGGCGTCGGCTGGGAGCCGAAGTGACCCTGCTGGAGGCTTTGCCCGGTTTCCTGGGCGTGGCCGACGAACAGGTGGCGCGCGAGGCGCTCAAATGCTTTACGCGCCAGGGACTCGCCATACACCTGGGTGTGCAGATCGACGAGGTGCGTGCCGGGCGCGACGGCGTGCTCGTGCGCTACCGCGACGGCAAGGAAGCGACCGAGTCCAAGGCGCTGGAGTTCGAGCGCCTGATCGTTTCCATAGGCCGGGTGCCCAATACCGCCGGACTGCAGGCCCAGAAGGTAGGGCTTGAACTCGACGCGCGCGGTGCCATCGTGGTCGATGCCCACTGCGCCACGGCGCTGCCGGGTATCTGGGCCGTAGGAGACGTCGTGCGCGGCCCCATGCTGGCGCACAAGGCCGAGGAAGAGGGCGTAGCGGTGGCCGAGCGCATTGCCGGCGGTGCCGGACACGTCGACCTTGCCCTGGTTCCCAGCGTTGTCTACACCGATCCCGAGATTGCCTGGGTCGGCCAGACCGAGGCGCAGGTCAAGGCTTCGGGCCGCGCCTACCGCAGCGGCAGTTTCCCCTTTGCCGCCAATGGGCGCGCGCGCGCCGCGGCGCACACCACGGGTTTCGTCAAGATGATCGCCGATGCCCAGACCGATGAAATCCTGGGCGTGCACATCATCGGACCCAGCGCCTCGGAGCTGATCGCGGAGGCCGCGGTGGCCATGGCTTTCCGGGCCTCGTCCGAGGATCTGGCGCGCATCTGCCACGCCCATCCGACCCTCTCGGAGGCAACGCGCGAAGCGGCGCTGGCCGTGGATCGGCGCACGCTCAACCTGTGATCGTGCGTGCCGCCGTCCGTGCCTGATCCGCAGACCGTACTCCAGATCTTCGACCAGGCCCTCGCCAGCCGCGGCCATGCCCCCGACGCGGCGCAACTGGCGGCGGCGCAACGCCTGGAGCGCTACCGCAGCGAGTGGATAGATTACAAGGCGCAGCGTTCCAACGCCGTGCGCCGCCTGCTGGTGCGCCCGCCCATACCGCGCGGCGTGTACCTCTGGGGTGGGGTAGGGCGCGGCAAGAGTCTGCTCATGGACTGCTTCTATGCCTCCGTGCCCCTGGTACGCAAGACGCGCGTGCACTTCCACGAATTCATGCGCGGCGTGCACCTGGAACTCGAGGCCGTGCGCGGCACCGAGAATCCGCTCGACGAAGTCGGGTTGCGCATTGCCCGACGCTACCGGCTCATCTGCTTTGATGAGTTCCACGTCTCCGACATCGCCGACGCGATGATCCTGCACCGCCTGCTGCAGCGCCTGTTCAGCCTGCGCGTGGGATTCGTCATGACGTCCAACTACCCGCCCGACGAGCTGTATCCGGAGGGCCTGCACCGCGACCGGGTCCTGCCGGCGCTCGAACTGCTCAAGCAGGAACTGGACGTCCTCCAGGTCGATGGTGGCAATGACTACCGGCTGCGGGCGCTGGAACAGATCGAGACCTATTTCCTGGGAGTCGGTTCGGTGGCCGATGATGCGCTGGCGCGCGCCTTCGATGACATCAGCGAGCGCGACGACGAGAGCCCGGTGCTGCGCATCGAATCGCGCGAGATCCGTGCGCGCCGGCGCGCCGGTGGCGTTGTGTGGTTCGATTTTTCCGTGCTCTGCGGGGGACCGCGCTCGCACAGCGATTACCTGGAAATCGCCACCCGCTTCCACACGGTGCTGCTCTCCAACGTGCCGCGCATGTCGGCCGGACAGTCGTCCGAAGCGCGCCGTTTCACCTGGCTGGTCGATATTCTGTACGATCACCGCATCAAGCTTGTGGTGTCAGCGGCCGCCGCACCCGAGCAGCTCTACGCCGCGGGAGCCCTGGCGCAGGAGTTCACGCGCACGGCCTCGCGTCTGATCGAAATGCAGTCGCGCGAGTATGCGGCGGCGCCCCGTCGCGCCGTGCACGGGGCGGTATAGTGGCCACCTGTTTCCTGTGGATCCCGATCGTGCGCACCCGCTCCTCCTTGCCCGTGATTCTCCTGGCCCTGGTGGTCCTGCCGATAACGGTCATGGCGCAGCCGGTCCCCGCGCCCGAGGAACTGGCGCAGCGTTACCCGCCGGGTACGATACGCACGCCCGTACAGGCGGAGGCTGCACTGCAGGCCGCTTCCCTCGTGCACGAGCAGTTGCAGCGCGCCTTCGACCAGGAGCGCCAGCGCTGCGAACACGTATTTTTCGTCAACCATTGCCTGGACCAGGCGCACAAGGTCCAGCGCCACGGTGACCAGGAAGTGCGGCGCGTGACCCTTGAGGTGCACGCCCTGCGCCGCGCGGACGATGCCCGCGCGCACGCCAGCTGGCAGGCCGGTGAGCTCAAGCGGCAGGCGCAGGAGGAGCTCGAGCGGCCCGAGCGGGAACGCCGCGCCCAACTGGCTTCCGAGGCCCGGCAACGCAACGCCGCGGAACGCGAGGAGGATGCCCGGCGTGAACAGGCTGCGGAAGCGCAGGCACAGGCCAGTACCGACCTGCGTCTGCGCACGCATGCTGCGCAGCTGGCCCGTGAAGAGCAGCAGCGTCCGCGCCAGGAAGCCGTGGCGGCGCGCGCCTATGCCGACAAGCAGCAGGAGGCCGCGCACTACGCCGCCGACCGTGCGCGCGATCGTGAGCAAAACGCCAAGCGCCGTGACGAGCGCAAGGCGGCGCGGGATGCCAGCACGGCGCGCGATGCGGCGGCCGCCGCATCGCGGCCGGTGGCGCCCGCCGCAGTGCCGCCAGCACCCGGCGCAGCGCCGGCCGCACCGCATTTGTAAAAAAATTAAATGGGTGTCCGTCCCCGGGGAAGCGGTGGGGGCGTGTCCTGCTCGTCGAGCTTGACGATGGCCAGCGAGATATTGTCGCCGCCGCCGCCGGCACGCTCCCGGGCCAGCGCAACCAGGGTTTCGGTGCCATCGCGTGCCGTCGAGGTCTCGATGATGCTCACGAGCTCGCGCTCCGTGAAATACGCCCAGAGGCCGTCGCTGGCCAGCAGGAAGCTGTCGCCGGCACGCAGGTCGTCCACGCTGCCGTAGTCCAGGCGCAGTTCGTGCCCGATGCCCAGCGCGCTAAAGAGGATGTTCTTGTAGCGGTCGGTTTCCGGCCCGCCCTCGACGAGTTCTCCCTCCGGCGTCATCTGCGAACCGTAGGAGTGGTCGATGGTCTTGTGGGCCAGTTTGCCATCCCGGAAGTGATAGAGCCGGCTGTCGCCCACATGTATCCAGCTCGCGTTGTCCCGCTGGATGAGGAGCGCGACCAGGGTGCTGTGGGGTTCTTTTTCGCTGGCGATCGCCGTCAGGCGTATGACGGCGTGGGATTCCGAGGCTATCTGGCGTAGCAGTTCGCGCGGCGCAGCACCGGGTGCGGGCCGCTCCTCAAAGAGATTGCGTGCCGTGGACATGACCTGGTCGGAGGCCATGCGCCCGCCGCTGCGCCCACCCATGCCATCGGCGACGATGGCCAGCAGCGTGCCGGGTCGGTTGGGGCTGGTCAGGATGCCCACGCGATCCTGCTGGTCCGCGCGGTCACCGATGTGGTCGGCGACGCAGGCGGAAACCTTGAATCCGGCGGGTTTTTTGATTCGTGACATGGGGTTCGCGGCGAGTCCTGCCAGTCTAGCAGCGCAGGAGCGGGAGGCGGCGGCGATCCTGCTACGATCGGCGCGCGCCGGCGACGGGTGCGGTGGGGGGGTAAGTAGGGCATGGAAGCCGGCAACGACGAATTCATGGTGCCGGTGCCGGACGGCTCGATCCGGCACCGGATCCTGGAGCTGCAGACCGAACACCGCGACCTCGACGCCGCGATCGCCCTGTTGGGTGATCGGGCCGGCGACGAACTGCAGCTGCGCCGTCTCAAGAAGCGCAAGTTGCTCATCAAGGACATGATCACACGGCTGCAGATGGGTCTGGTTCCGGACATTCCCGCGTGAGCGCATTCTCGGGTGACATCCCGGGCCCACCCGCGGTCGGGGCGCAAGCGGCCCCATTGCAGGCGCGCCGCCGCGAGGTGGCGCAGGCCTTTGCGCCCGACGGGCTGCTTGCGGGCGAACTGCCGGGCTTTCGCCAGCGGCCATCGCAGCAGGAGATGGCGCTGGCGGTCTTTGACACCATCGCCGAACGCGGCACCCTTGCCGCCGAAGCCGGCACCGGCACTGGCAAGACCCTGGCCTACCTGGTGCCCGCCGTGCTGGCTGGCGGCAAGGTGCTCATTTCCGCGGGCACCAAGACCCTGCAGGACCAGATCTACGACAAGGACCTGCCGGCCGTTGTACACGCGCTGGGAGTGCGGCTTGACACCGCACTGCTCAAGGGGCGTCAGAACTATGTCTGCCGCCTGCGCCTGGAGCGCACCGAGGCGGCCGGCACCCTGGGCTCGCTCGATGACGTGCGCGCGCTGCACCAGATCGTGCGCTTCGCGCGCGACTCAGTGTCCGGTGACCGCGCGGAACTGGCAAGCGTGCCGGAAGGGGCGGGCATCTGGCCGGCCGTTACCTCCACGCGCGACAACTGCCTGGGGGGTGAGTGCCAACACTTTGAGAATTGTTTCGTTGTGCGCGCCCGGCGCCGCGCGCTGGCGGCCGATATCGTGGTGGTCAACCACCACCTGCTGCTGGCCGACATGGCCCTGCGCGAAGAAACGGATACCGCGCTGCTGCCGGTAGCCGACGTGGTCATTGTCGACGAGGCGCATCACCTCGCGCGCGTTGCCGGAGATTTTTTCGGCGAAGGCTGGTCATTGCAGCAGATTCTGGAACTGGCCGCGGACACCCTGCGCATGGGCCTGCAGCTGGCGCGCGACGGGGCCCCCTGGCCGGATCTGGCGCGCGGCCTCGAGCTGGCGGCGCGCGCCGTGCGCCTGCGCCTCTCCGAGAGCGGCGCAGGCGCGCGGGCGCGCCTCGCCTATGATTTCCTGAGCCGCGACGGCGGCACGCCGGCAGCCGTGGCGGCCCTCGATCGCGCCCTGCACGGGCTCCAGGAAGCGCTGGCACGCAACAGCGGGCGCGAGGCCGAGCTCGACCTGCTGGCGCCGCGTGTGCAGGGCCTGCGCCAGCTGCTGGAACCCTGGTACCAGGAGGGGCCACGTGCCATCGAAGCCCAGCTCGTGCGCTGGGTATCGGTGACGACCCATGGTGCGCAGTTCCATGCCACGCCCCTGCACTGCGGCGAGGCTTTTGCGCGCGCCCGGGTCGAGCGCGAACAGGCCTGGATCCTGACCTCCGCAACCCTCACCACCGCACAGCGCTTCGAGCCCTTCCTGCGCGAACTGGGGCTGCCCGAGGCCCGCGCGCAGCGCTGGGACAGCCCCTTTGACTATGCGCGCCAGGCGCTGCTGTATCTGCCTGCGCTCATGCCCAGTCAGCAGGCCGAGGATTTTGCCGAGCAGGTTGCCGAAGCCGCGTGGCCCGTACTGCGCGCCAGCCGCGGGCGCGCCTTCGTGCTGTGCTCCACGCTGCGCGCTGTGCAGCGCGTGGCTGCCCGCCTGCGCGAGCTCATGCAGGCTGACGCGGATCCGCTGCCCCTGCTCGTGCAGGGCGACAGCAACCGCCGCACGATGCTGGCGGATTTCCGCCGCCACGCCGATGCCATACTGGTCGGGTCGGTAAGTTTCTGGGAAGGCATTGACGTGCAGGGCGATGCGCTGTCGGTAGTGGTCATCGACAAGCTGCCTTTTGCCCCGCCGGACGACCCGGTGATAGCCGCGCGCATACGCCAGCTGGCCGCGCAGGGGCGCAACGCCTTCCAGGAATACCAGCTACCCCACGCCACGACGCTGCTGCGCCAGGGCGCCGGGCGCCTTATCCGCGGCGATCAGGACCGTGGCGTGCTGATGATCCTGGACGAGCGCCTGCTCAGTCGTTCCTACGGCAAGACCATCCTGGCGAGCCTGCCCCCGTTCGCACGTACGCGCGACGAGCAGCAGGCCTGTGACTTCGTGCGGCCCGGGCCATTTCCTGCATCGGTGGGTTCAGCCTTTGCCTGATGGTTGTAACGGCCAGGACGGGATCCCGCGCAGTTTCTGAAAGGTCTGCTTTCCGAAGCGGCCGCAGGCCGCGCTTGCGTTCGGCCGTGCGCCCGCAGCCTGAGCAGCACAGCGCAGTCGACTCCGCCCGGAGCGAATGCCGCGCCCACGGCGATGGCGCGGCACAGCCACCGCTCGCCAGCGTCACGTCAACTCAGGAACGCCCGGACAGCTCCAGACTATTGGGGTAGTTCGCGCGCAGCACGCGTGTGGCGCCATCGCGCAGGTCATTCATGCCCAGGCGATCATAGGAATGCACCAGTATGCCCAGCGCGCGCTCCAGGTAGGGCGAGCCCTGGTAATCCTTGATGGCAGCCTGTGAGCGGTTGATGGCGGCCAGGTAGGCGCCCCGGCGGAAGTAGTAATCGGCGACCTTCACCTCGTGATCGGCCAGCGCGTCGCGCAGGAAACTGATGCGCAGGAGCGCGTCGTCCCGGTAGCGGCTGTTGGGGAACCGGTTCATGAGTTCCTTGAAGGCCTCGAACGAATCGCGCAGGGACTTGGGGTCACGTTCGCTGATGCGGTAGCCCACCAGCGGGCCCAGCAGCACCGGCGGGTCGATGAAGTTGACCAGGCCGCGCAGGTAATAGACGTAGTCGGCGCTGGCACTGTTGGGGTTGAGCTTGAGGAAGCGGTCGGTGGCCGACAGGGCGTCCGCGGTTTCGCCTTCCTTGTAGTAGCAGTAGGCAATTTCCATCTGCGCCTGCTGGGCGTAGCGGCCAAAGGGATAGCGCCCTTCGAGCTTCTCGTACAGGCCGCGCGCCTTGGCCCAGCTGCCGTTGTTGAGCTCCGTACGCGCCTCGTTGTACAGGCGGTCGGCGTCCCACTTGGCGGTTGGGTCCTTTTCCACCGTGCCGCAGGCTGCCAGGAGCAGTGCGACTGCCAGCGGGCCCGCGCATCGGCGCAACAGGGCGCCGGCCGGGCTGCGGCGGACGGGGGCAAATACGGAATCCATCATGGAGTAGCCTACGATGCGGGTCGACGACGACAAGGGCGGGATTGTATCAATGACGCGAGAAAGCCAATTCCATGCATGATCCTGACCCGCAATCCGTGCCGGACCCGGACCTGGAACCAGACCTCGAAGACGAGCTCGATGCCGTGCCGGACGGACTGGCCAGTGGCGGGGCGGCGCCGCTGCGCACCTGGAATTTCGTGGTCGATGGCAGTGCCAACGGCCTGCGTCTGGACAAATACCTCGCCGTGCAACTGCCCGAAATGTCGCGCAGCCGCCTGCAAAAATGGATAGAACTCGACGCCGTGCGCCTCAATGGCGTGGCGGCGCGCGCGCGC
>Ga0075019_10001311_pt1 | contig 14113 bp, 10 predicted proteins | sample ColStrG_CSR_2013_FD_71473 | JGI IMG/M metagenome (GOLD analysis project Ga0075019, IMG submission 71473) | Freshwater sediment microbial communities in response to fracking from Pennsylvania, USA - Cold Stream Run_MetaG_CSR_2013 | ecosystem: Environmental > Aquatic > Freshwater > Creek >...
ACCCAGACGTTCGCCATCCAGTTCGACCAGGTCACCTTCAACCGGATCACGATCACCGCCAGCGCGTGGCCGCTGGCGTTCCGGTTCGACTGCGTCAACGACGGCGTGGAGATCAGCGGGACGATCGCCTATCAGGCCGGGAGCGGCGATCCGAACCCGAGCTACTACTTCTACACGCAGCACGGCGATGTGTACGGCTACGGATTCGGCCTCGACTACCTCCCCTACCTCGGCACGCCTGCCATGCTCGACCTGAACGCGCCCATCGTCGACCTGGCCGTCACCCGCGACATGGCCGGCGACTGGATGGTGTCGGCCGACGGCGGGGTGTTCGCCTACGGCGACGCCGGCTACTACGGCTCGACGGGGAACCTGCACCTCAACCAGCCGGTGGTCGCCATGGCCGCCACTCCCGACGGCAAGGGCTACTGGCTCGTGGCCTCCGACGGCGGGGTGTTCGCCTACGGCGACGCCGGCTACTACGGCTCGACGGGGAACCTGCACCTCAACCAGCCGGTGGTCACCATGGCCGCCACTCCCGACGGCAAGGGCTACTGGATGGTGGCGGCCGACGGCGGGGTGTTCACCTTCGGCGACGCCACCTTCTGCGGCTCGACGGGGAACCTCGCACTTTCCGCACCCATCGTGGGGATGTCGGTTTCCCCGGATGGCAAGGGCTACTCCTTCGTGGCCTCTGACGGCGGGGTGTTCACCTTCGGCGACGCCCCGTTCTACGGAAGTCTCGCCGGGAGAGGCATCCAGGGAATCGATGGGATCGCCCTGGTGGGGTAGCACGCGTGAGCCATCCGAACCGACCCGACGGGTACTGCCGCGCCTTCTCCGCGCCACCGCGCGGGGTCGGCGTCGCGTCCATTGCCGGCACGTCGACCGCGTGCCCCCCCCGGGAACCGGGTAGCTGCGGCGGTCGGACCCGCCGTCGCCGGATCGTCGTCCTGACGTGAGGTACGTTCCGGAGGTCCAGCAATTGCGTAGGAGGTGGAGATGCCCGATCCGACCGACGTCATCGAGGACAGCCCCCAGCTGGCTGCCACGATCCACAACCGCATCGTCGTCGGCGATTTCGTGGCCGACCACGAGGCGGTCGAAGGATGCAACCTGCCCGGCAGCCCGACCTCGTTCCAGGCGATCGCCACGTATCAGGTGTCCGACGCGAAGATCAGCCGGGTGGCCCTGTACTTCTGAGCATCCGACGACGGGTCGTTCCTGGGTCCGGCGCACAGGAGCGACGAGCGGGGACTCGGGCGCTCCTCGTCACGAACCACCATCTCCATCCCACGTCGCGGGCTGGTGCACTGATGCAACGGCGAGTGGTGCTACCTACGCACTCCGTTGCACAGCCACCGACGAGCCGACGCCGGTCATTCCCCCTGATCGTCGATGGCGCCCAATGCGGTCAGTGCGGCACCGGTCAGTCGGTACCCGGTCCACTCGTCCATCGGCACCGCACCGATGGACTCGTAGAACCCGATGGCGGACTCGTTCCAATCCAGGACCGACCAGTCGACCCGCCCGTAGCCGCGGTCACAGGCGGTCCGGGCCAGGTGGACCAGCAGGGCCCGGCCCACGCCACGCCCCCGGTGGTCCGGCCGCACGTAGAGGTCCTCCAGGTAGATGCCCACCCGTCCGGTCCAGGTGGAGAAGTTCCGGAAGTAGACGGCCATGCCGACCACGGCACCACCGTCATCGGCCACGGTGGCGAAGACGACCGGTGACTCGCAGAAGAGTGCGTCGGCCAGCATGGGCCCGTCGACCTCGACGGCATCGGGCTCGCGCTCGTAGCGGGCCAGCTCGTGGATGAGGCCGACCAGGGCGTCCACGTCGGCGGGCACGGCCGGCCGGAGTCGGACGGGCGGGGGCGGGGTGGCGGATCCGGTCACGGGACCAGCAGGACCCGTCCGAAGGCCTGACGGCTCTCGATCCAGGCATGGGCCTCGCCGGCCTCCTCCAGGGCGAACCGGCGGTCGATGACCACCTGGAGCTGCCCGGCGGCGATGTCGTCCAGGTGGCTGGCGATCATGGCGTGGGCACGGGTCCCGAGGAACACCTCGGCACCGAGGAAGTAGCCCACCAGGGTCTGGTTGTTGGCCCGCATGGTGGAGACGTCGAGCGTGGAGGGCGTCTCCCGCCCGGCGTCGCCGAACGTCACGCACCGACCGCGGTAGGCCAGGCAGTGGAGGCTCCGCTGGAGGTTGGTGCCGCCCACCGAGTCCACGATGACGTCGGCCCCGGCGCCACCGGTCAGCTCCCGGACCGCGGCCACGAAGTCGGTGGCCGTGTAGTCGATCCCGTCATCGAGGCCGAGGTCGGCCAGGCGGTCCAGCCGCTCGGCCGACGACGCCGTGGCCAGCACCCGTGCGCCGGCCCGCTTGGCCAGCTGGATGGCGGCGATGCCCACGCCGCTGGCGCCGGCGTGGACCAGGGCGGTCTCGCCCGGCTGCAGCCGGCCGAACTCGAACAGGCAGTCGTCAGCGGTGCCGAAGGGCACCGGCACGCACGCCGCAACCTCGGTCGCCATGCCGTCGGGCACCTTCCAGCAGAACGGTCGTCCCGTCACCCTGAGCTCGGCGTGGGAGCCGTCCACGCCGACGGTGACCACCCGGTCGCCGGCGACGAGGTCGTCGACGCCGTCGCCGACCTCGAGCACCTCGCCCGCGCACTGGTAGCCCACGACGTGGGGGACCGACGTCAGGTCCCCACCGAGCCGGTTCAGGGTGTCCCCGCCCTCGATGCTGACGGCCTCCACCCGGATGAGCACCTCGCCCGGACCGCACACCGGGTCGGCGACGTCCTCGTAGCGGAACACCTCCGGCCCGCCCGTCCCGTAGTACACCGCTGCCTTCATGGCCCTCCTCCGATCGGCTCCACGCCACCCTACGCAGTCCGGTGTGGACGGGCGCCGTCGGCGGGACGAGACTGTGCGTGGGCGTCACGGGGACCGCCCGGGAGGAGCACGTGGGATGGGACGAGGGGCGGTCCGCACGAACGGCCCACGACGGCGCGCCGGCGCGCTCGTCCCGCCGCTGGTGGCGGTGGTCATGGCGACCGCCCTGGTGCTCGTGCCGACCCCCGCGTCCGCCGGGCCACCGGCGACACTGGTGGTCGGGGGCGTGACCCTGGTGCGCTGCGGCGTCGCCCCGCCGACCTACTGCGGGCACCGAACCGAGCCGCTCGACCGGGCAGACCCCGGGTCGCCGGGGATCACCGTGGCCTTCCGCTGGTACCCGGCCACCGCGCCGGTCGGAGGTGTGGCCCGGGGCACCGTCCTGCCGGTCGAGGGTGGGCCCGGCTACCCGTCGACCGGGTCGGTGCGCGGCGGGTTCGCCACCATGTACGGACCGCTCCTGAGCCAGTGGAACCTGCTGGCGGTGGATCTGCGGGGCACCGGGGGATCGACGGCACTGGACTGTCGTGCGCTGCAGGCGTGGTCGGGCCAGGCGAGCGGCCCGGCCTTCGCCGCGGCGGCCGGATCGTGCGGCTCCGCGCTGAACCACCGGTGGCGGGACGCGTCAGGTACCTGGGTCCACGCCTCGGACCTGTTCACATCGGCGCCGGCCGCGGCCGATGTCGCCGACATCGTCGGGGCCCTCGGCCTCCGGCGGGTCGACCTCTACGGCGACTCCTACGGCTCGTGGTTCGCCCAGGTCGTGGCCAGCCGCTACCCGTCGCTGTTCCGGTCGGTGGTCCTCGACTCCACCTACTCGACGGTCACCCTGGACCCCTGGTACCGCAGCAGCCACGACTCGATGCCGGCGGCCATGGACGCCGTCTGCGCCCGCGCCCCGGCCTGTGCGTCGGCCGCACCCGGGTCCGCCTGGGACCGTGTGGGTGCGCTGGCCGCACGGCTACGGGCCGCGCCGGTGTCGGCCGCCGTGCCCGACGCCAACGGGACGGTGTCGACGGTCACCATGGGCGTCGTCGGACTCGTCGACCTGGTGAACGACGCGGCCGGCGACCCGCTGGTCTACCGCTCGCTGGACGCCGCCGGCCGGGCGCTGCTGGACGACGGGGACCCCGCCCCGCTCCTGCGGCTGTACGCCGAGCGGCTCGCCTCCGACGAGGCCTACACCGGCCTGGCGCCGCGGTCCTATTCGGGCGAGCTCTACCTGGCGGTGTCGTGCCTGGACTACCCGCAGCTGTTCTCGATGTCCGCAACTCCGGGGCAGCGTGCCGCCCAGTTGACCACCGCAGTCGCCGGGCTGGCGCCGACCGCGTTCGCACCGTTCACCACCGGCGAATGGGTGCAGCAGGACCAGAACACCGAGGCGTACACGGCGTGCACCGACTGGCCGGCTCCCGTGGCGGCCGAGCCCCCGGTGACCGGCACCCTGCCACTCCTGCCGGCCCGTCTGCCGGTGCTGGTCCTGGGGGGTGCGTTCGACACCTGGACACCGCCCGTCGACGCACCGGCGATCCTGGCCCAGCTGGGCGGCCACCAGCGGTTCGTCGAGTTCGCCAACGCCACCCACGTGGTGGGCCAGGGCGACCAGCCCTGTGCGTCGACCCTGGTCCAGGAGTTCGTCCGCTCGCCCGAGCACCTCGACGGCATCAACGCCTCGTGCGCGGCGGCCGTGCCCCCGATCCGGGCGGTGGGCGGCTTTCCGGCCGCCTTGGCCGACGTCGTGCCCGTCGAACCCTCCACCGGCAATGCCGCCACCGCGGACGGACTGCGGGCCGCGGCCGCAGCCGTGGCCACCGCCGGAGACGCGGTGGCCCGGTCCCAGGGGATCGGGACGGTGCCCGACGTCGGCCTGCACGGGGGGACGGTCGTCCCCTCGAGGAGCGGGAGCCGGCTGACCCTGGCGTCGGACGCACTGGTGCCGGGTGTCGCCGTGACGGGCACGGTCGACCTGCGGCCGGCCGACGTGGTCGCCAGACTGCAGGTCTCCGGTGCGGGCGTGCCGGCCACCTCGGTCACGGTCACGTGGCCGACCTCGGGCGGGGGAGCGGTGGCCACCGTGTCCGGAACCAGCGGTGGCGCGGTCGTCTCGGGGGCCGTGCCGGCCCCCTGACCGGGCCTGGTCCAGGTTCAAGTTGGCGGTGTGCGGGGCCGATGGTGGTGGAGATGAGTTCCCACCCACCGGTCGAGCGCCTGGAGGCGACCGGCACCGAGGCGGACGACGCCGCGGTGCCCGACGGACCCGGGTCCGAACGCGTCGCCCTCGGACTGGCCCTCCAGGCCCGGGCCGACGACATCGGGACCCAGGTGGCGGGCCGTTTCCCGGAGTTCCTGCGCAACGAGGCGTTCGCGTCGTCGCGTCTGGGCACGGAACTGATCGGCCGCTGGCTCTGCACCGACCGGGTGGCCACTCCCGAGGAGGAGCTGGCACTGTCCCGACAGGGCCAGCAGGTGGTGCTCATGGAGGTCGACCTGGGGATGGCGGTCAAGGGGTACCTGCACTGGCGCGACCTGTGCACGGCGGCCATCCTCGAGGACGCCGCCCGCCTCGGACTGTCGGCCGAACTGGTCGACCTGGCGTGCACCGTGGTGCGGTTGAGCAGCGACGGCGGGCTGGTGCGCACCGTGCGGGCGTTCGACGACACCCGCAGCATCCTCCAGGAGCGCCTGCGCAAGGAGCAGGCCAACCTCTCCCACCAGGCCCTGCACGACGACCTGACCGGGCTGCCCAACCGCACGCTGCTGGCCGATCGGCTCCGCCGTGCCGCCCGGGCCTCGGTCCGCACCGGTACCGGCCCGATGCTCCTCTTCCTCGACCTCGACAACTTCAAGGCGATCAACGACCGCTTCGGCCACTCGGCCGGGGACAGCCTGCTGGTGGCGGTGTCCGAGCGACTGCTGTCGCTGGTCCGCGCCTCGGACACGGTGGCCCGACTCGGCGGCGACGAGTTCGTGATCCTGGCCGAGGACCTGGAGGATCCGCTGACCGCCGCCCAGTCGCTGGCCGAACGGATCCACCAGACCATGCGGGCCCCGGTGCTGGTGGGCGAGCGGGAGCTCCACTCGTCGGTCAGCATCGGCATCACCACGGTGGTGCCCGACGCCGACCCCGACGAGTGCCTGTCGCAGGCGGACGCAGCCATGTACCAGGCCAAGCGGAGCGGGCCCGCCCGATTCGAGATGTACGACCGGGCGATCGGCGACGGCACCCGGCGCGACAGCCAGGTCGCCGACGAGCTGCGGGTCGCCCACTCGAAGGGCGAGTTGTCCCTCGACTACCAGCCGATCTTCACCATGTCGGGTGGGCGCCCGTCCCGCCTGGCCGGCATGGAGGCGCTCCTGCGCTGGGGGCATCCCGACCTGGGCAACATCCTGCCCGGCGAGTTCGTGCCGCTCCTGGAGCAGAGCCGCCAGATCGTGCCCGTCGGACGGTGGGTGCTCGAGGAGGCGACGTTCCAGTGCCGGGACTGGCAGGCCCAGGGCTTCCCGGACCTGAAGGTGTCGGTCAACGTGTCGGCCCGTCAGCTCCAGGACGCCTGCTTCTTCGACGACGTGCAGGACGCGCTGGAGGGCTCCGGACTCGCCCCGGACCACCTGGTCCTCGAGGTCACCGAGTCGGTCCTGGTGGTCGACATCCTGCAGATCGGCGCCATGATGGAGCGGTTGCGGGCCCTCGGCGTGCACCTCGCCCTCGACGACTTCGGGACCGGGTACTCGTCCCTGCTGTACCTCCAGGGCCTGCCCATCGACCGCCTCAAGATCGACCGTAGCTTCGTGTCCGGTCTGGACGACGAGGACCACGACGGCACCATCATCCAGACCGTGGTGGACCTGGCCCACACGCTCGGGATCATCGTGGTGGCCGAAGGGGTCGAGACCCACGCCGAACTGCGAGCCATCGGCTCGATGGGGTGCGACGAGGCCCAGGGCTTCCTCCTCGGGCGGCCTGCCGCCGCACACCTGCATGCGCTGGACCGTGCGGCGCGGCAGCCGACGCGCGGTAGCTGAGCGACGCCGCACCCACCGGGGCGCAGGACGGGTGGATCGCGCGAGTAGTTGCGCCAGTGGATTTGGGGGGCGCGGCGGTCGATTCCGGACCGGCTGTCGATTCCGGACGGGCCCGTTCGTCGTAGGTGGAGACGGCGCCCGACGGAAGGACGACCCGATGGACACGTGGACGAGCATCACGAACGGCCGAAGGGCCCTGGCGGACTACCTCGCCGGGCTGGCGGTGGACGACTGGAACAGGCCGTCGCTGTGCGCAGGCTGGACGGTCAAGGACACCGCCGCCCACATGCTCGTGATCCCGGCCCTGTCCAAGGGACAGGTGTTCCGGTCGTTCATCGGGTCGGGATTCAACCTCGACAAGATGAACGCCAAACTGGTCACGAAGCTGACGGCGACCTTGTCCACCGAGGAGATCGTCGCCACGACCCGCTCGTCGGCCGGTTCACGGTCCGTGCCGCCGGGCCTCGGACTCCCGGGCGTCCTGACCGAGCTCGTCGTCCACTCCTCGGACATCGCCGAAGGCACGGGCACGCCGTTCGCGCTGCCGGTCGAGGACTACGTGGCGGCTCTCGACCACGTCAAGGACGTCCAGCCGGTGTTCGGAACCAAGGAGCGCATTGCCGGGTTGACGGTCCGGGCCACCGATGCGGCGTGGTCGACCGGCGCCGGCCCCACGGTCGAAGGGCCTGCGCAGCAGCTCCTCCTCGCGCTCACCGGACGTGGATCGGCGCTCGCACACCTGTCGGGTGACGGTCTCGACACGTTGCGGGCCAGGTAGCGGGTCTCCAGGTCGGCGACGGGCCATCGGCCCGCTCCGTGGGACCGACCGCTAGCGTCATCCACGTCAGGCCCACCGGCGATCGGAGCGCACCCGTGAAGTTTGGCAGGCACGCCGACCACGGGGAACCGGTCGACCAGGACCTCGACGTCGACGTCCACCTCGAGCAGGACATCACCGCGGTGCAGCAGGCGGCCGATGCCTACGTGGTCGACCCGAGCGAACCGCAGCGCCAGGAGCTGCTCGCCGCGCTCGGGTCGCTGGACCAGCAGACCGCGGCGAGCGACGCCTACGCGGCCGGCATCGTGGATTCGGGGGTCTTCGGATTCACCTCCAAGGGCACGGTGCTCGGCGAGACGGGTCCGAACCCGGTCGCCGAGGTGGTCCCGGCGCCGGTGCTGCGCGCCCAGATCGAACTGGTCCAGGCGGCGAAGTCCGCGGTGACGACGCCCGGTCCGTCGGGCTGCGACGCGCTGCGGGCAGCCAGTTCCGCACTGGCCGCCCTGTGGCCCCCGACCGAGGTGGGCGGGTAGCCGCTACGACGTTGCCGTGTGGCTGGTGGAGCATCGCCGGTCGGCGGCCCGGGCTCATCCGTTGAGGGCGGCGAACATCCCCTTCTGGGCTCTGTACAGCCGGGGGAACTCGGCGGCCAGCTGGTCGTAGACGGGCACCGCGTCGGGGTCGGGCAGGTGGGTGGCGGCCACCGGCACCAGTCGGCGGATCTCGCCGGGCTGGACATCGCCGAGAGCCAGCCCTGCGATGAGGGCCGCACCGCGCAGGTTGGCCAGCATGGGGTCGGCCACCTGTTCCACCGGTCGGTCGAGCACGCTGGCGTAGATCGAGCACCACAGCGCCGACGAGGCGCCGCCGCCGATGGCCCGCACCGTGCCGAGCGGCTGGCCGACGAACCGCTCGACCGAGCGTGCCAGCCACCGAGAGTTGAGGGCGACGCCCTCGAGCACCGACCGCACCATGTCGGCGCGGGTGGTCCGGAGCGACAGGTTGTGGAACCCCCCACGGGCCTGGCGGTCGTCCACCGGGGAGCGCTCGCCCGCCAGCCACGGCGTGAACACGAGTCGGCCGCTGCCCGGTGCGGCGGTGGCGGCCAGTGCGGTGAGCTCGTCGAAGGTGGTCCGGCGGACGGCGTCGGGTCCGTCCAGGCAGTCGCGCAGCCACTCCAGCGCCCCGCCCCCTGACTCCTGGTTGTTCGCCACCAGGCGCAGGCCGGGCAGGATCCCGGGCACCGTGGCCATCTGGCGGACGGCGTCGGTCTTCTTGCGCGGGAACGGGCAGCTGACCCAGCTGGTGGTGGATACCGCCACGTGGGGCTGCAGGGCCAGCACGGCACCCGAGCCGACACATGCCGAGTGGAGGTCCGGGGTGCCGGCCACCACCACCACGCCGCCCGGCAGGCCGAGGTCGGCGGCCACCTCGGGCCGGACGGTGCCTACGATGCCGGCGGTCGGTCCGAGGGGCGGCAGCTTGTGGGCGGGCACGCCCGCCGCCGCCACCAGCACGGGGTCGTAGTCGACCGGGTCGGCCGTCCGATTGTCGGTCAGCCAGGCGCCGGTCATGGATGCGGGGGTGGCGGCCGCCGTCCCGGTGAACCGCATGGACAGGTAGTCGACCGGCTCCAGGTACCACCGGGCGGCCCGGGCCACCTGGGGCTCGTCCCGCTCGAGGTGCAGGATGTGGCCGATCGGGTCGGCGCCTGCGGTCGACGGGGCACCGCCGGAGCGCACGATCCACCGCAGGGCCGCCACCGGCGCGTACCCGGCGACCGGGCCACCGATGACGGCGCGTGCGTGCGGCGCCCCGCGTGTGTCGGACCAGAGCTGGCACGGGCCTACCGGGACGCCGTCGGCATCGACCGGCACGGTGCTCGCCCACTGGCCGGTGCAGGACACGGCGACCACGTCGGCAGGGTCGACGACACCCGAGGCCAGGGCCCGGCGGGCGGCACCGGTGACCAGGTCCCACCATGCGCCGGCGTCCTGGGTGGCCTCGCCCCCGGGGCCCAGCCTGGTGGGGACCGCGTGGTGCTCGTGCCAGGCGATCACCCCGGTGAGCGACACCAGGCCGACCTTGGGCCCCCCGGTGCCGAGGTCGACGGCGAGCACCCAGCGGTCGTCGCGCCGTCCGGTGCCGGTGCGGGCCACCGCCTCAGGCATCGCCCGGGATCGACTGCTGGGCATCCATCATCTGGCCCATCATCATCCGGATGAACTCGTCCGCCTCGTCGGTCATGCCGCCGGCGACGCCCCCGTAGACCGCTCCCGACCGCGGCGCGTCGGTCCGGCCGGTGGCGTACGCCACGGCCTCGGCCAGATCGGCGGCGAAGGCCTCGGCCACGCCCGGCTGGGTCTGGGGTCGGGTGACGGCCATGTGGAGTGCGTTCGGGTACTGCTGGCCGTTGAACCGCCAGCCACGCTCGCGCATGGCGTCGTTGACGTGGTAGACGTCGAAGGCGTCCGAGGTGAAGCTGAACAGGAACGACGGGTCGCCCAGGATGCGGAGCTCGGGATGGCTGCGCACCGCCGCCTGCATGGTGGCGGACGTGGCGAAGATCTGTGCGGCGTAGCGCCGGTAGCCCTCGCGTCCGAGCTGGATCATCGACGCCCAGGTGGCGGCCAGCAGGCCGCCGGAGCGTGAGCCGTCCATGCCGGGGGAGCAGTACTTGCCCCCGGTCCATTCGGTGTTGAAGAAGTACTGGGCGTTGCGCAGCGCCTTGTCCCGGAACGACAGCACCGACGTGCCCTTCAGGGCGTACCCGTACTTGTGGGTGTCGGCCGAGATCGAGGTGACGCCGGGCACCCGGAAGTCGAAGACCGGGATGTCGTAGCCGAGCTCCTGGCCGAAGGGCAGGATCCAGCCCCCCAGGCACCCGTCTACGTGGAGCCCGATCCCGTGCTCGAGGGCGATGTCGGACAGGGCCTCGATGGGGTCGACGGTGCCGTAGCCGTAGTTGCAGGCCGAGCCGACGAGGGCGATGGTCCGGTCGTCCACGGCCGCGGCCACCCAGTCGGTGTCCACCCGGGTGGTGACTGGGTCGACCGGTGCCACCCGCAGCTCGATCCCGAACAGGTGGCACGCCTTGTCGAAGGCGGGGTGCGCCGTCTCCGGCTTGATCACGTTCGGCCCGATGACGCCCCGGGTGGCGGCGGCATGGTCGCGGTAGGCCAGCAGCGCATGACAGATGCTGCCGGTTCCCCCCGACGACACCAGGCCCACCGGCTCGGTCCCGGTGACCGCCTCGGCGTGCAGCAGGTCGAGGGTCATGGCGATGACCTCGGCCTCGAAACGGGTGGCACTCGGGCACATGTCGCGCTGGAGCACGTTCACGTGGGAGAAGAGGGAGAACGCCTCGTTCAGGAAGTCGTAGTGGTCGTGGTCGCCGCAGTACATGGTGCCCGAGCACCGGCCCGACTCCCACGACCGGTCCTCCTCGGACGCCATCGACCGGAGGACCTCGAGCACCTCGGCCCGGGGCGTGCCGTGCTCGGGCAGGGTGCGGTGGACCGGGACGCGGTCGGCGTAGGGGAAGGTGCTCATGCGACATCTCCTCGTGAGGGCGGATGGGTGGGGTCGAGCATGGGGCCGGATCGGGTCCGGAGGGCCGTCCCGGCACGGTACCGCCTCGGTGCACGGTGCGGGTCCCGGGCCCGGTTCCCACCCCCGGAATCGGGGCTCACCAGGGAGAACACCGCCACCGAGCGACGGATCGTGTTCAAGTCCGGTCGTTGCGGTGCCGATGCAGTGGTGTGGAATGGCTACCGGAGGCGGACCCGGCTCACGCTGAGGACGACGGCACGCTCAGTCGCGTCCTGTGTGGGCGGATCGCGGCCCTCGCGCTGGTGACCTGCAGCCTCCTCCTCCTGCTGTCCGACCTGGTGGTACCCGGCCGGCACTCGTCGCCTGCGCTCCTGGCCAGCTGCGGGGCGTCGATCGGCGTCGGGTGTGTGGCCTGGTGGTTCCCCTGGGCCCGGTTCGGGCGGTGGACCGTGCTGGCCGTGATCCCCTTCACCTTCGGGGCGGTGGGCATGACCTGGGTGTTCGCCGACCGGAACCCGTTCAACTACTCGGTGACGTTCGTGGTGATCTTCGCCCTGGTCGGCCTGGCCCTCCCGCGCTGGACCTCGTTGCGGCTGGCCCCCCTGCTGGCGGTCGCCTACGTGGTGCCGCTGTTCGCCACCCCCGGGAGGATCTCGTCGATCGGCCTCGGGTCGGCGATCTTCGTCGTGCCGATGTGCATCGTGCTGGGCGAGGCCATCGCCTGGGGGATGCACCGGTTCGCCATCGCCGAGCGGGAGGTCGTGAAGGGGGCGGCCAGCAACCAGCAGCTGTTCGACGAGGCGCCGATCGGCATCTCCAAGCTCGGGCTCGACGGGCGGTTCATCGAGGTGAACCGTGCCTACGCCGAGATCCACGGCTACACCCGGGCGCAGATGAGCGGCATGGCGGTCAACGACATCACCCACCCCGACGACCGGATCGACGGTCGCCTGCACATCGAGCGGCTCCTGAGCGGGGAGCGCGACCGCTTCCACACCGAACGGCGGAGCATCCGCTCCGACGGGCGGATCGCCTGGGTGTCCCTCAACGGGTCGGTGGTACGCGACGCCCAGGGCGAGCCGGTCTACATGATCGGGCAGGTCGAGGACATCACCGAGCGGCGTGCACTGCGCGAGCAGTTGGCCCGCAACGCGGTGACCGACCCACTGACCGGCCTCCCCAACCGCAAGCTGTTCATGGAGCACCTGGACCAAGGGCTGGCCCGCGCCGAGGGTGCGGGACGCCACGTCGCCCTCATGTTCCTGGACCTCGACCGGTTCAAGCTGGTGAACGACGGCATCGGCCACGACGCCGGCGACCGACTGCTCCAGCGGGCGGGACAGCGGCTGCGCCACGCACTGCGACCCGAGGACGTGCTGGCCCGGTTCGGCGGCGACGAGTTCACCGTGCTGTGCGAGGTCGACTCGGAGGCGGACGTCCTGGACATCGTCAACCGGCTGCGGGCCTCCATGGCCACCCCGGTGTCCGAGGCCGATTTCGAGCAGTTCGTGTCCCTGAGCATCGGGATCGCCCTGTCCACGTCGGCCACGATGCTCCCGTCGGCACTGCTGCGCAGCGCCGACATCGCCATGTACCAGGCCAAGCGGTCGGGTCCGGGCCGGTACGTCGTCTACTCCCCGGACGCCGACGACGACGCCGGACGGAGCCTGCGCACCTCGAACGAGCTGCACCGCGCCATCAAGGACTCGCAGCTCGTCCTCCACTACCAGCCGTTCGTCGATGTCGCCCGACTGGCCGTCATCGGCACCGAGGCCCTGGTGCGCTGGCAGCATCCGACCCGGGGCCTGCTCCCGCCGTCGGAGTTCATCGACCTGGCCGAGGAGTGCGGCCTGATGGTCGACCTCGGCGCGTGGGTCCTGCGGGAGGCCTGCCGGCAGGGGGCGGCGTGGACCGACGGCGGTGCCGCGGCCGGCGCGCGGTCCTGCCTCCCGGCGATGTCGGTGAACATCTCCCCCCAGCAGCTGGCCGAACCCGGCTTCTGCGAGCTGGTGGTGTCCGTCCTGGACGACACCGGGTTCGCCGCCGACCGCCTGTGGCTCGAGATCACCGAAGGCGCCCTGATGCGCGACCCGGCCGCGGCCATCGCCATCCTCCGGACGCTGCGCTCCCTCGGTGTCCATCTGTCCATCGACGACTTCGGAACCGGCTACTCGTCGCTGAGCTATCTGAAGCGCCTCCCGGTCGAGGCCCTCAAGATCGACCGGAGTTTCGTCGAGCACCTCGAGACCGATCCCGACGACCGGGCCATCGTCGAGGCGGTGGTGGCGCTCGGCAGCACCCTGGGCCTGGAGATCGTGGCCGAGGGGATCGAGCGCCCCGGCCAGGCGATCGAGCTCGGGGTCCGTGGCTGCCACGTGGCGCAGGGCTTCCTGTACGGCCGGCCGGTGGACCCGGGCGTGATCGGCCCCTACCTGCCGAGCTCCATCTCCGGTTGGGACACCGGGAGCCGCCTCACCACCGTGTGACCCGTCGGTGCCGACCCGGTGCCGCCGACGGTGTCCGCGGCGCTGGCATCATGGTGCCGACAAGGTCGGGCCCGCCCGGAGTGCACGCCCCACCCGGCGGGCGGTCGGCACGGATCCCGCCCACACGACGAGTCGATGCGGAGCCGGATGCCCAGGTCGCACCCCACCACATGGTGAACCCCACGACCGGGCGCGCCGGGCGCGGGCTGGTCGGCGTGACGGCGGTGCTGGTGCTGCTCCTGGTCTCCTCGGGGACGGCCAGCGCGCACGCCCGCCTGGTGGCCACCGATCCGGCGGCGTCGTCGGTCCTGCTGGTCCCACCCGCCCGGTCCGAACACCCGGAGCGACCCGGCGTCCACCGTGACCACGTCG
>Ga0075019_10001313_pt1 | contig 14110 bp, 7 predicted proteins | sample ColStrG_CSR_2013_FD_71473 | JGI IMG/M metagenome (GOLD analysis project Ga0075019, IMG submission 71473) | Freshwater sediment microbial communities in response to fracking from Pennsylvania, USA - Cold Stream Run_MetaG_CSR_2013 | ecosystem: Environmental > Aquatic > Freshwater > Creek >...
AGCTTTTCGACTGCGGGATATTTTTCGTTGACCCTGGGGACAGGAGCTGTGACGGCACTCAGTGGTATCACGAATTTCACGCAGCTGTTTGATCCGACATTGAATCTCACTTCAGGAAAACTTTTGCCGAATTTGACAACGACTTGTACGCCCCAAACCGGATCGACTGCCAACTGGTCGGTCGCAGTCAACATCGATTCCAATTTACTGACGGGCTCGGTGCCCATCACAGCGACTCCGTATGCCATCATCGCGCAGCAGGCCGGCCAGGCAAGCTCAGCCACAAGCAATGGTTTTTCGATTCCAGCTTTAGGCGGAGGCACGGGATCCTATAGTATTCAAGTTCCAGCTGCTTTGACCAGCTCGCTGACTTGGACTCTTCCAGTGAGCAACTCGGCAGGCGTGTTGCAAAACAACGGCTCCGGAGTGTTGAGCTGGGGCGCAAGCACTGCAGGAACCGTGACGAATGTCACCGCCTCAGCGCCACTTTCAGTCACGGCGGGCTCGACGGCACCGGTCGTCGCGTTGACAGGCACAGTGCCGACCGCAAACGGTGGTACAGGTCTGACAACAGTCCCCGGCGCAGGTCAATTTTTGGGAAGCTTGAACGGAACTTCCTATGCGCCTATGGGAGTGGCCGTCAGCACAGGTCTTGGAATCGGTATCACCGGCAGCAACATCGTCCTGAGCAACACGGGAGTTCTTGGCCTTGCGGCAACGGCACCTTTGAGCGTCAACACGTCGACGGGCAACGTTTCCCTGACGTTGGGCACAGTCCCTGTGGCCAACGGCGGTACAGGTGTTAACGGCTCAACCGTGAGTGCGAATTCTGTTTTCGCAGGCCCCATCGGCGCTGCGGGTCCCGCAGCTTTTCGCTCACTCGCGTCGACTGATTTACCCAGCGGTACGGCCTCTGTGAGCGGTCTGGCCGTCGGCACAGTTCCTTACATTTCAGCCACAAACACATTGAGCAGCTCGCCGGTCAATGTGGCGGGCGCCAATGTTGGATTTGGAACGAACGCTCCCGCCTATCCTGTGCATGCTGTGGGGAGTACAGCGTCAGCGATTTATGCCACATCAGCAGTTCCAGCATCTTTCACGGGAACAGTTCAGGGCTTGAACTCTGGTTTTGGCGCCGGAGTTTCGGGCAGTTCGTCAAACGGAATCGGAGTTGTCGCAACCTCTTCAGCTCCGGCGAGTGCCGCAGTTTACGCTTACAATTCAAACGGCGCCGGAACCGCGTCTTATGGGCTGTTTGCACAATCAACCACAAGCTCGTCTGGATATTTTTTGTCAACGGCAGGGAATACGCAGCCCAATCTGGTTTCGAAAGGGGCCGCTGGAGGAACAGGAGACTTGTTTCAAGCGCAGGACGCAACGGGAGCCTCTCTGTTTAAAGTTTCTTCTACGGGCGCCGTTGGGATCGGCACACGCGGGAGCGCGAGCCTGGGCCAAATTTCGATTCAAGACCCCAATGGCTATTTTTCAACTGCAGGTTCTGTGCAAAATTTTATTTCAGGTGTCGATCAATCCGGAAACTCCGTCTGGAATGTTGGAATCCAGCCAAATACCAACAACAATCTTTCGATCCGCAGTGAACCTTACACCAACACTTCCGGAATTGAGTTTTGGACCTTCAACGCCAACAGGATGGTCATCGATGGAACAGGCAAGGTCGGAATTGGGACGACAGCGCCGACCACAGTCCTTGATGTCGCAGGTGGAATACGCGGACGGGTGTATTATCCGGCATGTGCAGCAGGCTGCGCAGCGCTGTCACTTGCGGGCATCCCGGCGCTGGCCAACACGATTTTCATCAACTCGACTGGAAGTGTATCTCTGGCGAGCACAAATCCTTTCTCAGCAGCGACTGAAGGCTATTCATTTGACTTCATCGTCTGCAATACAGGTGCGTCCAATCTCCCAGTCGCTTTTGGAGGCCATGCGAGTGGCTTTGCGAACGGCGCGAGCTGGTCCAATATTTCGCCCGGACAATGCACGACAGAGCATTTCACCGTTGTCAACAATGGTGGGTACTACGCCATGCCTGTAGGCCCTGCAAGTATGTACGTGCCTTAAAAGTCGGCCCCGTCTGAGGACCTAAATCGATTTTGGTTGCAGCACAGGACAGATCCACTGGGTCTGCACCAAAGGTGCAATCGCTTCTGAAAAACGGTTCACGAACGAATCCAGATTGGTTGCCCAAGCTTCATACAAGGCATCTTGGATTGCCGGAGTCATGATCCCAACATCAAGCCGATCAAAAAACCGATGCGGGAGTTTACCGGTCTTGGCATTCGAGTCCTGCGCCAACTCATCCTTTGCAACCGCACAGACCAAACTGAGGTCCACGGCATACAAAAAATTGCGATACACCTGCTGCAAAGGAATTTGGAACCCGATCACGAGGAGAATCAGAATCAAGGTGCGGCCCTGGAAGGGCTTCAGGAACAATTTGAATGTCCAATAGAGATTCACCAGCGGAATCAAGAACCACAGCAAAGCCCAACCCGAGTGGCGCAAATCACGCAGGCGGGCGCGCACCAGATCCAGAAGCGCAAGCAATCCCCAACAGAATACAAAAAAAGAAAGCCCCGTCGTCAAAAATGAAAACAGGCCCGAGTCCAGCCACAGCGGCATCCAGCGAACAACAGCATGGCGAAAAAAGAAAAACGACAGCGTCGGCAACAGCAAAAGGGGTAAGCGCAAAGAAAAAGCAAACGGAGTTAATTTTTGATTGTGGCCATACAGCGTTCGCAGTCCCATTGTTCCTCGCAGTTCCGATTTTGATGCTCCGGTGGAACACTACCGACCGAGCTTGACCAGAATTTCTTCTTTCAATTTGTTGTTCACCGCTTCGTAAGCTTTGAACTCCATTGCAAAACTGGCGCGCCCCTGACTCAAGGATCGAAGGTCTGTCGCGTAACCAAACAAAGTCGCAAGCGGAGCCTCTGCGGCGATCACTTGGCCGCCGCCGGGTTTGACACTCATCGAATGAACTTTGCCTCGGCGGCCGTTGAGATCCCCGATGACAGATCCGACGAAATCATCAGGGGAGCTGACTTCCAAGCGCATCATGGGCTCCAGCAGCTGCGGCTGAGCACGCGTCAACGCGTCTCGCAGGGCCATTGTGGCTGCAGCCTTGAAGGCCATCTCAGAAGTGCTTTGCGGATCGCGGATTTCAATGCCGGTCAACGTGCCTTTGATATCAATCATGGAGTAGCTGGCGATCGGACCCACTTCGGCCGCTTCACGAAATCCGGACTCAACAGCCTTTTGCAAAGGAACTGAAAAACCATTTTGCGCCACCCGGTTCACAAATTGAATTCCCGAGCCGCGAGGCAAAGGTTCAATCGTCAACTGGACGCGTGCAAACTGAGGGTCACCTGCCATCAACCGATCGATGACCGCTTCGCCTTTGGAAACTGTCGAAATGGCCTCACGGTAGGACACTTGCGGCTTGCCGACATTGGCCTGTACTTTGTGTTCACGAAACAGTCGATCCACCAGAATATCCAAGTGGAGCTCGCCCATTCCGGAAATCAAAGTCTGTCCGGTCTCAGGATCTTGACGGAGGCGCGCCGAGGGATCTTCGCGTACCAATTTTTCAAGCCCCGCCAGCATCTTTTCTTGATCCCCACTGGATTTGGCTTCAATTGCCACCGCGATCACAGGTTCAGGAAAAGTAATGGCCTCAAGCGCGACAATGCGTTTGGCATCGCAGAGAGTGTCGCCAGTTCCGACAAATTTCAAACCAATCACGGCGCCCAAATCGCCAGCACGCAACTGCTGCACTTCGGCCCGCGTGTTGGCGTGCATTTTCACTAATTTTTGAATGCGCTCACGTTTTTCGGTGCGGGGATTGTACAAAGTCTCGCCAACTTTGACGACGCCCGAATACACACGCACATAAATCAAGGTGCCAGCGAAAGCATCCGTCGCAATTTTGAAGGCCAATGCGGCGGTGGGCTCGTCAAAATTCGCTTTGCAGATGATGTCCTTTTCAGGTTTTTCAGGATCATGTCCGATCACGGCCGCGCGATCCAAAGGACTGGGGAGGTAATCAATCGTGGCATCGATCAAGGGCTGAACGCCTTTGTTCTTAAACGAAGCACCACACAACACCGGAAAGGCCTTCAGAGCCAACACACCTTTTCGCAAAGCGCCCTTGAGCTCGGCTGGCGTGGGGGTGTGACCTTCGAGATATTTCTCAAGCAAGGCATCGTCGAACTCGACGATTTTTTCGATGGTCTCCAGACGCACACGAGCCACATCGGCCGCCATGTCCGAGGGCACATCGACGGTGCGAAAATCTTCGCCTTTGTCAGCGCTGCCCCAGATGTAAGCTTTGTTTTCAATCAGGTCGACCACGCCGGTGAAAGACTCTTCCAAGCCAATCGGAACTTGGATCGGAATCGCGTTGCCCTGCAGTTTTTCACGAATGGAGTTCACACTCATGACAAAGTCCGCACCCGTGCGATCCATTTTGTTGATAAAACAGATGCGGGGAACTTTGTGTTTTTCGGCTTGGCGCCACACAGTTTCGGACTGGGGCTCGACGCCGTTGACTCCGTCATAGACAGCGATGGCACCATCCAACACGCGCAAAGAGCGCTCCACTTCGATGGTGAAGTCCACGTGCCCGGGAGTGTCGATGATGTTCAGGCGGTGATCTTTCCAGCCCACAGTGGTGGCCGCGGCCGTAATCGTGATGCCACGCTCTTGCTCTTGCTCCATCCAGTCCATGACCGTGTCGCCGTCATGCACCTCGCCAATCTTGTGGCTTTTGCCCGAGTAATACAGAATCCGCTCAGTGGTCGTCGTCTTGCCCGCATCGATATGGGCCATAATGCCAAAGTTCCGGGTCCACTTCAGCTCAGCTTCGTTTTGAGGGTCCATTGCGGACATGAAAATCTCCTGCCAGGAGTATGGGTTTCAATTGCGAAAAAATCAACCCCAGTGCGAGGTCGAGCATTGAGACTTGTGCAAAATAAAAAAGCGCAGTTTTCAGCTGCGCTTTTTTGTCATGATGCGAGCCCGAACAGGCTCGCGTCCAAAACATTACCAGTTGTAGTGCGAGAAAGCTTTGTTGGCTTCAGCCATTTTGTGAACGTCTTCGCGCTTTTTGATCGCGTTGCCACGATTGTTGAAAGCGTCCATGAATTCCGCAGCCAAACGCTTGGAGTAATCTTTCTCACCACGATCGCGTGAGTATTCGATCAACCAACGCATTGACAAAGCCAATCGTCGCGAAGGTCGAACATCTGTGGGAACTTGGTAAGTGGCACCGCCGACTCGGCGTGAGCGAACTTCCAAAGCAGGTTTGCAATTTTCCACAGCTTTTTTGAAGATGCCGATAGGCTCTTCGCCGGGAACTTTGTCTTTGAGTTCATCCATTGCCGAATAGAACAATTTTTGCGCAACGGCTTTTTTGCCCGAGTACATCATTTTATTGATGAACTTTGCGACGACGACGTCTTTGTAAACGGCATCAGGAATGACATCTCTTTTGTATGTTTTTGATCGACGAGACATAAATCACCAAATCTTTCGTTAAAAGTTATTTCTTAGGACGCTTGGTGCCGTATTTTGAACGGCTCTGCAAACGACCATTGACGCCTTGAAGGTCCAACACTCCGCGCACGATGTGGTAACGAACACCGGGAAGGTCTTTCACACGACCACCACGGATCAGCACCACGCTGTGCTCTTGCAAGTTATGGCCAACACCTGGAATGTACGAGATCACTTCAAACCCATTCGACAAACGAACTTTGGCAACTTTGCGCAAAGCTGAGTTCGGCTTCTTGGGAGTGGTGGTGTACACACGAGTGCAGACGCCCCGTCGCTGAGGGCATTGCGCCAGCGCCGGAGATTTGGTCTGATTCTTCTGTACAATACGCTCACTTTTGATGAGCTGATTGATTGTAGGCATTCGCTCTACTCCTTCTTCACAACGCACTCTGGGCCCGAAGGCACCAACCTGATCCACGTGCGCGTTACTCAATTGGTCCATTTGACCGTTGGGATCTTTGACGGAGCGGCAAATCTAGTGGCAGTGACTTGAAACGTCAAGCGCTTTCCAGGCCTTAGACAGGACTCTGGAGGCTCCGAAAGGATCAGCGCCGCCTCAGTGGTCGCAGCTGGCGTGGAGCCAATGCGATACTGGCAGGGTTTGGCGGTTGATTCGGCTGACCCAAGTTGCATCCGATTGCTGCAAATCGCGCCAAAAAGCCTCGATTCCCGAAAATTTTTGCAAATCCGGATGCTGGGACATGCGCTGGGACCATCGCTGCGCAGTTGTGTCCGTCATCCCCGTCACCAGGGTCGTGAGAGTTTGCTCAGACCCCAAGTCAAAGGGTTCGATCAGCAGGGGCACCAAATGCCCTTGGGCTTTGGCAGCCTTCACCAGGGCGGCAAGCTCCACAGATTGCAAATTTCCCATATTCAAGCAGCCGGTGCTTTCGCCATTTCCATGCACCAGAATTTGGCTGCCCAAGCCCGGCAGGTGCAAAGGATTGTACTCAATTTCCATCGCCACCAAAAAAGCCGTGTCCAATGTCGGACCCGACAAATCGAAAAGACCTTCGGGAACCTGAAAGTCACCCTCTTGGGATTTCGGCCCCGGCGTGCCATTGATTTGGTGAATGGTCATGGTTTTAAAAAGATGCAGTCGTTTGCTTGAATCAACGAAATAAATTTCCATCCGCGCCTGGCCCGCCCGCCAGGCCCGTGCCCAGGGCAACCAGGTCGTTGATTCCGAAAGTGGAAAAGGATTCAAGACAGAGGCATCTTGGTCTGCATCGCTGCCCAAATAATCACGCAGAACAGGGTACTTCAACACACGGATCGCGATCGGAGAGCCGTAACCAAGATGCAAACCTTGCAGATGATTGGCGGCTACAAAAGCTTTGATTTCGGCCCGCATCGAAACTTCAGCCGCGGCCAAAGCCCTCTGCTGTTGCGCCGAAGAAAAATGACTGGGCACGGCTTGTCCATTCACGATGCCAAGATCAGGGATTTGATTGGTCAGATAATCTTGAGATTGGAAAATTGCTTGAATCTCAGGCTTGGAAAGCACTCCCGAATCATCGTCGACGGTGCAGCTTCGTGCCAGACTGGGGGCCGAAAACGATATTGAAAAAAGAAACCCCAAGAGCCAAGTTCGCAAAAACCCCCCTCGGATTTTTGGACACCATTCAACAAAGGAAGATTTGAACCTTTTGATCAAGGCGGTGTCAAAAGATCGAAGCGCTTGCCGCAAGCTGTTGCAAGGAGCTGGCTTGGCGAACCACGCTCTTCAGAGGGATGACTCAGTCTGAGACGTTTGGTCAAAAATGGTTGCGCTTGAAATTCCTCATTTCCAAAAACAAAAAGCCAGCTTCCGCTGGCTTTTTGTTTCATGACTATTTGGTGTACCTTTAGCCTGGAGTTGCGACTGTCGCGGCCCCAAAGCCTGGCAGTGCCGTTGGGACGATTGGATCTTCGTCGACAACGTCCACTTTCCAACGTTTGTAACTGACCAGTCCAGTACCCGCAGGGATCAAACGACCCATGATGATATTTTCTTTCAAACCGCGCAGAACGTCTGTGCGGCTGTTGATGGCAGCGTCGGTCAGTACCTTGGTGGTCTCTTGGAAAGAAGCCGCCGAGATCCAGCTGTCCGTGCTCAGTGACACCTTGGTGATTCCCAACAGCAGTGGCTTGCTGGTCGCAGGCTGTCCACCATCGCGCAACATCCGCTTGCTTTCCTCTTCGAAGGCATACTTTTCAGCTTGCTCTCCGGCCAGGAACTTGGAATCGCCTGGATCGGCCACTTCCACTTTGCGCAGCATCTGTTTCACGATCACTTCAATGTGCTTGTCATTGATGTTCACACCTTGCAATCGGTAAACCTCTTGGATTTCGTTGGTCAAATAGCTCGACAGAGCTTTTTCGCCCAACACAGCCAAGATGTCGTGAGGGTTCGTCGGACCGTCCATCAAAGCTTCACCAGCTTTGACGTACTCGCCCTCTCGAACCGCAACGTGTTTACCTTTGGGGATCAAATATTCTTTTTGCTCACCAACTTCAGGAGTTACGATCACGCGCTGCTTGCCCTTCACGTCTTTACCGAAAGTCACATAGCCATCAATCTCAGAGATGATCGCGGCTTCTTTCGGTTTGCGTGCTTCGAACAACTCAGCAACTCGCGGCAGACCACCCGTGATGTCACGTGTTTTGGAAGCCTCACGGTGAAGTTTCGCAACCATATCACCCGCGATCACTTCGCCGCCGTCTTGCACCAACAACTGAGCGCCGACTGGCAACAAGTAACGAGCCGGAATGTCACGACCGGGCAGAGTGATTGCTGTGCCATTGGCATCACAAACAAAAACTGCTGGCTTCACGTCCGACTGCTTACTTTCCGTAATCACTTTGGTCGCAAATCCAGTCACCGCATCGACTTGTTCCGTCACAGTGGAACCTTCTTCGATGTCTTGGAATTTAATCTGTCCCGAAACTTCGGCGATGATTGGATTGGAATAAGGATCCCATTCGGCAATCGTTGCGCCCTTGACGATTTTGTCGCCATCTTTGAAGCTCAAAACTGCACCGTAAACCAATTTGAAGTGCTCACGCTCACGGCCGGACTCATCCACCACGATCGCTTCACCATTTCGATTCATGACTGTCAGTTTGTTCAAACGGTTTGCCACCGCATGGACATTCTTCAGCTTCAGAGTTCCTTCGTAACGAGACGTGTGCACGGATTGCTCAACCGCACGCGAAGCCGCTCCACCCAAGTGGAATGTTCGCATGGTCAGCTGTGTTCCGGGCTCACCGATCGACTGAGCTGCGATAATACCGACAGCTTCGCCCAAGTTGACCGTGTTTCCACGGGCCAGGTCACGACCGTAGCACTTCACACAGACGCCGCGTTTGCTTTGGCACGTCAAGGCCGAACGGATGTCGACTTTTTCAATCCCCAGCTCGTCGATTTGACGAACTTGGTACTCGCCGATCTCTTCGGTTGCGCGAACCAAAACTTTGCCCGTGTAAGGATCCAGAATGTCTTTCAAAGTTGTTCGACCCAGGATGCGATCGCCCAAAGGCTGAATGATCTCGCCGCCTTCATAAAGCGGAGTCACTTCCAACCCGTCTGTGGTGTGGCAATCAGGCTCGGACACGATCACGTCTTGTGCCACGTCGACCAAACGACGAGTCAAGTAACCCGAGTTCGCTGTCTTCAGAGCCGTATCGGCCAAACCTTTACGCGCTCCGTGAGTCGAGATGAAGTATTGCAGCACTGTCAGACCTTCACGGAAGTTTGCCGTGATGGGAGTTTCGATGATCTCACCTGATGGTTTCGCCATCAGACCCCGCATCGCACCCAACTGACGCAACTGAGCCGCAGAACCCCGCGCTCCCGAGTCTGCCATGATGTAGATTGGATTGAAGCTGGGTCCCATGACCTCTTTGCCACCGACCATGAACTTTTGTTTTTCAATTCGGTTCATCATCTCTTTGGCAATTTTGTCACCGGTTTGCGCCCAGATATCCACAACCTTATTGTAGCGCTCACCATCCGTGATCAAACCTTCATCGTACTGGGCACGAATCTCAGCCACTTGCTTTTCAGCATCCGCCAACAAAGTCACTTTGACGTCTGGAGTGACCATGTCATCGATGCAAATCGACAGACCGGCAGCCGTTGAATAACGGAAACCGAATTCCATAATTTTGTCCGCCAAGATGCAAGTCGCCTTCGCGCCTGCTACTCGGAAGGTTTTGTCGATCAGGTTGGCAATCGCTTTTTTGTTCAAGACGACGTTGAAATCTTCAAACGCCACTTCTTTGGGAACAACATCGCTCAAGATTGCACGGCCCACCGAAGTGTCGCGCAATTTGCCTTTGATACGAACCTTACAAGCCGCTTGCAGATCCACAAGACCTTGCTCGTAAGCGTACTGAGCTTCGTTGACCGAAGCAAAAATTCGGCCGGTGCCTTTGGCCGCGGGACGAATTCGCGTCAACCAGTAAAGACCCAAGACGATATCTTGCGAAGGGTTGATGATTGGTTTTCCGTTGGCAGGCGAAAGGATGTTGTTGGTCGACATCATCAAGACGCGAGCTTCAACCTGAGCCTCAACCGACAAGGGAACGTGAACGGCCATTTGGTCACCGTCAAAGTCCGCGTTGAACGCAGTACACACCAAAGGATGCAATTGGATTGCTTTTCCTTCGTGCAGAACAGGTTCAAACGCCTGAATGCCCAGACGATGCAATGTCGGAGCGCGATTCAACAGAACGGGATGTTCTTTGACGACGTCAGCCAGGATGTCCCAAACTTCTACGGTTTCTTGCTCGACCAATTTCTTGGCTTGCTTGATTGTCGTGGCAAGGCCTTGCTCTTCCAGTTTGTTGTAAACAAACGGCTTGAACAGTTCCAAAGCCATTTTCTTTGGCAGTCCGCACTGATGCAGTTTCAAATTCGGTCCGACAACGATGACGGAACGACCCGAATAATCCACCCGTTTTCCAAGCAGATTTTGACGGAAACGACCTTGCTTTCCTTTGAGCATGTCGCTCAAAGAACGCAGGGGACGCTTGTTGGGGCCCGTGAATGTCTTGCCACGACGGCCGTTGTCCAAAAGCGCATCGACAGATTCTTGCAGCATGCGCTTTTCATTGCGGATGATAATATCCGGCGCATTCAACTCTTGCAGACGCTTCAAACGATTGTTCCGGTTGATCACACGTCGGTAGAGGTCATTCAGATCCGAAGTCGCAAAACGACCGCCATCCAAAGGCACCAGTGGACGCAAATCCGGTGGCAGAACAGGCAGAGCCTCAAGCATCATCCAATCCGGACGGTTGATCGAATTTTTGAAAGCCTCGACGACCTTCAGTCGCTTGCTGTATTTTTTAATGGCAGCGTCGGACTTGGCTTCTTTCAATTCCATGCGAAGTTTCTTGGACAGATATTCACAGTCCAGCTTTCGCAGCAAATCGCGAACAGCTTCGCCACCCATGCCGGCTTTGAAGTTAGGCCCGAATTCAGCTTGCGCCGCTTGGTAAGCCTCTTCGCCCAAAACCTGACCTTCTTCAAGGGTGGTCTCCATCGGGTCGATGACGACATAGGCTTCACAGTACAGAACCTTTTCAACTTCCTTCAGTGACAGATTCAGCAAATTGCCGATCCGTGAAGGCAGAGATCGCAAGAACCAGATGTGCGCAACGGGAGTTGCCAGTTCGATGTGGCCCATGCGCTCACGACGCACTTTGGACTGCGTGACTTCAACGCCACACTTTTCACAGACGACGCCGCGGTATTTCATCCGCTTGTATTTGCCACACAAGCATTCGTAGTCCTTGATAGGACCAAAAATCTTGGCGCAGAACAGACCTTCACGCTCGGGCTTGAAAGTCCGATAGTTGATGGTCTCGGGTTTTTTCACCTCTCCAAATGACCAGTCACGAATCATCTCTGGCGAAGCCAAAGAGACACGAACAGCGTCAAATGCGAGGGGATCTTTGGGTTTGTCGAAAAAGTTCAATAAGTCTCTCAAGGGTAATCTCCTTGTAATTTCAATTTAAGTTCCATCCACAACAGTTTCTTCAGTATCAGCACACTCTGGTTTCAGGGCCTCGCGAGAGGCCCGTCCAATCAATGTGGCTGTCCGCTTCCGCTGTTGGTTCCCTCTGTACCTTGGCCGCCATTGATGTCACTTCGAGGCTGACTGATTGCAACTCCACCATTTTCGGGAGTTCCGCCGTCGTCGCCGTCGGCTTGATCCGTCAAAATGTCAGACTCCATCAGCTCCACGTTCAGGGCCAGAGCTTTCAACTCATTGACCAAAACGTTGAAGGACTCAGGCAAACCTGGCTCCAGAATGTTCTCACCCTTCACGATGCTTTCGTACATTCGTGTACGGCCAGCAACGTCATCGGATTTCACAGTCAAGAACTCCTGCAGTGAGTAAGCCGCACCGTAGGCCTCGATTGCCCAGACTTCCATCTCTCCCAACCGCTGACCACCAAATTGAGCTTTACCGCCCAAAGGCTGTTGCGAAACAAGAGAATAAGGTCCGATCGACCGAGCATGAATCTTTTCTTCCACCAAGTGATGCAACTTCAACATGTACATAATGCCGACCGTCACTGGGTTTTGGAAAGGCTCACCAGTTCGTCCGTCAAACAGGATGGACTGAGCGTTTTCAGCCACCTGGCCGCGTCGCAGCAGAGTTTTCACATCGGCTTCGCGAGCTCCGTCAAACACTGGCGTCGCCACGTGCACGCCATTTTTCATGGTGCGTACGATTCGGCGCAAAGAGGTTTCGTCGGCATGGGCGACCTTGGCAGTGATCTCCGTGTCTTCGAAGGTGTCTTTGATGGCTTGGCGAGCCTGCTCCGTGTTCCAGTTGTCCAGGAACTCACCGATTTGCTTGCCCAGATTGTGCGCAGCCCAACCCAAATGCACTTCCAAGATTTGTCCAATGTTCATCCGCGAAGGAACGCCCAATGGATTCAAGACCATATCAACAGGGGTGCCATCGGCCAGATAAGGCATGTCTTCCGCAGGCAGAACCTTGGAAACCACACCCTTATTTCCGTGTCGACCGGCAAACTTGTCACCGACTTGCAATTTTCGCTTAATGGCCACGTAGACTTTGACCATCTTGATCACGCCCGGTGGCAACTCATCACCCTTTTTCAGGCGATCAATTTTTTCATTGAAAACAAGCTTCACAGCTTCCAACTGGTTGCGGGAGCCATCCAAGATCTTCGTGACTTGGAATTCCAGCTCTTGCTCCAAAGGAATGTACTGCAAAAGTTCAAAAGGAATCGTCTCAAGATCCGCTGAAGTGATGTCTTGACCTTTGCTGAGCAACTTTTGGCTGCCATCTTCGTTCAAGAGAACACCAGTGGTCTTTTTGCCAGTCAAAATTGAACGCAATTTTTCAATCGCGTTGTTCTTGATGACGTTCTGCTCAACAGCCAGATCTTTTTCCAGTTTGCGACGCTTGTCTTCAATGATCGAAGCCAAACGCTCATCCCGGTCTGATCCTTCACGGCTGTAAACTTGGGCATCAATGACTGTTCCATAAACGCCAGATGGCACACGCAAAGAGGTGTCTCGCACGTCACCGGCTTTTTCACCGAAGATCGCACGCAAAAGTTTTTCCTCAGGTGACAACTGAGTTTCACCTTTCGGTGTCACTTTACCGACCAAGATGCTGCCCGGCTTCACTTCCGCACCGATGCGGATGATACCGGAAGTATCCAGGTCTTTCAGCGCTTCTTCACCCACGTTGGCGATGTCACGACTGATCTCTTCTTTGCCCAATTTGGTGTCACGAGCGACGCACTCGAATTCCTCAATGTGGATCGAAGTGTAGACGTCGTCTTTCAACAGACGCTCGGAAATCAAAATGGAATCCTCGAAGTTGTAACCCATCCAAGGAGTGAAGGCGACCAGGACGTTCTGTCCCAAGGCCAATTCACCGAGCTCTGTCGAAGGACCATCCGCAATGATATCGCCGCGCTTGACTCGCTCGCCGACATTCACGATGGGCTTCTGATTGAAGCAGGTGTTTTGATTGGTTCGCTGATATTTTGTCAGATTGTAGATGTCGACATTGGCGCCAAGCTCACCGCCTTTGGCCAAACGACGCACAACCACACGCGAGGCATCGACTTCTTCTACGACGCCATCATTTTGCGCGACGACTGAAGTTCCGGAGTCCCGAGCCACCAAGTGCTCAACACCCGTTCCGACCAGTGGTGCGCGCGAGCGGAGCAGCGGAACTGCTTGACGTTGCATGTTCGAACCCATGAGGGCGCGGTTGGCATCGTCATGCTCAAGGAAAGGAATCAAAGACGCGGCGATGGACACCAACTGAGACGGAGACACGTCCATCAAAGAGATTTTTTCTTTCTCAGTGACTTCGTACTCACCATCACGGCGGCAGACCAGGCTGGTTGTTTGCATTTCACGCTGACCACTGTTTTCACGAGTCGCAGGCGCAATCACGTGGCCGGCTTCTTCCAAAGCGGACATGTAATTAATGTCACCCGAGATTTTTCCGCCATCGACTTTGCGATACGGAGTCTCGATAAACCCATG
>Ga0075019_10001315_pt1 | contig 14095 bp, 13 predicted proteins | sample ColStrG_CSR_2013_FD_71473 | JGI IMG/M metagenome (GOLD analysis project Ga0075019, IMG submission 71473) | Freshwater sediment microbial communities in response to fracking from Pennsylvania, USA - Cold Stream Run_MetaG_CSR_2013 | ecosystem: Environmental > Aquatic > Freshwater > Creek >...
GGCGGGAACGGGCCTGTCTTTCTGCGCGTTTCGTCGCCCCCGGCTTTATCCTTCCCAGGCTCCGAAGAGTTTGTACATGGCCGGGGCCGGGAAATAGCGACCCGGACAGTCCGTGGGACGGATATTAATATCACGATGCAGGGCAAATTGGGGCCGAGGCCGGCCGATTTTTTTCTCCAGATAGCTGATCAATTCGATCAGAGCCGCAATCTGCTTCCGCGTCGGCCGGTTGCGGTTAAAATCGCCCACCAGACAGATGCCGATGGCCACCTCATTCTGTTCATCGCTGCGCAGATGCCCGCCCTGCAACTGTTTCAACCAGCGTCCGCCCACCTCGATTTCGCCATCACCTGAATCCGAGCCATTGCCGATCACAAAATGATAGGCCATCCCATTCTCCATGCCGCGCACATGTCGGTGATAATAATCAAAGATCTTGGCGCTGCCGCTGTTGGTGCCACTGTGGTGAACCACGATGTAGCGCCACTGGCGGCGACCCAGTTTGGGCGCATCGATCTGGGTTTTGGCCTTGGAAACAAACAAATACTCGGGCTCCTCATCCTGTTTTTTCAGGGCGCCCGGCCCTGCTGCCCGCAATCGCAACCGTTGTCCAACTTTCAATAAATTGCCGGTAAGTTCATTCAAATTTTTCAAGTCCTCCACACTCACCCCCGATTGTCTGGAGATTGAGGAAAGGGTATCCCCTTTTTTCACTGTGTAGGATTCCGGCACCGGAATGGCCGGAGGGGCTTCGTCCGCAGGCCCGGGCGTGTCCGGTTTCACATCCTGAACCGAGGTGGCATCCGGGGAGACATCGGGGATTTTAATGATTTGTCCCACCTTGAGGGATCTGGAATCCAGACCGGGATTGGCTTCCTGCAACTGATTGACGCTGAACCCGAGGCTTCGACTCAAACTATAGAGCGTGTCCCCGTTCTCGATCGTGTGATTGGCCGACTGCGCTGGAGCCGCACTAAGGCAGGCCCCGGCCAGCAAAGCCAGACATATCCGCAAATCCACAACTCAACCTAAGGGGAGAAAGGCGGCTTGCGGAGAAAAAAGTTTGTACTTCCCCCCAATTTGCATTTGGAAAGGGCTCGGGCCTTTTCTATGCTGAAGCAGGACCCTTCCATCCCCATGAGTCTGCACGACAAGCAAAACGAGCGCGACACCCGCCAGCTACCCATCGATAAAGTGGGCGTGAAGGGTCTGCGCCACCCCATCGAAATCGCCGACAAGGCCCACCAGCGCCAGAACACCGTGGCCACCCTTTCACTCTCCGTGGACCTGCCCCACCATTTCAAGGGCACCCACATGAGCCGCTTTGTCGAGGTTCTCAACTCCCACGGACGCCTCATCCGGGTCGAAAACATCACCAACATCCTCAAGGCTCTGCAAAAAAAACTCGACGCCCGCAGCGCCCATTTGGAGATGGAGTTTCCCTATTTCCTGGAAAAAAAGGCCCCCGTCACGGAATCAGCCGGCATCGTCGATTATCAGGTGCGATTCGATGCCCAGATCCACGGACAGGAAACCCGGTTCCGCATGACCGTGGTGGTGCCGGTGACCACCCTCTGCCCCTGCAGCAAAGCCATCAGCGACCGCGGTGCACACAACCAGCGTGGCTATGTCACTCTGGCCGTTGAGTTCAAAAAGATTGTCTGGATCGAGGACGCCATCGCCATGGTCGAGGCCTCGGCCAGTTGCGGCCTTTATTCCCTGCTCAAGCGGCCCGACGAAAAATTTGTCACGGAAAAAGCCTACGACAATCCTGTTTTCGTGGAGGATCTGGTGCGCAACGTCGCCCTCCGCTGCAACGCCCATCCCGACATCACCTGGTACCGGGTTGAGGCCGAGAACATGGAAAGCATCCACAACCACAGTGCCTACGCCATGATCGAAAAAAGCTGACGCGGCGACGGGGGTGGATAGAGTTCCAGTGTCATGACCGCCGAACTTGACCGCGCCGTCACCCTGCGTGATGGTGTCATTTATCGCCTGCGTTTTCTGCACACTGGCGATGTCGGCTGTCTGCAGGATTTTTTTTACACCCACACACCTGATACCATTCACTCCCGCTACGGCTATATGCTCAAGGAAATGACCCCCCAGCGGGCACTGGAACTGGTGGGCGTGGATCAGGAGCGCGACCCGGCTCTGGGCATTTTTTCCGGACCCCCGGACAAAGAATTTCTGCACGCCGTGGGCCGCTACTGTCTGGACTCGGATGGACGCTCCGCCGAGCTGGCCTTTGTGGTTGGCGAAAACAAACGGGGTCTCGGGATGGCCACAGTACTCCTGCAGGAATTGACAAAACTGGCCTCTGACCATGGCCTCAGAAAGTTGTGGGCCAGTGTCGCCCCGGAAAATGTCCCCATGCTCTCCATCTTCCGCAAGCACCATTTTCGCGGAAAACGCGAGGCCTCGTCGGGAAATCTGCGCCTGGAAAAAAATCTGCCCGCCAAGCCACGCCCCCCGGGACGCTGATGCTAATCCGAAATGAAAACATCCAGAGGCGCATTCAACCGTTCCGCCAACTGTGCCACATAACCATGCCATTCCACCGGGGAATGAAACCGCCCGTCCCGGTCCCAGGCGTGCACCAGATAAACGGTCAACGGATCCTGTGGCGTACGCAAATAAACCCGGTGATCCTGATCCGGCTGTGCCGCAGGCATCAGCGATACAAAATCCCGGGGATTATAAATCAGGGCCGCGCCCATAAAGCCTTCCTCGGGCGGTCCATTGCCTAGAATCACCGGCCCGCGGGTCGTGCTGACAAAGCGGTTCTCAAAGCTTGTGGTCCGCGCCTCTCCAGGAAGGGCCGCCAGGCCCACCCCGAAAAGCACGTTTTTACCCGGCCAATTGGAAGCCTGAAAGGTCTCTTTTAAATAGCGCTGGCCTCCATCAATTTCCAACCGTTCCCGCAAATCAATCTTTCCCTGCGCTGTTTTCCAATCCTTCAATTTCATCTCCACAATGCCCCGCAGCGGCCCGGCCGTCACCAGCCGGTATTCTACAACGGCACTATTGGCAAAAGGCCGGTCAATCAAACCCGCCGCACTGGACGCGTCGGCAAATACCGAACCCGCCCCCATTCCCAAGCCAACCCTAAGATAATTTAAAACCCCTTCCGGGCCGACGGCTGAACCGGCACTCAGAATACGCGAACCATACAGGCCCGGGGTGCTCTTGCCATAAACATAGAGCGCCTGCGGACCGAAGGAGGCATAGGCCAGCCATTCCGACTCCCAGATCGCCCCGCTCAATCCCGGCTGATCCTGCCGGATCAACCGCGCATCCACCCGTTTCTGGATTTTGCCTTCCCCTCGCCGCGACACGCAATGAAAGGCCGTCGTCTCCAGGGCTCCCAACGAAACTTGGAAAAACAGCTCATCCGGAGTTCCATCACCATCAAGATCATCCAGTTGAAAGGGCACCTCGCGACCGGCATCATCCAGCAGTTTAAAGTCCCCGCGGCGTGCAAAGGCCGGCAGTTTGCCCAGGGAAATCGCCACACCCTCATCCGTACGCACCATGCGGGTGGGATTGCTGACGATGATATTGACGACGCGGTCCTGACCGGAGCAGCCCGCCAGCCACACGGCGGCCATCATCAAAAAAGCTCGCCGAATTGTCATGCCTAGAACATCCAGCGGTGGATCTCTCCATTCAATATTTTATATCAATGCCCGGCGCAACAGGAGGACCCGCTGCCACAGCCGGATTTCCGGTTCCAAGGCATGCGCGCCAGAAGCAGGGCCAGTCCACAGAAACCCGTGGCTCCGGCAAATGTCAGACCCGCACCCGTCAGGGCGGGGATAAGGGCGAACCAGGGACTAATGGTCAGGGCCAGCAGGGCGCCGGTCAGGGAAACCAGTCCCACCACCAACTGCACCTGCCGCATCAAAGGCAGCACACCGCTTTCACCGCGCACCACCGGCAAACCGGCATCCATCCAACCCTGGGTGCCATTTTGTAAAACCAGCAGATTCGCAAAACCCGCTCCGGCCAGCTTCTGTGCCGCGCGCTCCGCACGCTTGCCGGAAAGACAGACCAGCACAAGCTCGCCATCCTGATATTGCCTCAAGGTCTCAGGATTCAGCACATCGAGCGGCACGGGCACCGTCCCCGCGATGTGTACATCCGTGTATTCGGGTGCCGTGCGAACATCGATCATCACCGGTGGTCGGGTGGCGGAACCGAGTCGGGCTTGAAGATCCTGGGCGGAAATGGTGGCAGTCATAGCACCTGAAATACTATCACCCAACCGCCACAAAGCACTCTTTAATGTGCTTCTGTTATCAACTCTTTGGATTAAAGCCGTGTTCGTGCCGGATATCCTGTGCCGTGTAAAGGTAATGCACCTCCTCGGCAATGGCCTTGGCGTAATCCCCGCAGCGCTCCAGACTCCGTGAGATAAACAGCAAATGGATATAAGCCGGGATATTCTGCGGATCCTGTGCCATGATGTTGTTCAGGGTCCGCTCGTTGGCCTTGTTGATTTCGTCCACCTGGCGGTCGCGCAACACTATCGGCGCCGCCCGGTCAGGATCCACTTCCACAAATGCATTGATCGATTCCCGGATCATCGACAGCACCAGGCGCCCCATCTCCGTGATATCCACCTCTGATTGCAACTCCGCCCGCTCATTGAGCATCCGTGAACGCCGCGCAATGGCAACCGCCTGGTCCGCTATCCCCTCCAAAGCCTGGGAAATTTTCGACCCGCAAAAGGCCACCCGGCAGGCCGTGGCCATCGGCCCGTGCGTGGAAAAATAGGTCACCACCATCTCGTCCACTTCCACTTCCAGCTTGTCCACCACCGAGTCCTCCGACTCCACCACGTTGGCCTTCTCCGTGTTCCGCTCGGCCAGCGCACTCAACGCCAGACTCAGATTGCGGTCGGTCAAGCTGGCCATCATCAGCAGCGTGTCCTTCAAATTCAAAAGCGGCCCGCGGAAAATACCCCGCATGTGTTCCAAACGTTCCTGATTCATAATGGTACTCCTTGTTAATACTCAACCGGCGTGTTGCCTAAACCCCGGCCGTGCTTTATCCGAAACGTCCGGAGATGTAGTCTTCCGTCTGCTGGATGGACGGATTGGTGAAAATCTTCTCCGTCCGGTCAAATTCAATGAGTTTGCCCAAATAGAAAAAAGCCGTGTGATCAGAACAGCGTCCGGCCTGCTGCATGTTGTGGGTGACGATCACGATGGTGTAGCTCTTTTTCAGTTCTTCAATCAACTCCTCCACCTTCATGGTGGCGATGGGGTCCAGAGCCGAGCAGGGCTCGTCCATCAGGATAATTTCCGGCTCCACCGCAATGGCCCGGGCGATGCACAGACGCTGCATCTGCCCGCCGGAAAGACCGGTGGCATGATCATCCAGCCGGTCCTTGACCTCGTCCCAAAGCGCGGCGCCGCGCAGGCTTTTTTCCACCACCTCGTCCAAAACACGCCGGTCACGGATGCCCTGCAACCTCAGCCCATAGACGATGTTTTCGTAGATCGACTTGGGGAACGGGTTGGATTTTTGGAAAACCATGCCCACGCGTTTGCGCAATTCGATCACATCCACATCCCGGGAATAAATATCCACCCCGTTAATGGTGATCGATCCCTGTTGCAAACTGGTTCCGTCGATCAGGTCGTTCATGCGGTTGAAACAGCGCAGCAACGTGGATTTGCCACAGCCGGAAGGTCCGATGAAGGCTGTCACCAAACCCCTCGGGATGCTCAGGGTGATGTCGTGGAGGGCGCGGCTGCTGCCATAATAGAAATCCACATCCCGCACCTCAATGCTGGCCGCCGCCGCACCGGTCTCGGTTGCGCCAGCCACAGCTTCTGTACCACCGCTCAAAGCACTATGATTTTCATTCATGACTCGTGTTTCCATATTACCGCTCATTTTTGGAGGTTTGATCTCTTACTCACCATTTGTACATGCGCCGCACTTTGGCCCGTAACAGTATGGACGTCAATGCAATCGCCATCACAATAAACAAAAAAACAAAGGCCGATCCGTATTGCACCTTTTCCGTATATTCGTTCTGGGGCACCCGCGCACTGACCACAAAAATGTGATACGGCAGCGCCATGACCCCGCTGAAGAAGAAATCCGTGAATTTTGAAACCTCCCAGGGCAGTTTGTCCCGCACCACATAAGCTGCCGTGAACATGATGGCGGCGGTTTCGCCGGCAATACGCGCCACGCCCATGATGGACGAGGTGAGGATTCCAGGCAAAGCATAGGGCAGAACATTCTGGTAAATGGTCTGCCACTGGGTTGCGCCAAGGGCCAGCGAACCCTCCCGGAAGCCCTTGGGCACGGCCCGCAGCGATTCCTCGCTGCCCGTAATGATGATGGGCAGCACCATAAAAGCCAGTGTGAACCACCCCGAGAGCAGGGATACATTCCAGTTGAACAGGAGTACAAACATGGCATAACCCCACATTCCAAACACAATGGACGGCACCCCCGCCAGATTCATGATGGAAAGCCGGATCAGGCTGATGATGCGGCCACTACGGCTGTACTCACTCAAATAGACCGCTGTCAGCACTCCCAGTGTTAAGGCTATAATCATCGATCCCACCACCAGCAGCACCGTCCCCACTATGGCCGGATAAATGCCGCCCGCCGCATACACCTGGGATTTGTGATCCGCAATCTGTTCCTCGCCGTTCTTGGCAACCCATGCCCGGTAATCACGGTCACCGAATTCCAAATGCGACCCGTCTTTCAGGGTCAGCACATGCAGCGATTCCGGCGCCTCGGTCAGAAAGGGCACATTGATGAAGGGTGCCTTGTCGCGGAAAACCTGCTGGCCGCCTTTCCAGGCAATGATGCCGAATATAAAACCGGCAAACAGGAGCACCGCATAGGTGGTGAGGCGAAAAAGCCAGAAGGCCGCCATTTCGGTTATTTTGCTGGAAGTCAGCCGACTGCCGAATGGATTAAGTGGCGCGTGCATGGCTTACCCCACCGAAATTTTGAATTTACGCACAAAGATCTGGGCGATGTAGTTGATGAGCAGCGATATTAAAAAAAGCATGATGGAGAGCATGAACAAGGCACGGTATTGCAAACTGCCCTTTACCACCTCGGGAATTTCCTGGGCCACCAGACCGGTCATGGTATGAACGGGTTGCGCCACCACCGCCAGTCCGGCGGCAAAATCGGGGATCTGGATGCGATTGCCCGCACAAAGCAAAACCACCATGGTTTCGCCGATCACACGCCCGAAACCGAGCAGCACGGCGGATATAATCCCGGACAGGCTGGCCGGAATGATAATGCGCACGATGGTTTGCAGTCGGTTGGCACCCAGGGCAAACGAAGCCTCCTTGAAAGCCTTGGGCACATTGTTCAATGCGTCCTCGGAAAACGTGAATATGGACGGGACCGCCATCAGGGCCAGGAGTATCCCCGCCGTGAGTATGTTCAAACGTTCGGGAAACGGAAACCCGGGAACCCATGCAAGCCAGGACCAGCCGGAGGCTTGACGCAGAAACTCGCCCAAAATAACCACGCCGAAAAATCCCAGCACCACCGATGGAATCACGGCAATAAATTCAATGGCCGGTTTGATCAGGGTCTGTTCCCGGGCAGATGCCACCTGGTTGATGTACACCGCGGCACCGATGCCGAGGGGGACCGAGATCACCAGGGCCACAACGCTGATGGTTAACGAACCCATGAACAACGGGACAAATCCGTACCAGTCCTGCCAGAAACTTTGTGTGATCCACTGGGTGCCGAATATGAACTTCGTCAGCGATTCGTATGCTGAAACCGGGCGGTCGTAGCGCCAGTCCTGCAGACGTTTTTCCACATCTGGAAATCCGGTTGTGAAATTTTCCAGGGCTTTTTGCAGATGCCTGATTTCCCGGGCCACCACCGGGTCCTGCACCTGTGGCAAATGACCGGAAATGTCCGCCAGCCGCGCCGCCATGGTCCGGCTGATTTCATGGTATTGGGGAATCCTGGCCGTCAAGGCGGATGCCTCCCGGCCAAAATCAATCTTCTCCACGGCAATCGCCTTGGCTTCCTCGGCCATCCCCGCCTTCAGAAGTTGGTCACGCGATATCGCGTTGTCGCGGGCCTCGGTCCAGCGGTCCTTGACTCCGGCGGCCTGCTGGGTCATTTGTTGGACAAATTCCTGGAGCGGAATGCCGGCCGCATCCAGGTCGTTGCGCACCTGCTCCAAAGCCTGTAATTTCTGTGCGACTTCCTCCCCGCTGGCACCGGATTTTTTCAACTCGGCGGCCCGATCCACCCGGACTTTGTCGAGGTATTTGACCAGGCCGGCCTGAGCTTCCGATTGGTCCCGGATGATGTCCACGAACTCCAACCCGGCCAGCCGGTAGGTTTTGAGACCTTCCCAGTGCTGGGGAAAAAAGCCCGCACCTTCGCGGAACAGTGAATAAGTGATCAAGCCCAAAACAATGATGGCCACCCACGCATTGCCGGAGAAAAAATAACGGATGAGGGTATCCGTGTCCAAGCCAAGGATATGGAATTTATTCCGCGACAGGAGAGCCTCCTGCATGGGCCGCTGGTCTATCCGTTTGATGTCGAAGTGTGACATGGCTTGAACTTTTCCGTACCCTGACACTAACCAAAAAAAAGCCCGCTGAGTTTTGAACTGCAGCGGGCTTAAGAAGAGTAACTTTACTAAAACGGCCTACTTTGCCGCCACAAAACCAACCTGCTCCACTATCTTGGCTCCATCCGCGCTGAATACGAAATCGATAAACGATTTGGCCAGTCCGCTGGCGGGTCCGTTGGTGTAAAAGAATGTGGGGCGATGCAGCGGGTAGGAATGGCCCTGGACCGTCGATTTCGAGGGCAGACTCCCATCCACCGAAAGGACCTTGACTCCGGGAGCCTTCATGTAAGCCATGCCCACATAGCCAATGCCGGCCGGATTTTTGCTGACTTCCTGGGCGATCTGTTCGTTGCCAGCCATTTTCTGTGAGGTTCCGGCATAGTCGCGCTTGCTCATGGCCAGTTCCTTGAAGTCGGCATAGGTGCCGGAGGCGGTGTTACGGGTGTAGATCGAGATCTTCCCAGGGGTGCCACCCACCGCGCTCCAGTCTGTCACGTCGCCGGTGAAGATCTGTTCGACCTGGCGCTTGGTGAGTGCGGAAACACTGTTGGCGGAGTTCACGATTACTGCAATGCCGTCAAAAGCCACAATGGTCGGCACCATTTTCACGCCCTTGGTTGACGCGAGGGCCATTTCGGTGGATTTGGCGCGGCGACTGGACATGCCGATGTCGGCCGTGCCGTCGGTGATGGCGGCGATGCCGGTGGTGGAACCTTCGGCGGCGATTTCAAATGTCACACCGGGGTTTTTGGCCTTGTAGGCTTCTGCGAGCTGAGGAACCAGTTTGGCACCCAGGGTGTCGGAGCCTTTGATGACAAGCTTGTCTGCCTTGACGCTCGGGGCAAAAGCCAGAGCGGCCAGTAATACGGAGAGAATTGTTTTTTTCATTTTACCTTTTTTATATGTGGATTTGCCGTCTCCCGGCGGCAGCCCGGGATTTCCGGACTGCCCTCAAGAGAGTTTTTAAACTTAAAACTTCCAGTTCAAATCAACTTGAATCAGGTCGGTCTTGGAAAAGTCCCCACTCGCACCGCCTACCGCTGCAACCGAATTGCCGAGGTTCTTGTCGATGCTGTTGCTGTGGCGCCAATTGACCGTGCCCGAGATGTTGTCGGTGAAATTGTAGGTGGCTTTCAAACCGAATCCCTGACCGTTCAGAGTACCGCCGTTCCAATCGGAATCGATCAACGCGCCACTCCAAGAATAAGCTTCATAATAGGCATAGGTGGCGTCAAAGACCCAGGCGCCCTTGCCCTTGCCCTTGTTACCCAGGATCTGATAACCAACCAAGCCGAACTGGTTGCGGGCATTGCCCACATTGTTCCCCTTGATGCCATTGGTGGCATCATAACGGCGGGCGGCGCCTTCCGCACCAAAGTTCACCCCATATTCGCCATAGAGTTTGCCGGTGGTGTTGGTCAGGAAGAACGGCGTGTCCACCTGGGCATCAATGAAAAAGACGTCCAGATTGGCAATATCGTTCAAGCCGGTCGGCTGTCCATTGGTCGCCGTATAGCCACCCGTGTAGCCTGTGCCGCTGGTCGTGCCGAGAGATTGATTGTCTGCTCTCGAGTCGCCAAACGATCCCACATAGCCGGGAGAAACGCGCGCTTTCCAGGAATTGCTGAATTTGTAGCTCAGGTCCACCTGCTCGATCACCATCCAGGAATCGTTGTGATTGGCCACGCCGCCAACGGTGGAATTACCGCTATAACCAGAGCCGCCGGGATTGACGTAGTTATTGTCCGTCCAGTCCATCCAAGTGTAGATGCCGCTGGTGCCGCCGACGGTAAAGTCTTTGCTAAAGGGATGAAAATCCCCCAATTTGACCAGGCCGCCATCCGGATTGATGTCGCTGTCCCAAGTCCAACTGGTGACAATGTTCTGCCCAAGCAGTTGTCTGCCTGCGGTCAATTCCAGCCAGTTCAAGCCGAACGCATTGCTGTAGGTCAGATAAATCAGATCGGCACGAATGTTATCATTCGTATTGGAGCTCTTAACCCCGGTGCCAAAATCAGAATTGGCGCTGTTATGGTCACCCCCGCCCGTCGTGGCCAGACGGATCCCGCCCTTGAAATTGTCGCTGAAGAGGAAGTCCGCACCGAAACGCAAACGATAACGATTGCGATCCCGGTCCTGGGTCTGGCCCATGCCGCTGTTCGACCCTACATTTTTCGTGCGGTTGTCGATTTCATAACGAAAACGGGCATCACCGTAGAGCTTGACGCCCTTCATGTTTGGAATGCCGAACTGCAGCATGCCGCCGGGCGTGGCGCTGTAGTCGCCCAGCATATCAGCGCGGATTTCTTCGCCTTCCTGGGAACTTAAAACACCCTTTTTTACCAAAGCATCGATCAGTGGACCGCCATCACCTTCCGCCTTGACCTGGGACGTCATGCCCAAAAGAGCCATACTCCATCGTACAAACTTACGCTTCATCTTATCCTGTGTTCGGAATGCAAATCCAACCCAGCACACTCGGCCGGGTGGACCCTTCCAAGACTCGGAAATCCTGAGATTTAATTGTTACAATCAGGTTACAACATTGTTACATTTCACAAACATTTTCGTGGAGTGGTTTTTTATCCGTCTCTCCGCAAGGCACTTATGGAAGTTACATCTCGCACCTTCAACAGTCTAAAGACCTTAGCCAAGGGTGTCGGCAAAGGGATTTCTTCCAGCCATTCCGGAATTTTACCGTCCAAGATCTTCTGGTACAGGGAATGCTTGCGGCCACTCTGGGCATAAAAACTTTTCTCGGGTGAATCGGGGCTCAACAACAACAGCGTCACCCCGCGCCCCCTCAACATGCGCCGGGACATCTCAAAATCCTCCGAGGTCATGGCATCATATACAAACAGCACCCCTTCGGCATTGCGGTGATACGGTGAGGCCACCGCCTCCTGGCCCGTGCGGTAGATCAACTCGGGACCCATGTCCAACTGTGCTGCGATACGCTGCGGCGCAGCTTTAAAAAACGACTGCCTGTTTAACCAGTCACACAATTCATGTACCGTGGCTTGGTGCGCGTTTTTTGACGGGCCATCCACAGTCGCATTCCCCTCCCCGCCCGGTCTGTTCAACAACACGAGCATGGGTATGTATCCGACGGCAAACAGCATGAGCAAAACAATCCGGGCCAAGCAGAACCAACGTGGACGCAGGCCTTGTTCCAGCAAGGCCTGCAACTGTTCGAGGCAAAGGGCCGCTGGCAGCAACAACATCAGCTCCGCATAGGAAGACCAACGGACTTGCATTACAGCCAGGCCAGCAAACAGGAACGATCCGCACACAAAAAACAAAAGCGGCCGGTCTGGCGATAATGTGTCGCGTCTTTTGAGCGCCAGCCAGACATACCACGGCAGCACGATCCACAATAACCAGAGCCAGTTCGTACTTTGCTCCACGATCGCGCGGAGGGTGGCACCCATCGGCTGCACCTCTTGCACATTATGCAGCCAAAGTCGCAGCATCCGCGGATCAACATGGGCAAAGGGCCCCTGTACAAAATCAGGCGCCACCCTCCAGATCACCGCCAGACAGAACACCGCTCCACAGAACGCCAGGGCGAGCCGCTGCCACATCCTTGTCAAAGCAGATCCTTGTTGCTCCAAATGCCATACCCCCACCCAAAACAAGGCCACCGCTGCAAAAAGCAGCAAGTGCAGCAGGCACAACCGATCAAACACGTCGCAACGAAACAGATGATCCGGTGTCTCCAGAAGCATCACCCCAACCGCTCCGGCCAGGAGGGCCAGCGCATAATCCCGGTTGACCCGGGCAAATCCCGCAGTCCCTTTCAACCACGCCAGACCAAGAATGAACTGGATGAGCAAACAAACCGTCAACGTTTCCACACTGATCCAAAGCAAAACGGCCTGCATGAATCCCAAAAGGAAGGGCATCCGCTTGCGCTGCGGGTACAACAAAACGCGCACCATCAACCCACAAACCGGAATCAGGGCAAACAGCAAAAGACTGTGATGATCCGGACGTCCGACCTGGTAGTAACTGACCAAAGCCTGCTGGCTGAGAAAAAAAACCAGCACGTTCAGCCTGGAAAAAGGCTGCAGCAACGGCGCCACAACCCAGAGCAATAATACCGCACTGGCCGCCTGAAGCAGGGGGCTGACCCAGACGCCGGACCAAAACAGCGCCTGTTTCATTCCCAAAAACGGCGCCAAAGGCGTGGCACCAGCCAGGAGTATCACATCCAAAGGCCGACCCCAGTGTGATACCTCCCCGTAAGGGGCATCACTTTTGGAAATCTTTTCGTTGAACCAATCACCCGAACGGACCAGTTCCTCCACCCGGTTCAGACGCTGGTAGCAATCCGGGTCACAATAGTTCCCGTGCGCCCTCTGAAAAACAAAACTGTAGATGCTGATTTGCAGTATTAAAACCAACCCCCCCAACAAACACAAAGGCGCGACCTGCTTCACCTCTGCTATATGCAGAGAACCGATCCGTTTAACAAGTGCTCTCATGCTGCGAAGCTCATATTGTTTCGTACAACCCTGCCTACTAGGTATTTTTTTCCTATCTGGGCAACATTTGCCTAGTTCTCCTTTTTCCCAGCCTCTGTCTGTCTCCATTTACACTGGTAAAACAGCTCTTTTGTACCTTGGCACGGTTCACGCTTTAGTTATATGTCGTGAAAGCCAATTTTTGGCACTTTTACATGAAAAATTCACCGATATTTTTATATCAAATACGTCTATGGGGATTGGGGACAAAAAGGGGGCAGACACTGGTGGAATACGGATTGATTTTAGTTTTGGCTTCCGTAGTACTCGTCTCAGCACTCACTTTACTAGGAACACCCTTGAGTAATTTTTTCTCCAGATCCAGCAATTCACTGACTAATGTTTCTTCATAAAATTAAACCAACCCAAACAAGAAAGGAAACTGCATATGATGACTGAAATCTATACCAAACTGATGAGCCGCATGGTTTATCTCAAAAGCAAAAAAGGCCAGACCCTCGTGGAATACGGCCTGATCTTGGCGCTTGTCTCGATCGTTGTGATCGCTGTTCTGACCACCCTCGGTACCAAAATCCAGAACATCTTCACCACAATCAGCACTTCTTTGAACAGCGCTTCCTAAGCATTGTTCTTGGAACAAGCTTTGGTCTTGCAGGACGGCCCCATCAGTTGGGGCCGTCTTTTTTTGTACGGAAGCGGGTGACGATTCCCGTCTTGCCTTATTGAGGGGCGGCAGACTCTTCCGGTAATGCTCCTGAATCCTCGTTCACTTTGAACAACCGGCCCCGACCGGAACCGATTTCCTGGATCAAGTCCTCGACACCGGCCAGTTTGAAATCCACTTCCGGCACGATCAACGTCTCCTGCGTCAGGGTGTGCTCATAAACCACGATGTTCTGACCATTGCGTTGCGTTCTTTCCCGCGCCCGCAGGATGCGTTTCCGCTCCAGAAGCAAGGCCAGCAGACGACAGGTCTTGTAATCCTCCGGTTGCA
>Ga0075019_10001316_pt1 | contig 14088 bp, 11 predicted proteins | sample ColStrG_CSR_2013_FD_71473 | JGI IMG/M metagenome (GOLD analysis project Ga0075019, IMG submission 71473) | Freshwater sediment microbial communities in response to fracking from Pennsylvania, USA - Cold Stream Run_MetaG_CSR_2013 | ecosystem: Environmental > Aquatic > Freshwater > Creek >...
GCCAAGGCGAGCCCGGTCGAACGTGGCGCCTACCTGGCCAGGGCTGCGGACTGTGTGGCCTGCCACACCTCAGGCGGCGGGAAGGAATATGCCGGCGGGCTGGCGATCAGGTTGCCGTTCGGCACACTGTATTCGACCAACATCACACCCGATAAGGAAACCGGCATCGGCAATTACAGCGATCAGGATTTTCTTGACGCAGTCCGACGTGGCGTCCGCCGCGACGGCGCAAGGCTTTATCCAGCGATGCCATACGCCTCCTATTCCTACATGACCGACGCCGATGTGCTGGCGATCAAGGCCTATCTGTTCAGCCTGCCGCCGGTACACGCGAAGGCTCCGGAAAACACCCTGACTTTCCCCTATAACCAGCGCTGGGCCATGACCTTCTGGTCGGCGCTGTTCAATCCGGACACCCGCTTCGCGCCCGATGCCGACCGGAGTCCGGAATGGAACAGGGGCGCCTATCTTGCGGAAGCGTTGGCCCATTGCGGCGAGTGCCATACGCCGCGCAATCTGGCATTCGCGCTCGACAACCGGAAGAAATTCGCAGGTGCGCTGACTGCGGGCTGGCGCGCCTTCAACATCAGTTCCGACAAGGCCACGGGCATTGGCGGCTGGCGCGACGAGGATCTTGTCGCCTACCTCGCAATCGGACATGCCGACGGTCACGGTACGGCGTCAGGCCCAATGGGTGAGGCCGTCGACCACAGTTTCAGCCAGCTGGCGCCCGAAGATATTCGGGCCATGGTGGCGTATTTGCGAACCGTGCCTCCGATCGCTTCGCCCGATCTGCCGGCGACGCTGGCGCCGCCGGCGCCCGCCTCGCACCGGCAGGGTGGCGGCACAGCGGATGCACGCGGCAAGATGCTGTTCGAGGGCGCCTGCGTCAGCTGCCATGGCTGGACCGGCGAGAGCCCGATCTCATCCTTCGCCACGCTCACCGGCGCATGGGCGGTCAACGATCCCAGCGGAACGAATGTCGTCCAGGTGGTGCTTTCCGGCACCAGGCGGTTGACGCCGGAACATGCCGTCTCGATGCCTGCGTTCGGCGGCGCCTATTCCGATGCCGAGATCGCAGCTCTTGCCAATTACGTCACTGCGCGCTTCGGAGCAAAGGCATCGCAAGTCACCGCGCAGGACGTGGCGGAGTTGAGAAAACAAACGTCGCGGTAAGTGCGAGGCCGGGGACACGACATACTTCGCACCATCGATCTGCTGCCCAGGATCAAGATATGAACGCGCCGCCGAACATCGATCCCGTCGCCGCGCATTCTGACGGCGACGTTATGCACTGGTTGATAAACGACACGCGCGATGAGCGCTTCATTGACAATATTTTCGCTGAGCTGTGCGTTCGGCTCCAGCGAGAGGGCATTCCCGTCAAGCGGGCGTCGCTTCATATTCTGATCAACCATCCGCAATGGCTTGGGGCCCGGATCATGTGGGCCGACGGGATGCGCGAGGCGGAGATTGCGAGATCCGACTATGAAGTCAGGGAGCGATCCGAATATATCGGTAGTCCGGCCAACGAAATCCATGGCGGAGCCACCGAGGTGCGCGAGAATCTGGAACGCGATCCTTCGCTGGGCCGCAAGCACGCCGTCTACGACGAGATGCGGGCGAAAGGCCTGACCGACTATGTGGCGTGGCCGCTTTACCATACGCTCGGCAAGCGGCATATGGTGACCTTTGCAACCGACCGTCGAGGGGGTTTCGACGACGCGCATATCGCCGGCTTGTTGAGACTGCTGCCGGTTCTGGCGTTGGTCAGCGAAATCCGTGTCAAGAACCGGCTGGCGCGAACGCTGCTCGAAACCTACGTCGGGACGCATGCCGGCGAGCTCATTCTGGCCGGTGCCACCAGGCGCGGAAGTGGGACGACAGTACGCGCGGCCATCATGATCTGCGATCTACGTGATTTCACCCGGATCTCCGACAACTGGCCGCGCGATGACGTCATCGATCTTTTGAACAGCTATTTCGACGCGATGTCGGAGCCGATCGCGCGACATGGCGGGGAAATACTGAAATTTATCGGCGACGGTCTGCTCGCCATTTTTCCGCTCAGCCAGCCGTCGGCCTGCGCAAATCTACTGCACGCCGTGGCCGAAGCCCGTCAGGCCATGATTGCGCTGAACGAAAGGAACGGCGAAACCGGGCGTGCGCCGCTGAACTACGGTACCGGCGTCCACGTCGGAGACGTCATGTACGGCAATATCGGGTCGCGCACCCGGCTCGACTTCACCGTCATCGGTCCCGCGGTCAACATGGCTTCGCGTCTCGAAAACCTGACCAAACAATTGGGTAGAAAGGTGCTGTTGTCTCGTGCGTTCGCCGACTTCGTCCAAAGCGATTTCGATCTCGAACGCGTCGGCGAATATCCGGTGCGAGGCTTCAGCGACCCCATCGAGCTGTTCGCGTATCATGGCTGAATGCGTGCTATTGCCAGGTGCGCCGGTCATCCGACCCATCGACGAGACGTCGCCCCTATTCGTGTAGCAGCGTTTGCCAGTTTGAAGGCACCGCTCCGGCCGGTCCCGGCACCGGTTGATCCAACGGATGCGAGTGAGGAGCGTGAAGCTTCGGCCCGGTGAAGAATTCTTCGGTACGATAATCGTAAAACCACCGCTCGCCCGGCTCGAAGCTCGTGATTATCGGGTGACCCGTAGCGGCGTTATGTTTCGATGCATGCTGATTTGGTGAACCGTCACAGCAGCCGATGTGACCACATTCGGCGCATCTGCGAAGATGCAACCACCATCCACCCAGAGCCGAGCATTCGACGCAACCTGTTCCGCTTGGCTTTGCCGCCGGGTTGATACCATCCCTTTCGGACTCCATAGGCTCCTCTCTGACTTCCGTTTGTTGCAGTCGCCCCTCATTGACGGGCGGAGCGTCCGGCCGATGCCACTGGCGCGTCCCGTCAATGTCATCGAGTAAGACGGCTTTTTTGCCGCGGTGCACGGGTCTGGATGGCCCTTCGCGACATTTAGCACACGCTAGATATGGTAGAAAATTGGACCCATAGGAGAATGACGAGGTTTTCCGGGGGAATCTCGGATAAGTTGCCTGCTTATGGACAAGCAAGCGCCAGCTTCCATGGTTTTGGGCAGCGCCATCGTTGAGTGGTTGGCTGACGAGGCCCTCCAGGATTCAGAGCCCGCGATACTCTACGGCGAGCTGTGCCAACGCCTGCGCGGCGTCGGAATACCAGTCTTGCGGGGTCAAGTGGCCTTTCGGGTACTCCACCCACTTTATGATGCAAGTACGCTGAACTGGAATACGGAAAGAGGCGTTGTTGTCGAACACTTCCGGCCCGAGCAGAGAGATCAGGATCAGTTCTTGCGCAGTCCCCTCGGCCATATCCTGGCCCATCGACTGCCGGTCCTGCGTCGTCGGCTCACCGGCGACACAGCGCTTCTGGACTTCGCGGTCCTCGAAGAGTTTCGGGCATTGGGCGGTACTGACTACATCGTATTTTTAGTGGGCTTCGGCCGTGCCAGTCAGAACGGCATCATTTGCTCCTGGCTCGGCGACCGGGCTGCCGGTTTTACGGACAATGAGGTCGTGCAGCTGCAGCGCGTTACCCGCGAACTCGGCATTGCGCTGAAGGCGAGGATCGAGCGCAACGTCGCGCAGAACGTAGCCCACGCCTATCTTGGCAAACGCGCAGGCCAAGCCGTTCTTAACGGCTTGATTCGTCGCGGCGACGGGGAAAAGATCACCGCTGCGCTTTGGTACAGCGACCTGCGACGCTCGACGGAATTTGCCGACCGGCTGTCGGCCGAGGCCTTCCTACACGTTCTTGGCCGCTATTTCGAGATGACGGCGTCTTCGGTGCTGGACCATGGCGGCGAGGTCGTCTCGCTGATCGGCGATGCGGTGCTTGGCCTGTTCCGTTTTGAGGGTGCGGCCGACGAGGCTTGCCGCCGTGCGCTCGCCGCGGCCCGAGAAGCGCGGCGGCGGCTTAGCGCACCGTCGCCGGCAGCGGCCGACGTGGCATTCGATTTCGGCATATCGCTCCACGTGGGCCAGCTTATCTATGGCAATGTAGGAGTGCCTGAGCGGTTGCAGTTCACACTGGTCGGATCAGCAGTCAACGAGGTCGTTCGGGTGCAGGACCTGACGAAAAAGCTTGGCTACCCACTGCTGGCTACCGCGCCCTTCGCCGGCGCGACTCCGGGTTCTTGGCGCCCGCTCGGCGAGCATATGTTGCGCGGACTTGAAACGCCGATATCCATCCTGACCACGATGGAGCCATTGTAGACACACGCGGCACCGTCAAGCGCCAATGTCGCTTACTGCGCCTCTTCCGTTCGAGAAAATCGACATGGCATCCGAGCCCGGCGCACCCACCCTCGATCAGCTCAGGATCTTTCTCACCATCGTGGATGCGGGCAGCTTTGCCGCTGCCGCGCGTAACCTCAACCGGGCTAATTCGGTGATCAGCTACGCGATCGCGAACCTGGAGGCCCAACTCGGCTTTCCGCTGTTCGATCGCGAGAGCACGCGCAGGCCGCAACTTACGGCAGCCGGTCGCAGCATCCTCGCCGAAGCCCGAACCGTGTCCGACGGCATCGCCGCACTACGCGCGAAGGCGCGCGGCCTGATTCAGGGGCTAGAACCGGAAGTTCACCTTGTCGTCGATGTGATGTTGCCCACCGAGCGACTGGTCGATGCGCTTACCGCTTTCCGGGATGAATTCCCGACAGTGGCGCTGCGGCTGCGCGTTGAGGCGCTCGGCGCCGTCACCCAATTGGTTCTTGACGGCGTGGCCGGGATCGGCATCAGCGGGCCGATGCCGGGGCTTGCCGCCCACCCTGCCATCGAACCGATCAGGGTCGGTGAGGTCGAGTTGGTGTCGGTCGCCGCGCCGAAACATCCGCTGGCGAAAGCCGGCAGAAACCTGAACGCTGCCGTGCGCGAACACGTTCAATTGGTGCTCTCTGATCGCTCGGAATTGACCAAGTCGGTCGATTTCGCCGTCGTCAGTCCGCGGACTTGGCGGCTGTCGGATCTCGGCGCGAAGCTCCTGCTGCTGCGCGCAGGTATTGGCTGGGGCAACATGCCCCTTCCCATGGTTCAGGAGGATCTCGACTCCGGATCGCTCGTCCGGTTGGACCCGCCCGGCGCGCTCGCCTTCACCTACAGGTTCGAAGCGATCTACCGGTCGGACTCGCCGCCCGGTCCCGCCGGCTCCTGGTTGATCGAGCGGTTCCGGAGCCAGGTGACGCCCGAGCAAAGAGAGCCGAAGCTCCGCCGCCCAACGAAGCCGGCAACACTGCGCCGAAAGCAGCCGAAAGGAATTCGAAAATCCCGAAAATAGCTGCCCTCCCAACGAGGCGAAAAAGCCAGATTGTGTGGTAAGCGACGCTCGCCTTGCAGGCGCGCAGACGGGGCGCCAAATCACGATTAGTCATTGCGCCGTTCTGCTCCACCTCTAAGCTCAGTCGGCCACTTCCGACAGCTGATCGGCGGAGATCGAAAAGTCGAGTGCGGGCCCCACCGGCACGATGCCGCTCGGATTTATGGTCGTATGGCTTTCATAATAGTGGTGGCGGATGTGATGCATGTTCACGGTCTCGGCCACGCCCTTGAGATTGTAAACGTCGCGCGTGAAGCGCCAGAGCGCCGGATAATCCGCGATGCGGCGGATGTTGCATTTGAAATGGCCGTGATACACGGCATCAAACCGCACCAGCGTAGTGAACAGCCGGATATCGGCCTCGTTAAGCCGGTCGCCAAGAAGATAGCGCGATCGAGACAACCTGGCCTCAAGCCAATCCAGCGTCTCGAATAATGACCCCACCGCCTCTTCATACGCCTCCTGCGTGGTCGCGAATCCGGCCCGGTAGACGCCGTTGTTCACGTCGCGATAGACGCGGCCGTTAAGTTCGTCGATGTCAGTCCTCAGTGGTTCGGGATAGTAGTCACCCGGCGCGGCACCGGTTTCGTCGAAGGCGCTATTGAACATGCGCAGGATTTCGGCCGATTCATTGGAGACGATGGTGTGACGCTCCTTGTCCCACAGTACCGGGACGGTCACCCGGCCAGTGTACTGCCGATCGGCGGCCAGATAGACCTCATACAGTGCTTTCGCGCCGTTGACGGGATCGCCCGTGACGCACGGTCCTGGCGAGAACGTCCAGCCACGCTCGCGCATGAGCCAGTGCACGACAGACAATGAGATGACATCCTCAAGCCCCTTCAGCCGCCGCATGATCAGCGTACGATGCGCCCAGGGACACGCCAGACTGACATACAGGTGATACCGGCCCCGCTTTGCAACGAAACCTCCGCTGCCGGTCGGCCCCGGCGAGCCGTCTGCAGTGACCCAGTTGCGAAAGGCGCTCGGTGGCCGCACGAAGCGACCGCCGGTCGACGACGTGTCAAAAGTAACATCCCGCCACTCGCCATTCACAAGCATTCCCATCGGTTTCCTCCACACCCATCTTGAAGCCCTTCGGCGACTGCCGTCGGAGACGTATGCCGCGGCCCGCGGTCAATTCCTCTGGGCTGTCCAGGCCCCTGCGCACCGCGACTCACCCGAGCGGCCGCTCCAGACACCCCGGCCCGACGCTCCCGACAATCTGCCAGATCCCGACGCGTATTTTTGTCCGACCCTGACTGAGGCGCGAACGGCTCCCGAGGGAGCGACATGGCCCCTGAACGTCAGGATGTTGGGGTGACTGAGGCTACCGTTCAACACGTCGACCGTGAAATTGTAGGCGGGATCGCAAGCACCGCGCTGGGTCACGAAGGTGAGATTCCAGGTCCCGTCGAAGCGCGAGCCCGCTAGGGCCGGGCGCGCTATTCCCAGGGATACGGCGAGAACGAGACACACGAAAAGCGCTCTCGTTGCACGGCTGGGGGTCCGCCACATTCCATTGCGCATGATTATTCTCCTTGCTGCCAGCTGCCTGGTTTGAAGCCGGCGACGACCTCAACTGTGTTCGTTCGATTGCACCGCAGGCATGGATTGTTCTCTCTCGCGCCGGCTCCGCCCTGCCGCGACCGCTCTCGCGGTCAGGACCTCTTCGACTGAACATGGGGATGGAGCTATCTCTGCCGCAATACCGTCTACGAATCGATTTGGCGATGCGCCCGCGTCCTCGACCACCTGCTCCGGCGACGTCGAGGTGATCATAATCGTATTGGCGTCCGCGTCGATTGGCGCAAGTCCGTGCGAATAGCTCCTGAAACGGCGCTCATGAGGATTGCGTCGTGAGGCGTCGACAACGGCGATCCGGATGCGCGCTCCCGAAGCGCCCAGGTCGGAGAGCGCCCTTTCGATCTCCACGCCAGGCGGCAGTCACAGCTGCCCTGAAAGGTCCTATTTGCGACATGATCGCCTCCATTTGTGGATCTGTCCGTACTGGGCTGGCGCGTCGCGTTGCCGCCGCGCAGTACGGTGGGCCGAGCTTTCAGCAGCGGCGGGCGTCCAGGCTGAATCGGCCCGCTCCGAAGGCGACCACCTGCAGAAGACCGCCGGCCATCGCGACGTTCTTGAAGAAATGGATGAACTGGTTCTGGTCGGCTAAGTGGTTGTGGAATGCGAGCGCCGCTGCGATCGAGAACGCAGCAAGCAGCGCGGCCGCGACGCGGGTCTGGTAACCGACGATCAGGGCCAGACTGCCACCGATCTCGACCGCTACGGCGATCGCATATCCGACCCAGGGGAACGGCAGGCCTGCCGATGCAATATAGCCGACGGTGTAACTGGGCGCCGCGAGCTTGGACAGACCTGAAAGCAGGAAGATCGCTGCGATCAGAACCCGCCCGATCACCGTGATGAAATCGTTTGAAATGTTGGCGGGGACGAATTGGCCGACCGCGTGGCTTGAGACAGAGTTGGACATGACGAAGCTCCTTTGAAGCGGCTCACCCAGCATCGGGCTGCTCGTGCACGCAAGGTGATACCTGCCGCCTTCTCTGAAAAGCCGAATAATATAGACGGTTACGTTCGATATTTTCGAACGTCTGCGGCACGCCACCGTGCTTCTCCCTGAGGTTAGCCATGAGCTGCCCGAAGAAATGCTCGGTAAAATTGGATTGTTCGGTTGCCGGCCCGCTCACAAGCTCTTTATTCTTTCGTTGCCGCATGCAGGGCTTCAGAGGTGGGCCGAAGTCCCACATGTTGTTGTCATTTAAGTTCGCTGAGAGGCCACCATGGACGAAGGCATCGCGCCGGCGCGCCCGGCATCCTACGACAAGAAGGTTGGCTTGGTCCTGCAAGGCGGCGGCGCGCTCGGCAGCTACCAGGCCGGCGTTTACGAGGCGCTGGCGTCATCCGAATATACGCCGGATTGGGTCGCGGGTATTTCCATTGGCGCGATCAATGCGGCGATTGTCGCCGGCAATGCACCCAAGGATCGCGTGCATCGCTTGCGAAGCTTTTGGGAGGAGATCACTGCTCCGACCATGCTATGGCCTCATGCAACCGGAGCGGTTGCCGCGTGGCAGCGTTGGACGAGTGCGGTCATGGCAATTGCGTTCGGCCAACCCGGCTTCTTCAACCCGTCTCCCCAGACCCTGTGTCCATTCGACAAACACGTCAGCTACTACTCGACATCGGCGCTCAAAGCCACGTTGGAACGGCTTGTCGATTTCGATCGCATCAACGCTGGAAACGAAATGCGGCTGAGCGTAGGCGCCGTCAACGTCGAGACCGGCGACTTCACTTATTTCGACAGTAGAGAGATGACGATCGGCGTCGAGCACGTCATGGCCAGCGGTGCGCTGCCGCCGGGTTTTCCGCCCATCGAGATCGATGGCGAGCAGTATTGGGATGGAGGCCTCTTTTCCAACACGCCACTGCAATACATGGTGGACTACTATCCACGTCGCAGCCGGGTGATCTTCCAGGTCGACCTCTTTCCCGCGCATGCGCATCATCGACCGACCAATCTCGATGAGGTGAACGAGCGCGACAAGGACATCCGTTATTCCAGCAGAACCCGATCGGCGACAAATATGTTGCGGGAACGGCACGACGTTAGACACGCGATCAATGAGTTGCTCAGGCTGCTGCCGCCGGAGATCGCGAGCACCGAACAGGCCAAGCGGCTCTATGACCACGGATGCGTCACGACGATGGACATCGTGCAGCTGATCTACCGACCCGACGAACCGCAAGGTTCCTTGAAGGATTTCGAGTTCAGCCGTCCCACGATGGAGCTGAGATGGCGACAGGGCCTTGCCGACGCGCGCACCACCTTGCAGGCTTCGCCATGGCTCGCCCCGATGCCCAGCGAACTCGGGGTGCGCGTATTCGACGTGATACACGACATCCTGTGCAGAAACCTCGCGCTGCCGGAAGGGCGGCAGCCGGAAAAGGCCCTGGCAGCGCAATGACCGGTGAGTGATCATCCCGATTGCCGCAGTCAATATAATTCAATCCTCCCGCCCGGCCCAGAAGTACAGCTGACGGCTGCAGCAAACGCCGCACCTTCGATGTGATGATCGACGAATTCTCGCTGGCGACCCCGGCGCTGTTGCGGCTCGCAACGATCGTTCGCGCCGCCGATACCGGGCGCTCGGTACACGGCCTTGCTTGGCGCCAACTCGAGATAGCCTGTGATCGAACGCTGAGTGCTTAGGTAAAACGTGCTGCCATTTCGCTTTTGCGAATCGGGACTTCTCTCTCAATTTTACTAAACAAATTCAACCTTTTCCTTTGAACTCGCATTCAGGCCATCAAGGGGTTTCCAACTGCGGCGCAGCAGCAATATCAGAGGAGGAAGTTGACGCCTTCGATTGACAGACGGGATGTTTAGTGAAAGTCTTTCACTTAACAATAATACTAAACAACGTTTTCGCGGTTTCTTTGATGGCCGGGTTGGTCTGGGTGCACAGCGAAGTGCGATGAGGGCAGATCGCCCTTATCTGCGACAACAGGGAGGTTGTAATGATCCGAATTGTGCGTGCGTTTGGGGCGACCGCGGCTATCGTCGCCTCTTGTCTCGGCAGCCAGGCAACCGCCGAGGCCAAGCAGTTGACCTTGTGTTGGGCGGCATGGGACCCGGCCAATGCGCTCGTGGAGCTTTCAAAGGATTTTACCACAAAAACCGGCATTGAGATGAAATACGAGTTCGTTCCATGGACGAGTTATGCCGACCGCTTCCTTAACGAACTCAATTCGAAGGGCAAGCTTTGCGATGTCATCATTGGCGACAGTCAATGGATCGGAGGCGCCGCCGAGAACGGCCATTACGTCAAGCTGAATGATTTCTTCAAGAAGGAAGGAATCACCATGGACGATTTCATGCCCGCAACCGTTGTCGGGTATTCGGAGTGGCCGAAGAACACGCCGAACTATTGGGCCTTGCCGGCGATGGGAGATGCGATCGGCTGGACTTATCGCAAGGACTGGTTTGCGAGGCCGGAAATCCAGGCCGATTTCAAGAAGAAGTACGGCCGCGACCTGGCTCCGCCCGAGACCTGGGATCAACTCAAGCAGATCGCCGAGTTCTTCCAGGGGCGGGAAATTGACGGCAAGAAAGTCTACGGCGTCTATATTTACACCGAGCGCGGCTCCGAAGGCATCACAATGGGGGTGACGAACGCGCTGTACGACTGGGGTTTCCAGTATGACAATCCGAAGAAGCCCTATGAGATGGAGGGATTCGTCAACTCGCCCGAGGCGGCGAAAGGGCTGGAGTTCTACAAGTCACTTTACAAGTGCTGCACCGCGCCTGGCCTGAGCAACGCCTACATGTCGGAGGGCCTCGACGCCTTCAAGTCCGGACAGGTCGCGATGCAGATGAATTTCTTTGCGTTCTTCCCCGGCCTCTACAAGGATCCAAATGTCGGCGGCGACAAGATCGGCTTCTTCGTCAATCCCAAAGAGAAATATCACTACACCCAGTTGGGCGGGCAGGGCATCTCTGTCGTCTCTTATTCGCCAAACCGGGAAGACGCGCTGGCCTACATCAAGTGGTTTGCGCAACCTGACGTCCAGAAGAAGTGGTGGTCGCTCGGCGGCTACTCCTGCCATAAGGCGGTGCTCAACGATCCGAGCTTTCCGAAGAGCGCGCCGTTTGCAGCCGACTTCCTGAAGTCGATGGATATCGTCAAGGACTTCTGGGCGGAACCGGCTTACGCCGAACTTCTGCTCGATATGCAGAAGCGCATCCACGATTACGTCGTGGCCGACAAGGGTACGGCCAAGGAAGCGCTCGATCTCCTGGTCAAGGATTGGCAGAAAGTGTTCAAGGAAGAGGGGAAGATATAGCCTCGGCTAATCTGACGGTCTCCCGGCGCTTGGCCGGGGGACCTTTCTTCGGCGATGCCTTCGATCCGTGAACGACAGGATGACCATGACCACTCTTGCGGAACGGGCTGTTGCCCGAACGCCCCGTCGACTGGCGTTCCGGCTTGGCGGGTTGTCGGACCGGGCAATCGCGTGGCTGTTCATCACGCCCTCGGTCGTGTTGCTGCTGGCGATCAACATCTTTCCGCTGCTGTGGACCATTCAACTCTCATTTACCAACTACCGCGCCAATCGCCCGAACGCGCCGCTGCGTTATCTCGGCCTCGACAACTATCGCGACATCCTCTCCGACCCGGAAATCTGGCACGCCATGCAGGCGACCGCACATTTTGTGTTCTGGTCGATCGCGATTGAAACGGCGCTCGGTTTTGGACTGGCGCTCCTGATCAACCGCCGTTTCCGTGGCCACAGTTTCTGGACCACGATGATCCTGTTGCCGATGATGCTGTCGCCGGCGGTGGTCGGCAATTTCTGGACCTTTCTCTTGCAGCCGCAGATTGGCCTGTTCAACAGCGCGGTGGCGTTCTTCACCGGGATCGACCCGAGTTCGTTCCAGATGATCGGCGATGTGGCGCTGGCGCCCTGGTCCATCGTCATGGTCGATGCCTGGATGTGGACGCCCTATGTGATGCTGATTTGCCTTGCCGGCCTGCGGTCGATCCCTGACTACATTTACGAGGCAGCCGAAGTCGATCGCGCCTCGCCGTGGCGGCAGTTCTGGTCGATCACGCTGCCCATGGTGATGCCGTTTCTGATGCTCGCGGTCCTGTTCAGGGCAATCGAGAACTTCAAGATGTTCGACATGGTCAATCTCCTTACCTCGGGAGGTCCCGGATCAACTACGGAGGTGGCGTCGATCACACTCAAGCGCGAAGCGTTCGAGAAATGGCGCACCGGCTATTCGTCGGCGCTGGCGATCATTCTGTTCGTGACCGTATTCGGCGCCGCCAACATCTATGTCAAAGCCCTGAATCGGGTGAAGCAGCGATGAGCACCGTCACCGCCCATTCGGTTGCCGAGCCGTCGTCCCTGTCGAAGACGATCGGCGGCGTCATTGTCGCGGCTTACGCGATCATCACGATTCTGCCGCTGGTCTGGATTTTCCTGACCGGCTTCAAGACGCCGCCCGATTCGATATCCTATCCGCCCAAGATCATCTCCGAGCCGTCGGTCGAAGGCTACGTCAACCTTTTCACCACCCGTTCGCGGCAGACACCTGAGTTCCTGGCAAGCCTGCCGCCGCCGCAGACCTGGTACGAGCGCCTCGTGCGCTCGCGCAACATGGTGATCGCCGGACCATCGAAGGTGGTACCACGCTTCATCAACTCGATGGTCATCGGCTTTGGCTCGACATTTCTTGCGGTCTGCCTCGGCACGATAGCAGCTTATGCTTTCTCGCGCTTCCGAGTGCCCCTCGCCGATGATCTGCTGTTCTTTATCCTGTCGACGCGGATGATGCCGCCAATCGCAGTCGCTATCCCGATCTACCTGATGTTCCGCAATCTCGGTCTCACCGACACGAAGCTTGGCATGATATTGCTTTACACTGCAGTCAACGTGTCGCTGGCGGTGTGGCTCCTGAAGGGGTTTATCGACGAAATCCCGCGCGAATATGAAGAAGCGGCGATGGTCGACGGCTATACCCGCATGCACGCCTTCTTCAAAGTGGTGCTGCCGCAGGCTACGACGGGAATAGCTGCGACCGCGATTTTCTGCCTGATCTTTGCCTGGAATGAATATGCCTTCGCGGTATTGCTTACGAGCGGCGACGCGCAGACCATGCCGCCTTTCATCCCCTTCATTATCGGCGAGGGCGGCCAGGATTGGCCCGCGGTAGCCGCCGCCACGACGTTGTTCTTCCTGCCCATCCTGGTGTTTACAATTCTCCTGCGCAAATATCTGTTGCGCGGCATAACTTTCGGAGCGGTGCGCAAATGATCGGACAGATCGAGCATCGCCCGTCCCGCTTTCCACGCTGGCTGCGCCGTGGCCCGTGCGAAACAGCCACCATGACGCTTATCGGACTCGGCGTCGTGATGCTGATGCAACCATTCTCCCTGAGCCTGTTCAGCTATTCCTTCGTCACTATCCTGGTGGGAACGCTGGGCTTCGTGATCGTCAGCCATTTTCCGGACTAGCGCCATGGCAGAGATCAGGGTCGAAACCGTCACTAAAACCTTCGGGACGTTCACAGCCGTCAAAGGTGTGGACTTCACTGTGGATAACGGCTCGTTTTTCGTGATCCTGGGACCATCCGGGTGCGGCAAGACTACGACACTTCGGATGATTGCTGGCCTCGAATTGCCAACCTCGGGACGCATCCTGCTTGGTGGCGAGGACGTTACCGCGTTGCCTGCCTCAGCCCGGGACATCGCATTCGTATTCCAGCTCTTTGCGCTCTACCCGCACATGAATGTGCGGCAGAACATTGGATTTCCTCTCCGCTGCCAGAACTACCCTCGCGCGGAGATCGACAAGGCCGTCTTGGAAGCGGCACGATTACTTCAAATCGATCAACTGCTCGACCGCCGGGTTGGCGGTCTTTCCGGTGGCGATCGCCAGCGCGTCGCGCTTGGCCGCGCGATCGTGCGCAGGCCGAAGGCGTTCCTGATGGACGAACCACTGGGAGCGCTGGATTCGGAGTTTCGCAGGTTGATGTGCAGTGAGTTGCGGGAACTGCATAACCGGATTCATGCTACGTCAGTCTACATCACACACGACCAGTTAGAGGCTATGGCGATGGCGGACCGCATCGCCGTGATGAATGGCGGGCTTATCGAGCAGATAGGTTCGCCACAGGAGATCTATGACCT
>Ga0075019_10001318_pt1 | contig 14074 bp, 15 predicted proteins | sample ColStrG_CSR_2013_FD_71473 | JGI IMG/M metagenome (GOLD analysis project Ga0075019, IMG submission 71473) | Freshwater sediment microbial communities in response to fracking from Pennsylvania, USA - Cold Stream Run_MetaG_CSR_2013 | ecosystem: Environmental > Aquatic > Freshwater > Creek >...
CACATCTGGGAGTCGATCTCCTCGGCCACGACCCGTAGCCGGCCGATCATCAACACCCGTGACGAACCCCACGCCGACCCCGAGAAGTACCGCCGCCTACACGTGATCGTCGGCGATTCGAACATGAGCGAGTTCGCGACGTTCCTAAAACTGGGGACGGCCTCCGTGGTGCTCGCGATGATCGAGGACCGCACGACGGTCCTTCGCGACTACAACATGGCCTCGCCGATCAACGCGCTGCGCGACATCTCCTACGACCTCTGGAGCAAGGAGCCCGTCAAGCTCGTAAACGGACGCGACCTCACCGCGCTCGAGATTCAAGAGGACCTCTGTGAGCGGGCCGAGAGTTTCATCCAGGGCCGCGACCTGCCCGAGGACCAAGTCCTTGCGGTGAAACTCTGGCGGGAGGTCATCGAGCAGTACCGCAGCGACCCGATGCTGCTCGCTGACCGGGTCGACTGGATCGCCAAGCTGCAGATCATCGAACGCGAGTGCGAGCGATCCGGGGTCAAGTTGAACGATCCGAAGATCGGGCTCATCGATCTCCTGTACCACGACACCAGCTACGAACGAGGTCTCTACTACCGTCGCGAGGCCCGTGGCCACTACCGCCAGATGGTCACCCACGAGCAGATCGCCAATGCCACCCACACTCCTCCCGCCACCACTAGGGCGCACATGCGCGGAACGTTCATCAAGGCGGCCAAGGAGTGGCGCCGCGACTACACGGTCGATTGGGTCCACCTAAAGTTGAACGACGAGATGCAAAGGACGGTGCTGCTCAAGGATCCGTTCAAGAGTACCGACGATCGCTTCCAGAAGTTGCTCATGTCCCTCGAGCGCCACGGCTGACCCGACTAGCCTTGCAACGTGCCAGATGACGCCCCGATAACCGAGCCGTTTCTGTCACCAGAGCAATCGACCGGCCAGTTGCCATCGGAGGAGGCTCCGCGTCGCAGGCGGCGGTCTCGCCAACGAGCCTTCATCGAGTGGGGCGTGATCCTCGTCGTGGCCGTTTCAGTCTCCTTCTTCATGCGCTCGTACGCCCTGCAGACATTCTTCATCCCGTCGGGATCGATGGAACCGACCCTGCAGATCGGCGACCGGATTATCGTGTCGAAACTGAGTCTCGACTTCGGTTCGATCCACCGCGGCGACATTCTCGTGTTCAAGGCGCCTCCCGCCGAGCACTGCGGCGAGGTGGTCACCGATCTCGTCAAACGAGTGATCGGACTGCCCGGTGACACCCTGACTAGTCAGGGCAACACCATCTTCGTCAACGGACAGCCGCTCAAGGAGACCTGGACCCACTACGAGCCCCTCTCCACCCCGATCACCAAGACGGTCGTACCGGCGAACCACTACTTCATGATGGGCGACAACCATCCGAACTCCTGCGACAGCCGGATGTGGGGGACCGTGCCCCGCTCGGACATAATCGGAAGGGCCTTCCTCAGAATCTGGCCGATTTCGCGAGCGGGTCTGCTCTAGCCCCACCCCTACAATGGGCTGGTGCTTAGTTTGAGTCCCATCAAGATCATGGTGGTGGTGGCCGTGGTGTTGCTGCTCCTGGGCCCGGACAAACTTCCCGAGGTCGCCCACAAACTCGGTTCCAGTTGGCGGGCGCTCAAGCGACTCCAGGAGAAGGTCGAGTCCGAGGTGCGCAGTGCCATCCCTGACCTGCCGAGCACGGGCGACATCGCGCGCATCGCGCGCAGTCCCGTCAATCTCCTCAATCAACTGGCTGATCGAGTCGACGCCAACGAGGCCAACGCCGCGCTCAACGACACCGTCGAGGAACCTGCGGCGCCGTTGATCGCCGACCCGGTCGTCGCCCCTAAGGTCGCTTCGAGTGTTCGTCGTGAGGACACCCCGCCGCTGCCGCCAGATCCGTCACTGAACTAGGTCGATCATGTCGCGATTCCGAAAAGCCGCCGAAGGCATGACCCTGGCCGAACATCTTGCCGAGGCCCGACGTCGATTCCTCGTCTCGGCGGCCAGTGTGGTGGTCCTGGGCGTGGTCTCGTTCCTTCTCTATCCACAGATCCTCCACGTCCTGCAGAAGCCCTACTGCGCCGCGACGCCAAAGAACTGTAAGTTCCTGGTCACCAATCCGCTCGATGGACTGACCCTGCGGATCAAGATCGGCCTCTTCGGAGGACTCCTGCTCTCGTCGCCGATCCTCTTCTGGCAGGTCTGGCGATTCATCACCCCCGGTCTCAAGGCCAAGGAACGTCGCTACGCCATTCCCTTCGTCATCTGCTCGATTTTGTTCTTCGCCGGCGGAGTCGCCGTCGCCTACTTCAGCTTCGGCCACGCCATCTCCTTCCTCGAATCCATCGGTGGGCACTCGCTGGTGACCTTCTACAATCCGAACCAGTACTTGACCCTCTTCCTGCTCATGATGTTCATCTTCGGAGTCACCTTCGAGTTTCCGGTCGTCCTGGTGGCGATCGAACTGGCCGGTCTCGTCAGTCCGGCTCAGCTCCTCAAGTCGTGGCGCTACGCGGTGATCGCCATCACGGTCGCCGCCGCGGTCTTCACTCCGAGCGGAGACCCGCTCTCCATGATGGCGCTCGCCGTCCCGCTGACGGTCTTCTACTTCCTCGCCATCGGCATCGGCAAGTTGCTGCGCCGGTGAGCGTGAACGGCTACCGCAGTCGGTTCACCGACGCTTTGGGTTTCGGCCTCGACGCATTCCAGTCCGACGCCATCGACGCGATCGATGAACACGTGAACGTCCTGGTCAGCGCGCCCACTGGCTCCGGCAAGACCCTCATCGCCAACTACGCCATCGGTCGCACCCTGGAGCGCGGCGAGCGCGCCTTCTACACGACGCCGTTGAAGGCGCTCTCCAATCAGAAGTTCAACGAGCTGCGGGCCCAATACGGAGACCGGCGCGTCGGCCTCTTGACGGGCGACACCTCGATCAACCGCGGAGCCGACGTCATCGTCATGACCACCGAAGTCCTGCGCAACATGTTGTTGACCGAATCGGATCAACTGACGAGCCTCGGACTCGTGGTGCTGGACGAGGTCCACTACCTTCAGGACCCGTTTCGAGGTGGCGTCTGGGAGGAGGTCATCATCCTGACCCCGGCGGCCGTGAGATTCGTGGCGCTGTCGGCGACGATCGGCAACGCCAACTTCATCGGCGAGTGGTTCGCCGAGGTGCGCGGAGCCACGTCGGTGGTCGTCGAGAAAACGCGACCGATTCAACTTCACAACCACCTCGCGGTCGTACGGCGCGGCCAGACCGGGGCCGAGGTGGTCGATCTGCTCGACGGTACGCGCCTCTCCGATGAAGGTCGACGTATCGACAATCTGATGAAGGCCACTCGGCGCTTCCGTCCGGGCCCGAAGTGGAAGGGGCCCAAGACGAGCGCCCCGCCGCCGCCGTTCCGCGCTCCACGCCGTAGCGAGTTGCTGCTCGCCTTGGAGCGCGACGACCTGCTGCCGGCGATTGTCTTCATCTTCTCGAGGTCGGCTTGCGACGACGCGGTCCACCAGTGTCGTCGTGACGGCCTTCGCTTCACGACGACCGAGCAGCGCAACGAGATCGACGCGATAGCCGAAGCCCGACTGGTCGACTTCACGGAAGAGGACTTGAAGGCACTGGAATACGGCGACTTCATCGACTCTCTGCGCCGCGGCCTCTCCATGCACCACGCCGGCATGGTGCCGGCCTTCCGGGAGATCGTCGAGACGTGCTTCGAGCGCAATCTGTTGGCCGTGGTGTTCGCCACCGAGACGCTAGCCCTCGGGGTCAACATGCCGGCGCGGTCCGTGGCGCTGGAGAAGTTCTCCAAGTACTCCGACGCCGGCCGCAAGTTCCTCACCAGCGCGGAGTTCTCGCAGATGACTGGCCGAGCCGGACGGCGCGGCCTGGACGACGAGGGACACGCCATTGTCTGCTTCGCGAACGAGGTGGCCCTCCAGGACGTCGCCCGAGTGGCCCTCGCCCCGCCGTCGGACCTCCACTCCTCCTTCCGGCCGACCTACAACTTCACGGCCAATCTGATCAACCACTTCGAGTTCGAGACCGCGCTCGAGGTGGTCCAACGCTCCTACGCGCAGTTCGAGACCGATCACCGACCCACCGGCGCCAAACGGCCACTGGGAGACCAGATGATGGCGCGCCACCACGTGATCGAAGAACTGGGTTACGCGGAGGGCTGGCGCCTGAACGCCCGCGGACAACTCCTGCGCTCGATCTACCACGAGTGTGATCTGCTCATCGCCGAATCCATATCCGCGGGTGTCTTCGAGGACCTGGAGCCGGCCCAGTTGGCGGGCGTGCTCTCGTGCTTCGTCTACGAGTCCAAGCGGGCGGCGCGCACGGCCAACGCGGCCAAGCAGGTGACCACGAAGAAGCGCCGCTCCCTCAACGACCGTCTCGGGCAGGAACGACGGGGCAACATGAGCGAACGGCTTTCCGAGATCGGGGTCATCGCGGCGACCATCCGCGAGGTGGAGGACCGCTTCAAGGTACCCCACGCCAAGGAGCCCGACGGCAAGTTCGCCACCACCATCGCCGCCTGGGCGAGGGGGGCGTCCCTGGGCACGGTTCTGGACCTGGCCGATGTCGAGATCGGTCAGACCTCCCCGGGGGATTTCGTTCGAAACGCCAAACAAGTCGCCGACCTCTGTGAGCAACTGGCCCGGATGGACCACTTGATCGACGTCGCCGACGTGGCGGCCGAGGCCCGTGATTCACTGATTCGCAGCGTCGTGGCCGGTGCCTCCAGCGTCCACCCACGCACCTGATTTCGCCTCTAACCTCGGTACTCCATGCACCCTTATGTCGCCGAAGATTTCACGGAGGCCGAGGTGGCGATCCTGCGGCGGTATTTCACGAATCTCGAGGGTCCCGTCTTCGCCCTGGTGAACCTGCCCGAAGTGGTGAAGGGCGCCCTGTTCGCCCGCTACTCGCGGTCGTCGAAGAGCCTGCGACGTCTCTTCCTCGACGAGTTCGTCGGTGACCTCGACCTGACCGGCGACGTCTCGATCGACGCCACCGTCGGGCTGGACCGTGCAGACGACCTGTACCAGAAGATCTTCTACGAGTACGGCGACGACTCGGTGGCCCAGTTGGGCGGCGTGCACCTCGCCTGCGAACAGGCCAGCAACGTGCTCACCAAGGCCCTCGAATGGGGCCGGATGATGAGCTATCTCGAACAATCGACCCGCTACCTCGGTTACGATCGGCGCCTCGCCAACGGCCACTACCGCTTCTACCGCGACCACGACCTGCTCGAATCGCGATTCGGCGCCCGCTACGTCGGTGAGATGGACCGGATGTTCGACACGTACGCCGAGCTCCTGCCGAAGTTGACAGACTTCCTCGCCAAGAAGTACCCCAAGACCGTCGAGGACACCGATTTCGTCTACCGCCAGGCCATACGAGCCAAGGCCCTCGACGCCGTACGGGGACTCCTCCCGGCGAGCTCGCTGTCGAATCTCGGCATCTACGCGTCCGGTCAGGCATACGAGGCCCTTCTGCTGCGCATGCGCGCCCATCCGTTGCCCGAAGTCCGAGATTACGCACAGTTGATGTTCGACGAGCTCGTCAAGGTGATCCCGTCATTCCTCAAACGTCTGAACGTGGCCGAACGTGGGGGAGCGTGGACCGAGTACCTCGCAGCCACCAAGGGGGCGACGCGGAGTCTCATCGCGTCGATGTGGGTCGACGACGAAGAGCACGACCAGGGCGAACAGGTCCGACTCGTCGGATTCGACCCCGAAGGCGAGACACGGATCCTGGAGGCGATCGTCTTCGCCAACTCCACGATGACCAACGCCGAAGCCGTCCAGCGCGTCGGTCAGCTCGACTCCCAACAACGCAGCAATCTGATCGGGACCTACGTGGGTGATCGCAAGAACCGCCGCCATCGCCCGTCCCGGGCCTTCGAACGGACCGACTACCGGTTCGAGCTCGTGACGGACTACGGGGCCTTTCGAGACCTCCAGCGTCACCGGATGCTCACCATCGAGTGGCAGCCCCTCAACGTCGACCTCGGCTTCGACGTGCCCGAGGTCGTCCGCGAAGCCGGTCTGGAAGCGAGGTACGTCGAATCCTTGCAACGATCGGCCGACCTTTACCACGACCTGCGGGATGAGTTCCCCGAGCAGGCACAGTACGCGGTCGCGCTGGCCTTTCGGATCCGCTACGTCATGCAGATGAACGCCCGCGAGGCGATGCACCTGATCGAGCTACGTTCCGGCCCCCAGGGCCACCCCAGCTACCGTCGTGTCGCTCACGACATGGTCCGCCAGATCCGCGAGGTGGCCGGCCACGACGCGGTCGCGAACGCCATGACCTTCGTGGACTTCTCTGAAACGGACCTGGAGCGACTCGAAGCCGAACGCTCAGCGGAGCGAAATCGCCAAAATCGGCGATAATTCCAACTCTAAAGAGAATTTACGCCGGAAATGGGGCACCCCCGCCAAAAAAGGCTCTACACTTCCAGCGCTACAGAAGAGGATTTTATGGTTACTGACAACGATGCGGACGAAGTATTCGACGAGGATGAACTCGCCGAGGGCTTCGATGAAGAGATTGTCGGCGAAGAGGACCTCGAGGACGTCGTCGGCGACGACGACGTTGACGTCGAAGTTGAGATCGAAGACGTGGAAGACCTCGAAGGCGAGGAACTCGTCCCCGAGGTTGTGGTCGTGGAAGACGACGACATCGTCGACGACGCCGACATCGAACTGGCCCTGGATGAAGTCCTGGCCGAAACCATCCGCCGCACGTCGACGCCGGAGGATGACGAAGAGATAGTCGGAGACGTCGATCCGACTCTGGAACTCGCCGAGGTCATCCTGCCCAAACAGGACGACGAGTTCCGGTGCAACTCGTGTCGGCTGCTCAAGAAGACGAGTCAACTGGCCGACAAGGACAAGAGGCTCTGCCGAGATTGTGTCTGATCCTCACTTTGCTTCGCGGTGGCGAAGCGATTGCGGCCGTACTCTCTGATGGAGATCGCCCCCGCCGAAGTCGTGACCGCTCAACTGGCCAACGTCTGGTCGACCGCCGTGAAGGAACTGAGGCGCCATCGCGGTGGCCATGCGTTCTACGAGAGTCAATGGGGTGATCTCTCCAGCGCCGCGGTCCTGGCCGAACTCGTCGAAGCGCGCGATCTCTTCGTGGCGATCGACGAAGGAGAGATCGTTGGCTTCGCCGCGGTACGCGACGGAGTCATCGAGGGTCTCTTCGTGGATGGCGGCCGACGCCGACAGGGCGTAGCGCGCTCACTGGTCTCGTACCTCTTGGCAATGAGCAGTCCGCCGCGGGACGCTCAAGTCCTGCCGGGGGACCGGGGGATGAAGTCGCTGTTCGAGTCCTTCGGTTGGAAGGCCCGACTCCTTACGATGCGCGGCGAGTAACCGGGCGACGGGGCGCGCGCGTCGGTGGCGGCGGTGGCGGGACCCTCATGCCGAGCAGCTTTGCCAGCTCGGGGATCGCGCCGGCGTTGTGGATCGCCACGGCCTTGCACGATTCGTCATCGGGAATGCCGGTGGGCTTGATGTTGCGTCGGATTGAGGTGTCGACCGCCAGAGCGACGATCTCCTTCCACAAGGTCGGATTCTGCTCGGCCGTGAGAGCCTCCGAGACGATGGCGACGACTCTGGTGGCCATGTCGGCGCTCACGCGAGTTGACATGTCCGGGGGGCGCGCCACGAGCGAAAGCGCCTCGGTCACATTCTTCGAGGCCACCGAGGCCTCGAGGCGATCGTTCCACTGGGTTCGCAGGTGCTCGAGTCGGGCCGTCAGAGCGGTCTGAAGTTCCTTCAACTGAGCCCGGGCCTCCTCGTCGAGAGTCACCGTCTTGGCCGATGTCACCACCGCGCGCAGGTCACGCAGCCGCAGTTCGCGCCCGGCCCCAATCGCGCCGGCGGCCCGGTCCTTCCACAGTGCCAGGTTGGTTCGGCCCAGCAGCTCTTCGGCGATGCGTTCGATAGTGGTCGCGTCGATGGTCGGCCGACCCTGGGCGAGCGCGTTCTTGTTCTGCTCGGCCACCGCCGTGCGCACCGAGGGCATGCCACCGCGCAACAGCTGCTCCGCTACCGGCAACTGCTCGGGTGACAACGTCGCCAACAGCGCGTTGCGATGGGTCGTCGTCATCGGGGGAGCTCCCGGAGGGCCGGAACGCTCGGGACGGGCGGGTCGGCCCGTTCGCGCTCCCCGGTCGCTCGAACCGCTGGGACCGCGTTCTCGTCCGACTGCGGGACGACTGGTGGGACGCTTGGAGCGCTCTGGGGCTACGACCCCGTCAGCCCCGGTGGTCACCTCGTCGCGACGTGGGGCTCGTTCTGAGCGCTCGGGACGGTCGGGACGTGGGGTCGCTCCATCGCGACGACCCGGTCCACCCTCTCGACGTGGTGGACGACCTTCACGGTCCCCGTCACGACCACCCTCTCGGCGCGATCCGCCGCGTCCCTTGGGGGCGTAGGTCACGACTACGTCGGGGCCCTGCTTGGCGCTCGGAATCCGTTCGATCCGCTCGTGGTGGGGATCGAGGGGCGATGCGGTCTTGGCCGCCATCACCGAAAGCACCTCAATGCCTTCCATGTACTGCTCGATGTCGGCGCGGTAGACCGTTCCGACCACGGCTCCACCCGGTACCAACGAGGCGTTGAGCACACCCTTAGGTAGTTTGGCGCCGGCTGCGCGCCACGTGGCAACCTCACCGGCAAGGCTCGTGATTTCGATCTCAATACGACGCGACATAGGCTCTCCAATCTAGTCGGTTCGCCACAAGCAAACATTTCTCTCACATTTAGTCGAAATTTAGAAACAATTGCCTAGCATGAACTCGTGAACGACACTCCATTCGATGACCCCCAATCGACTCCGCCGGACGTGAACGGTCCCTTCGCAGAAATCGCCCAGGTCGCGCCCACGCCCATCGAACCCGATGCCGCGCCGCTAAGCGTCGAAACCGGGTCCGCACCGACGAGCCCGCCGAACCCCTTCGCCATCCCGCCGTCGCCCCCGTGGAGTCCGATCGAATCCACCAGTGTGAACTCGTCCGATCCCGGTCCGGCCCCGGTGGGGGAGACCGGACCGGTTGAACGGCCGATCGACGAAACGCCCGCCCACCTGGCGCCCCTGGCGCCCGGCTACGTGGACGAGGCTCCACTGTCATCGCAGCGGCGTCCGGCACGCACCCTCTGGTCCAGTCGGATCTCGCTCCTACTGGTGGCGGCGTTGGTGGGTGGCCTGGCCGGGCACTACGCCTCCTCGTCGGGCTCGACCGGTTCGGTGACGGTCAAGACGACGAACAACGCCCCCGGCGGGGCAGTGCTGCCCAGCGGCATGAGCATCCCGACCCTCGTCCAGAAAGTCTCGCCTTCGGTCGTCTCGATCGACGTCAAGGGCCAAGGTATCGAGGACCAGGGCACCGGCATGATCATCAACGCCAATGGGCTCGTTATCACGAACAATCACGTAATCGCCGCTGCGGTCGGCGGAGGATCGATCACGGTGACGCGCACCGGGTCGACCAAGTCCTTGCCGGCCACGCTCATCGGGACCAATCCCGTCGACGACGTAGCCCTCATTCGCATTAACGGCGCTTCGGGCCTTCCGGCGGTGACCTTCGGCAACTCCAATGCCCTGGTGGTCGGTGACGCGGTCGTCGCGATCGGCAACGCCCTGGGTCTCGCCGCCGGCACGCCGACGGTCACCCAGGGGATCGTCTCGGCCCTCGGCCGTACGGTTACGGCCGGTTCGACCAACTCCACCGAGACACTCAACAACATGATCCAGACCGACGCGGCGATCAACCCAGGCAACTCCGGCGGCCCCCTGCTCGACTCCCAGGGAAACGTCATCGGTATGAACACCGCGGTGGCGGGCACGTTGCCCGACGGTACGAGCGCTCAGAACATCGGATTCGCGATTCCTGTCGCGACCATCCAGTCGCTGCTCAAGCAGTTGGCGGCCGGTGAGAGCGTGGTCAACCACGGCGCCTTCATCGGTGTCGAGATCATGTCGATGACACCCTCCCTGCAGGCCCAGTACGGATTCACCGTCTCGTCCGGCGCCGTCGTGATGAGCGTCATCGCCGGGACCGGCGCGGCCGCGGCCGGCGTGAAACAGGGTGACATCATCGTCAAGATCAACGGCACCGCCATCGGCGGTGCTCAGGACGTCAGCAGCGTCATCTCGTCACTTCGTCCCGGAGACGTGATCACGCTGCACGTCGTTCGCGGAACCCAGCACCTATCGCTGAAGGTCACGCTCGGTACCCAGTCGGCTGGTTAGGCCAGTGTGGCGATCCCGCCGTCCACCGGCAGGATCGCCCCAGTGATGTAGCTAGCGGCCGGAGAGGCGAGGAAGATCGCGGCGCCGGCCATGTCCGAGGGCTGACCGATCCGCTTCATCGGTGCGGCGTCGGCGATCGCGTCACCGAAGGCCACGAGGGTCGCGTGCATCATCTTCGATTCGAACGGTCCCGGGGCGATGGCGTTGACGGTGACCGTCGGCGCCATGGCCTTGGCGAGATGCCTCGTCAACTGGTGGACCGCGGCCTTGGACGCCGAGTAGGCGAACGTGTCCATGGCCGGTACGTGGATTCCGTCGATCGATCCGATGTTGATCACCCGCGCCGGGTTCTGCGGCGTCCCGGCGGCGTCGAGCAGGGGTCGCAGAAACTTGGTGAGGTGAAAGACCGCCTTGACGTTCAGGGCCAGGACTCGCTCCCAGGCGGCCTCGTCGTATTCGGCCATCGGAGCACCCCACGTGGCGCCGGCGTTGTTGACCAGCACGTCGAGGTGGTCCGTGCGGCTGGAAATCTCATCCGCGAGACGTCGACACTCGGCTTCGCTCGAGAGGTCCGCCGGTAGGGAAGCGCACGAACCGATCTTGGAGAGCTCGGCGGCCAGCGCGTCACAGGCGTCGGCCTTGCGCGAGGAGATGTAGACCTTCGCCCCTGCTTCGACGAAGCCGCGGGCGATCATCTCGCCGATACCGCGGCTGCCTCCGGTAACGAGTACTACCTTGCCCTGGACGTCAAAGAGAGAGTTCATGGGGCGAATTGTACGACACCTCGCCGGTCATCTGGCCACCGACCAGATAGGCCGTGCGCGCCCGCGGAAGGTCCGGTCGCTTCTCGCTGGCCATCACCAGCGCCTCGTCGGGGTCGTGAGCCTCGACGATCAATTGGGTCAGACCTCTAAACGGGTCACCCCAGATGACGCGGAACAGATAAGGCCCGAAGGGGCTCACGTTCAGTTGGCGACTCGAAGGTTGGTGTACGCCGCCGCTGCCGCATCGGTCTTGGGCAACGGCTGGTAGATGGCCCGTATCGACCAAACGCCGCCAGTCGTGAAGGCGAAGCTGCACTCGACCTGGTTGTTGTTGTCGATCCACTGGTAGGTGCAGTACTGGCGGGGCTCGTTGGAGTCAGCCGGTGGAACGGCCACCATGCGGACCAGTCCATTGACCGATTCGGGAAGGACATCGACGATGATGTTGAACGGACCGTTGCTGACCGCGGCCGGCGCGGAGTTGTCCGAGTAGTCGAACGACATCGTCAGTTTGGGCTGAGGCGTCGGGTCGGCACCGGCGGGAAAGACGGCCAATCCCACAGTTGACGCCGCCAAGAGGGCGGCCACAATCATCCGACGCATGGGGTGAATCATAACACCATTAACGATAGATGGCGCCGATAATGTACGTTATGTAAAGTAATAACCAAAACCATGGGAATCCGGTCGGATCCCGGACTTTCGGCCAACTTCCCCATGCCCAGACGTCGATACACGCCACAGTAGTTTCTTGGTAGCCATGCGTGCGAACATCACCCTCTCACCGCGCCAGATGGCGATAGCCGTCGCGGCCGTCGCGGCTGGCGGCGCGGCCGGAACGTTGATCAGAGACCTGCTCTTGAAGCTCCAGCCAGGGGTTTCGATCAACGCCGGCTGGACCGGCTGGACCGGCTACGCACCACTCGCGAGCCAGTCCTGGACGGTGGCGATCCCTTGGGTACTGCTCGGCATCAACTTCGTCGGGGTGTTGATGGCGACCCGGCTGCTCGTGGGACCGCTCAGACATCACGACCCCAACGACACGGTCCGACTACTGGTGATCACCGGGTTCTTCGGGGGACTGACGTCGTATTCGGGCCTCTTTTACAGTTTTGACGTCATCTGGCACCGTTCCATTGCCGGGTGCCTTTTAGTCGCCGCAACGGCCATCCTGAGCGGGGTCTTCGCCGCATGGCTCGGAATGAGGCGGTGGCTTCGATGATCTTGGCGCTCGTCACCATGGCCGGAGCGGTGGGCTGCGTCGTCAGGTACCTGTTCGAGTATTCGCTGCGCCGTCACCACCCAGCGCTCCGTCCCTGGGCGACCGTCGGTGCCAACGTGCTGGGCACGGCTATCACCGGTTACGTCGCGTATCGGTGCCTCGCGATCGGTGACGCGCATCTACGATCCGTGCTCCTCACCGGTTTCTGTGGGGGACTGACGACCTTCTCGAGCGCCTTCGCCATTCCGGCACTGTTGCAACGCGAGCACCACTGGAAGTATTCGGTCGCCCTGGTCGTCACTACCCCACTGGCGTGCGCGGCGGCGTTCGTTCTGGGAGTCTCACTCGCCCACTGACGAGGTCTGGTCGAGCGCTGGGGCTCCCCTAGCGACGTCGGGCTTGAAAGTTGGTCGCTCGCTTGACCAGCCATTGGAAGGTGGGGTCGGGCTTGTTCAACAGTTCGGGGTGCCACTGCACGGCGAGCAGGTCGTGCCCGGGCAGTTCCACGGCCTCGACCACGCCGTCCTCGGCGTTCGCCGCGACGACCAGATCACTGCCAATCACCCCCAAGGTCTGGTGGTGGAGTGAATTGACCCCGATCTTCGCGGGAATGAGTCCGGCGAGGGTCGTGCCGGGAACGATGGAGACCTCGTGGGTATGGGTCCGTCCGTCGACGTCCCACTGCGGATGACCGGCGCCCTCGTCGAGCTCCACGTGCTGATTCAGCGTTCCGCCGAAGAAGACGTTGGCCAGTTGCGCCCCCCGGCAGATGCCCAGCACCGGCAGTTCAATGCGACGCGCCTCGCGCAGCAGCGCCAACTCCCACTCGTCGCGGTCGGGCTCGACGGCGCCGAGACCCACGTCGGGCTCGTGTCCGTATCGCGAGGGCTCGACGTCCGCTCCCCCACTGAGGACCAAGCCGTCCAGGCGCGCGATGATCGCTTCGACGTCCGAGTCGCGAGTCAATTCGATGGGCAGTCCACCGGCGGCCGCGATTGATGCCGGATAGTCACTGAAGTGCAGGTCGAACTTCAGATGGCGCATCGCGAAAGGCACGCGGTCGCCCAACCACTCGGCGGGCCACCGTCGTCCCGTTATGCCGATCAGGGGCTTGCTCATCTCACCATCGTACGTGCCGACAGAACCACCGCCACGCACGAAGCGCAAACGCTTTTGGGACCAACTAGTCCTTCGACCGATCGGCCGCGTCCTCGGTCGCGATGAGGTGACGCGCGGCGCGCGCTTCATCGACGCGAGATACAGGCGTCGTCTGTGGGGCGCGGTGCAGCGAATCGGGATCGTCGATGGCCCGTTGGGCGATGCGTTCGACGGCCTCGGCCAGCGCCTCGATGGTCTGGAGACTCTCGGTCTCGGTGGGTTCGAACATCAGGGCCTCGTCGACGATCAGGGGGAAGTACACCGTCGGCGAGTGGAAGCCCTCTTCCAGTAGCGCCTTGGCGACGTCGAGCCCCTTCACGCCGTACTTGACTTTGAGCGGCGTCGCGGTGAGGACGCACTCGTGCATGCAGATCCGGTCGTACGCGGCGGGCAACGTGTCCCGTAGGCGGTGGCGCAACCAGTTGGCGTTCAGCACCGCGCGTTGGGCGACGCGCTTGAGGCCATCGCCACCGTGGACTTCGATGTAGGCGAGGGCTCTCGCGAGCACCATGGAGTTGCCGTGCCAGCCGTGGACGCGTCCGATTGACCGGGGGGGACGAACCCAATCGAAGGAACCGTCGGCCATCCGCGTCGGCTTCGGTCCCGGCAGGAACTCGACCAGGCGCTCGGAGACCGCGACCGGTCCCGCCCCCGGCC
>Ga0075019_10001319_pt1 | contig 14070 bp, 10 predicted proteins | sample ColStrG_CSR_2013_FD_71473 | JGI IMG/M metagenome (GOLD analysis project Ga0075019, IMG submission 71473) | Freshwater sediment microbial communities in response to fracking from Pennsylvania, USA - Cold Stream Run_MetaG_CSR_2013 | ecosystem: Environmental > Aquatic > Freshwater > Creek >...
ATCTAAACCTTCGGCTATGAAAAAATCATTGCTCCTCATCTTCTTGATGTTCTCCTTTTTTGTTGCCTTTAACCAATCTTTTAATGCCAGGCCCGGAGGAACACAAAAGCCGCCGCTTCACGGCAAAAATTGGATGGCCATTACCGGTAAACCTTTAGCCGCCACGGCCGGAGCAATCACCTTTCAAAAAGGTGGTAACGCTGTCGATGCGGCCTGCGCTATGTTGGCAGCAACTTGTACCATGTGGGATGTATTGAGTTGGGGGGGAGAGACACAAGCCTTAATCTATAATCCAAAAACGGGAAAAGTAATTGCGATCAATGCCCTTGGCGTTGCGCCAACGGGTGCCACGCCAGAATTTTTCAAGGGCAAGGGATACAATTTTCCTCCCAACTTCGGCGCACTGGCGGCCACCACTCCGGGAACAGTCGGCGGTCTGGCCACCATGTTAGCAGAGTTCGGAACCATGAGTTTGACAGAAGTTCTTGCTCCAGCCATGCAACTGGCAGAAGGTTATCCCATCGAGGCGCAAACCGCCAACTCGATCGAAAGAAATAAAGACCTGATTAAAAAATGGCCGTATTCAAAAGCAGTTTTTTTACCTCACTTTGGCGAAAAACGGGAGGCACCTGAAGCCGGAGAAATTTTCAAACAACTTGACTTGCTCGAAACACTAAAAAAAATGGTTGATGCCGAGCAGCAAGCATTGAAAAAAGGAAAAGGCAGAAAGGAGGCAATCTATGCAGCATACGATAGATTTTACAAAGGAGACATCGCAAATGAGATCGTAAAGGGAAATAATGAACAAGGAGGGTTGTTCACCCAAGCGGATCTGGCCAATTGGAAAGTGAAAATTGAAGAACCGCTTTCGGTGAATTATAAAGGCATTGAAGTTTACAAGATGCAGCAGTGGACACAGGGCCCAGTGATGCTGCAGGCGCTGAACATTTTGGAAAATTTTGATTTGAGAGGAATGGGCTTCAACTCGGCCAAGTACATTCATACGTTGTATCAGGCGATGAACCTTTCCTTTGCTGACCGTGATTTTTATTACGGTGATCCTGCTTTCTCCTCCGATCAGCCGATGAAAGGACTGCTCTCCAAAGAATATGCGAAAGAACGAGCAAAGACAATCAATTGGGAAAGGAATGATTCCAAAGTTGGTCCGGGCGATCCGTATCCTTTTGAGGGAAAAGTGAACCCTTATCAAAATTATTTGAAGGAATGGAATCAGGCATTAAACTGGAACGTGCCCACGCCGCTGGATGAAAATTATTTGAGCAAGGTTTGGACTGGTACGACCTCCGTGGAAGCGGCCGACAAAGAAGGGTGGGTGGTATCGATCACCCCCAGTGGAGGGTGGATACCCGCTTGCATTGCCGGTAAAACGGGAGTGGGCATGAGCCAACGGATGCAAAGCTTTGTGTGTGATCCAAAACTAAATCCGTTTAACGTGGTGGCCCCAGGCAAACGCCCACGGGTTACACTCACTCCATCATTGGCACTGAAAGATGGAAAACCGTTTGCCTCCTTTGCTGTCCAGGGTGGAGATACACAAGATCAGAATTTGTTACAATTTTTTCTCGATATGGTTGAGTTTGGGATGACCGTACAAGAAGCAACCGAGGCGCCCAACATTAATACGTATCAATTTTATCTGTCACTCGGTGAAGGTGAAGATGGGCAGGATCGTAAACCCAAACCGGGCTATATCTTAATCAACGCCAATACACCGCCTTATGTTCAGAAAGAGTTATTGAAGATGGGCTATCGACTTAGTGTTGATGAACGCACTTCGGGTCCGATCAACGCTATCTACTTCGACTGGAAGCATGGAAGTTTTTGGGGCGGATCGAGCAATCATGGCGAAGATTATGGAATTGGGTGGTAAACGAATGAGGCACCATCTGCGCCCTTTGCCAATAGTGTAATTGAAACGTCGCTTGTTGAATTTAAAGAAAAAAATAGCAGTTCAATAAGCCCGCTCCACTGAGCCGGAACCGTATACCTTCTTGTTAACTTCTTTGGTATTTCCTTTGTGTTTGATGGTGCCGCTGCCCAGAACGGTGGCTTCTAGTTTATTGGTTACACTAATTTCACATGAGCCAGAACCACTCACTTTCACTTTTGCACTTTCAAGTTCGCAAGGAAAAGCATTGACACTGCCGCTGCCGCTGATGTAGATTTCATTATTAGTAGCATATCCTTTCAAGGTGATGTTTCCATCGCCACTCACCTCGGTCTTCATATTATTTCCTTTAATGTCAAGGTCTATGCTTCCTGTTCCGGAAACGGCCAGGGTGACATAATCCGTGGCAATCGAATTTTCAGAAATGATTTTTCCTCCGCTGTTCACTTGCAACTCATTTACGTTTTTTACGCTAACCATTACCTTCATCACAGCCCTCAATTTGATATCGTCAATCTTCGACCAGATGCTTTTGTTGCCCGTATCAGGCTTCCGCTCCACGTTGATCATTAGCACGCCGTTTTCAACAAAAATTTTGGTTAAGGCAAAGATGTCGGGATCAGCTTCCACGTTCACTTCCTGTTTATTGGTTTGCTTTAGGTATACGGTGTAATTCGAATTCACATATATGCTTTTGAATTCGGGAACTTCTATTGTTTTTTTGGTGGCTTGTGCAAAAGCGATCGAGGCAGCGGATAAAAGAAGAAGCGATAAAACGATAAGAACCAGAATAAAGTTAAGTTTTCTCATAGTGATAAAGGGTTGAATTCCAGAAAATTAAACACCTTTAACCTTAAAGTAAGTTTAGATTCGACAAAATTGCAAGGGATACGCCAAAAAGTTTAAACTGCGGTTGAGTTACTTCCTCGGTTTTCCAAAGATGAACCTAAAGATCAGAATGAAAGCCCCTAGCCCAAGGCAAAGCATCAGAAGAACTCCAGGGGTAACTAGATCGGCACCGTGCATGTTTAAAATCGTTTACGAGCCAGTAAATTTAACATCATTCCGCATACGCTCCCTGAATTTCTCCACCGAATCGATACTATTGTTCGGCCAGCAGAAAAGGTATTGCTCCGGCGAACCCACGTCTCTACCGGGTGAGTGAGCTAGTGCGGAAGCAAGCGATAGTTAAAAATTCCTTTGCCATAAGGTGGAGGAAACGCCAGGGGTCAGGCATCACCCTGTCAGGCTGCAAGCCATTGTCAGAATCATCGATTTCAAACAAAACGCATTGACTTGTAACGGAGAGGCGACCAAAGGGGTGGATTAAAGTCAATACTTGAGAATAATTTTTTACATTGATCTTTGAATGATTGTTTGGCGCGTGAGATGGAATACCAAGACACGATTTTTACTTTTTTGGTGCTGCGCAATTTTATCCTAGTTTAGAGAAAGGATGAAGCCTTTGGGTCATTTGAAGCTATTCGTCGCTGCAATTTCGCTTAAGTCAAGGCGCGAAATCAACGGGATTTTTTCCGGTAATCGACCATGAAGTACTTATTATAAAAGGAAAAATACAGATGAGATTAATCGCGGCTTCCATGCTCCTACTGTCAAACCATTTCGTGGCGGGTCAGGATTTGGTGAAAGAGTATTATCAATCGGGAGAACTGAAAGGGGCTGGTAAAGTGGTGGATGGAAAAAAAGAAGGAGAATGGATTTTTTATTATCCGTCAGGAAAAAAGAATTCTGTTGAAAATTATAAAGAGGGGAAACTGCATGGCGAGGTAACCTATTTTTATCCTACCGAGACTAAGCAGGGCCTGGAGATTTGGCATGAAGGAATGATGGAGGATTCAGCCTGGTATTTTCATCCAAACGGAAAGTTAAAAAGCAAAGGAGTATTTCAGCATGGCCAATATGCGGGGCAATGGAAACATTATCATGAAAATGAAAAACTGGAACGCCTGATTTTTTATCAAAATGGGTTGCCAGAAGGAGCCACCTTTATTTTCAATGATAAAGGGTATTTAATTCAAGAGGGAAGTTATCATCAAGGGCTGGAATCAGGAGAGTGGAAATTCTATGCAGACGATGGAAGACTGAAATTTTATGGATCCTATCAGAACGGCAAACCGATAGGGGTTTGGTACCAAATGAAAAAAGGCAAACCCACAGTTTATAAAAAGTATTAAATCAAAACTCTTTCTTCAAACTAAGAAAGAAGCCCTGATGATGTTGGTTGGTAAAAGTGAATTCAGTTCGAATAACCATATCATACACCGTTACAAAATCCAAACCTGCGCCCCAGCTACCAATTATTTTGTTGGTAAGCCTGGTATTGAGTGGCTCGGGTACTCCATTGGCATCCCGATAATCCATATAGTATTGAAAGTTTTGCGCATAGCCCCAATCGGTATAGCCCTTCAAATAAATGGAAAGCGGAAAATAACGAAGTTGCTCTCGTGGCATTGCATTGAGGTCCCAGACTTTGTTGAATATTTTGGTTTTCAAGGTGGTTTTATTCAGCACAAACCAAGGTGCCTCGATGACATAGGTTTCGAAACCACGCACTAACTGTCGGCGGTAGCCCATCCCATTGTATAACGCATAAGGCTGTGTGGCAGGTGTCGTGACATAACCTCCGGTGTAATTGGAAAGAAATAAGTTCTTTCTTAAGACCAGGTGCCGTGCATAAGACAGGCCTGCTTCCAGAATATTAACCGAACTGCCAAACCCTAATCCGGTCTTTTGAACGTAACCGGCTATCTGAAATCCTCGCAAGGGATACTGAATGACGTCACGATGCTCGGAGTTAAAAGAGTAGTTAATAAACCCATATTGAAGTCGCAGGCGTGTTCCATTATCACCAAAATAATTTTTATTGAGCACCGCGATGGTATCGTTAATCTGACTGTCTCGGTAACCAAACTGAAGGGAATGTGTTTCAAAAAATGATTTCCGATAGAAATAGGAGAAAGAAGCTCCCTTGGTTACTTTCAGCGGTTTATCGTATTTTAAATATTCCAGAATATGGTTGTCGGTAAAATAGGCGAGGTTTTTGGGTTCTGAGTAATCAAAATTAAAACCAATCCCCTGCTTTTGGCGGCGATCAATGTAGGGAATCCGATAAGAAAGTTCGTAGCGCTGGGTGAAACCAAATTGCAAGATTAACTGCAGGGTTTCATTTCTTCCTCGAAAATTATAGCGGGTCAGGTTTACTCCGTAATTAATGCGGCTCAGATCATGGTTATAATTTTGCCACCACTCGCTAAAATTTCGATCGGAAAGTTCAAAGATGGGAATTGGAAAGGTGTACCATCGCTCCGTGACTTCCACCAGCAAATCCATCATGTTATTGTTCAGCTCGAGGCTTCGCACGCTAACGGTATGAAACAAGCGAAGGTTATATATTTTCCGTTTGTCCCAGAGCAACTCCTGTTTGAGCCTTCGTAAACTGATGGTGTCACCTGGTTTTAAGGTTAATTCGCGCGAAATAATCTTTTCCTTGGTGACTTTATTTCCCACTATGAGGATCCGGTTCACCGTGAGCACTCTGGAGGAGTCAATGGCCGGAACCATCACAGTGTCCATGCGACTGCCCCCCATCATTCCCAGAAATCCAACTAACAGCGCAAGCATGGTTAACAGTTACTTGATATAACGTAGGTCGAACTAATTCGTGTTATGTAAATCGTTGGATGGTTTTTCTTTATACGATCTGATCAAAATAAAAACACCGACCAACACTAATGGTATACTTAGAATTTGGCCCATGTTGAGTGGCATTTTATTTTCAAATGAAACCTGGTTTTCCTTTAGGAATTCATAAGCAAACCGCAATGACCACAAGATGATCATGAACATGCCAAAGATTCTTCCTTCCGGTAAGTTGATCTTGTAGCGCGACCAATACCAAAATAAAAAGGCAAATAAAATCAGGCAAGAAATTGATTCGTAGAGTTGCGCCGGATGACGCGCTATCCCGAACGTGCGAATACGAGCTGCAAAAGTTCCGTCTTGCTCCTTTATCACATTATATTGAAGGGCATGCATCCCGGGTTCATCCACAAATTCATTCAATTGATTTAAATAAAACCGCACTTCATTTGTAACAAATGAGTTGGCTTGCATTTCGTTGGTGTTCTTTTTGAAAAAAAGTAAAATATCGATAGGCACTCTTCCGTTTTGGCCCTCCGGAAGATCCGTCTTTTTGATTTCTAAAAAGTCGACTGGGTTCGTTCCGTTTTGATCCCGCATGATTGCTTCCGTAACACGATTGACGAACACAACGCTGAAGGGATTATTCGACGGTTTTCCGATGATTTCTGAGTTAAAGAAGTTTCCCAACCGGATGAAAGCCCCCACCAGGCAAACCAAAATCACAATACGATCAAGTACTTGCAAGTAATTTTGATTAGCCTTTTTCTTTCGGCTGTAAAGCCATAAAGCAAACAAAATACCGATGGCTCCACCATGACTCGCCAACCCCTGAAGCCCGGTAAAGCGAAAAGGACTAAATTCAAAAGGCAGGAAAATACTCCAGGGACTTTCCCAAATGATTTCGGGTTGATAGAAAATGACATGACCGAGGCGTGCTCCTAAAATGGTGGCCACCGCCATATAAATGGTAAGCGTGTCCACGTCACGGTCCGGCTTTCCCTCCTTTTTGTGGATATAATACAAAATCTGCTGTGTTACTAAAAAGCCCAGCGCAAAGAGTAATCCATACCAGCGTAATGCAAATGGACCTATAGAAAATAGCTCAGGACTTCCGTTCCAAATGATAAAGTCGATCATAAAAGAAAGAATGATTAGATAATGAAGACAAAAACAGGTTTACTAACCGGCAAAGATAATGCTTGCGCTTGAATGACCAAGACTAGGGCAATAGATCCAGTTCCCTCAGTTCTTCGGTAAAGCTTCCACTTAAGATTGGGAAGCGACACCAGCTGCGCGGATCAACATTCAGGTCATCAAAGTGAAAGGAAGGGGCAAGCCGTTCGCGTTTCCATTGGTTGGCCGACCACAGGAGGAAGAATTTTTTGATATGATTTTTTAGGGACGTATGATCGGGGTAATTCGCCGCCATTTCCTGATAAACCTCAACCGGATTTTTTCGATCGCGAATACTAAGCTTTTCAATGGCAACCAGAACGGCGTAGGGCATTAAATCTTTTTCATCCGTCTGGTCCCTCGTTAAAGGGCGCAGTTCTGCGGTGGGCTGTAAATTATTGACATAGGATAAGGCGGTATATCCCAATTCCTTTTCGGCCCACCTCAGCCACTGAATGATAAATGGTTTGTCCACTCCGGCAATCGGCGCCAGACTACCACTGGTGTCGCCATCCATTGTGGCATAGCCGACGTCGCCTTCACTGCGATTGGAGGTTGTCAGTAAAATAGATTGTTTTACGTTAGCCAATAGCCAGATGATGGGCGAACGAGCTCTAGCCTGTATATTCTGTTTTGCGATGTCGTCGGTTTCCCAAGTCAAGGCACGACCTAATGCTGTTTCAATTTTCGTTTCAAAGGATTTCACTTCCTCATCAAGTGTCCAGCAATAAAATGTTGAACCAATAGATTTTGCCAATTCTTTCGCTGCTTGTAATGTCGTGGCGGAAGAGTTTTTTGTGCCTTGATAGGCACAAGTTAGTAAATGGGCGACGGCTTGTTTTGCGGTTTTGAAAAAGGGAAGCCTCAGTTGTTCACAAAATTTTTCCCAGCCCAATTCGTCCGATGCTCTTTTCACCATTTCCGCCACCAGCACCGCGCAGCAAGAGGAGTCGGCACCACCACTTAGGCTCAAGACAAAACCTTTGGCTTTGCTTTTTCTAAGGTAATCAAATAAGGCAAGTGATGCTGCCTGGGCAAATTCCTCGTTTCTCTCTTTACTTTTGTCAGTGGAATAAACAGCTGTTTTCTCTGGCTCATCAAAATTGATATCGCAGGAAAGGAGATTAAAATTCTTGAAAGACAAACGCTCATTGACTGCGATTTTTTTTCCTTTTTGTGCCACGATGATGTCGCCATCGTAAATCATACGCCCCGCCTCGTTGCCGAGATGATTTACAAAGACATAAGCACAGTTAAAAAGTCTTGAACCCTCGACCACCACCATCTGCTCTCGCTCTTTACTTTTGCCAAAAGCGAAATGACTTGCGCTGCCGTTGAGGATCAATTCAACCCCACGCTCCTTTAACTTATAGCCAGGCCTTCTTTCTTTTGCCCAGCCATCTTCACAAATTTCAAAGCCGGTCTTCACACCTTGAAGGTCATAACTCATATCACCAACCATAACGGGGTGACCGGCAATTCTTAATTCTCGTTTTTCAAGAGGCATCCACGCAGTAAACCAGCGCGGTTCGTAATGGACCCCTTCACGAGGAAGGTTTTGCTTTAACGTTATTCCTTTTATCTCCCCATCGTCAACGACGGCTACGCCATTATAGGTCACGCCATCGAAACGAACGGGCAATCCAATGGAGACGGCCATGCCTTTGCAAAAAGGAGCAATGGCTAGCAGTTTTTGAAATGCTTTTTCACTGAGCCAATCACTTAGAAAAACATCCTCGCAACCATAGCCAGTAATACACAATTCAGGCAAACACAATATTTTTACCTGATCGGCCTGGGCGGCTTTGATGGCCTCCAAAACATTGGCAACGTTATTATGCCAATCAAAGGGAATTTGATTGAGTGTTGCTCCGCCTATTTTAATAATCCTGTCCAAGGTATTGTTTCATTTGAAGTTTGAACCTCTTTTACGACTTGTAAAGCTTCTATCATCATTCCTTTAATGGATGCCGGCCTTGTTTTCCACATTTCATCGCAGCGCCCGGGTTGGATTGATTTCTTTAGGAATGAAAACATCAATGCAATGTTTACAAAAATATCACCGGCATCCAACACTTTGAGAAAAACGGTGGCTATTATTTCAATAGGGTGTGTGCAAAGAGTTCGATCGGCGTGAATAATTTGATCAATTCCAATGATAAAAAATTAAAAATCTCATCGAATATGACGAATTTTGTACGGATCGAAAAAGAATAGGATCAATTGCCTGTCGAAAAGATCTCCGGAAAGAGGAGAAGGCATTCGTTGTAACTCCAAAAATAAATACTGGAAACATGAAAGAAGTAACTGTTCAGGAATTAAAAAAACTACTCGACAGCAAAGCCGATTTTCAATTTATTGATGTGCGGGAGCCACACGAATACGACATCTGTAACCTTGGTGCGGAGTTAATCCCACAAGCTGAAATCCCTCACAACGTAGATAAGATTTCTAAAAATAAACAAGTGGTCGTCCATTGCAGAAGTGGAGCACGTAGTGGTAACATGGTGCAATGGCTGGAAAAAAATCACGGCTTTACCAATCTCTATAATCTCAAAGGGGGCATCCTGGCGTGGGCGAAGGAAATTGATCCGAGCATGCCTACCTATTAATCAATTAAAAAAGTTATCTTTAATTTGACCAAAACGGAATGAGGTTAGTCTGCAAATATGGGTGGGTTTTATTTATTTCTGCCTTTCTATTTGCCTGTGCATCGTCGAATTCCGCCGGTTACAAACCGAAATACAAAAGGCCTAATCCAAATAAACCGATGCCTTGTCCATTGAAAGATTGTTAACCTATGCGCAAAATAATCATTGCAATTGATGGGTATTCGGCTTGCGGCAAAAGCACCACCGCCAGGGAAGTGTCTTCCATCTTAGGCTATCATTATATTGATTCAGGGGCGATGTACCGGGCGGTCACGCTGTATATGCTGGACAACCATATTTCTTTGACCAACCCCAAGGAAATTGACAAAGCGTTGGATCAAATTCACCTCGCCTTTCATATCAATTCACATGGTGCCACCGAATTGTTTTTGAATGGCGTTAACGTGGAAAAGAAGATCCGTAAGATGCGTATCTCCGAAAACGTAAGTCCGGTGAGCGCCATTAAAGAAGTTCGCCAAGCCATGGTAGCCCAGCAACGAAAATGGGGAAAAGACAAAGGGATTGTCATGGATGGCCGCGACATAGGCACCGTGGTTTTCCCCGAGGCAGAATTAAAATTATTTCTCACGGCCGATATTCAATTGCGCGCCTATCGCCGACAGCAAGAACTGTTAGATCGCGACAACCTTGTTGATTTGGATACGATAATAAATAACATCACCGAACGCGACCGGATCGATAGTACAAGAAAAGAAAGCCCCCTGGCTAAAGCGAAGGATGCCATTGAAATAGATACCACGCACATTACCATTGATGAACAGGTGGATGAAGTACTAAGACTAGCGCTTAGTAAAATGATGATGGCAAAGAAGAAGTAGATTGAATATTACTTCAATCCGTAGCGATCAATCAAGAACACTAGCGCCGCCATCGAAGCAGCTCCCATTTCTAATTCTCGTTTATTGACTTTATCAAAGGTGTCTTCCGGGGTATGATGGTAATCAAAATAACGCTGTGAATCAGGATAGTAACCAATCATCGCCGTGCCCGATGCAGCCATTGGGCCAATGTCTGCGCCACCGCCATCGTGTCCAAAGTCTGAAAGGCCATAGGGTTCAAACATTGGTTTCCAGCTTCTGATTTTATTCTTTACAGCCTCGGAGGCTGTCATGGTGAAACCACGAGGAGTAAATCCGCCCTCATCCGATTCAATCGCGGCAATATGGTTTTCCCCTTTCCCTTTTGCCACCTCGGCGTATTTTAAGCCGCCACGCAAACCGTTCTCCTCATTCATAAACATCACCGCCCGGATGGTTCTTTTTGGCTTGATGCCAAGCGCCTTAAAAAGTCGTAACACTTCAATCGACTGCACACAGCCTGTCCCATCATCGTGCGCCCCTTGCGCGAGATCCCATGAATCTAAATGCCCCCCCACGTCAATGATCTCGTCTTTGTATTCACCTCCGTTGATTTGACCAATCACGTTAAATGAAGGCGCATCGTCCAACATTTCGCAATGTGTTTCGATGTACACTTGCAAGTCTTTTTCTTCTTTCAAAAGTTTGGAAAGGAGTTCCGCATGTTTTGTACTTACCGCAACCGCCGGAATCTTTTTGACGTCAGGTTGATAACGAAGGGCGCCGGTGTGCGGATAATCTTCCAGGTTGATTCCCATGGATCGAACAATGACGGCCACCGCACCGAGCTTGGCAGCTTCTGATGCACCGCTGCCACGTTGATCAACAGCACCACCGTATGCCATGAAGGTATGGATCTGTGTGGGATCCATCGGGCGGTTGAAGAAAACAATTTTCCCTTGCACCGCTTTAGCGCCTAGCTGTTTTAACTCGTCAAAAGTTTTTACTTCGATGATCGATCCGCCCACGCCAGAAGGACCGGTCCCCACCGAATTGCCCAGGGCACAAATGGAAAGATCGAAGGTTCCCATCTTTTTCGAGTTGATCACTCTGGTTATTTCTTTCTGGCCTCGAACCCAATGGGGTACCATCACCGGTTGCAACCACACAGAATCGAAGTCATAGGTGTCCATGATATGCCGGCTCCACTCTACGGCAGCGGCAGCTCCCGGGGAGCCAGATAACCGTGGCCCAATTTTCAAGCACAGGTCACTGAGCATTTCGTAAGATTTTCCTCTGCCCAGGGCTTCATTGAAAATTTCTTTTATGCCCTGCTGATCTTGAGCAGTCTGTGCTTGAAGGGTTAGGGATAGACCGAAAATGAGAAGAATCAGCAGTTTGTTCATGGTATTATTTTGAGAGGTCAATATTGCAAAACCATTTCAAAAAGAAAATATAATTTTTGTGAAGAGGTTACTCCCCATGCTATCAATGCCAGAGCTGCCGTTGGGGGACTGTTGATCGTATTTAAATATTTTAAACGGCTCAGGTTCGATTGGTCATTGGCATCCCGCACATGGTTCACGTGTCAAGGCAATGGCCTGTTGATTTTTTTAAGATTGGCCATGTACCTGCTGCCAGGTTTAAAAAGGGGTCAAAGGCGTCGTTATCCATTTTCAATCCCGTGTTCATCGCCCCACTGCTGACCTTCCTGTCTCATCCCATCAAACCACGTTAGGATCCCATTGAAACCCAACCCCTGATTACGGGCTTGGAAATATTGGCGCCGGTGGTGACCGCATTGACCCCGGGGTATTTTTGCAATGGTGGACAAATTTGTCGTCAGGTATTGTTTGTTGACCGAGGTATTGACACAGGCGATTTTTTGATTTCAGTGGCTTTGGATGATCCCGTGACCACCACTTGAGCAAGTTCGGCCGCACTTTGATTCAATTCGAAATCGATAACGGATGCACCCGCTCACTGAGATGACTTGTGAAAACGTTTTGTAGCCCACCGCACTGATCGGCAATTGATAAGTGGCCTTGGGGAGTTTTCGAAATGATAATTTCCCAAGGAGCCGGAGGGCGTGTAGGTATGCAAGTCGGGAATGGAAATACTCACGTATGGCATTACGTGCTTCGTTTCCTTATCCGTTATTTTTCCGATAGCGAATTTCGCGCCAGTAAGGTGCTTGACCAATAAAACAGTATGGCGAAGGAGGGGATAGAATTAGGTTTCATTTATGTTGATTCTATGGGAGAACTGCAGAGTACCTTGAAGTGAGGCTTCGCTTAAATAAAATGAAATCGTTATGAATAACCTGAAACAGTTGAAAGGCTTTTGGTCGCTTACGATGGCAGAATAGATTGATTCGGAAAATCAATCTCTTTTTTCAATGAGTATTAACTGCAAGCAGGGGGGCGCGTCCTAGCGAATAGGAAATGGCAATCAACGGAATAGAAACCGATTTTAATTGATGAACATCGAGGTTTGTGAAAGAAATTCACTGCCACTGGTGCAAACAGCAGTGCAAGAAACGATATGGAGTGCGCTTGATTTCAACAAAGCAAATTTGGCAATGCGTTGGAATGGAGCAAGGCTCCTATTCATTCTTTCGATTGACGGTCGAAATCACACCCTTAGTGAACTTGTGTCTGATTTAAATCGTTTGCAAAGGAGTTACTAACTTGCATCGTATTTAACGTAAAAGACTATGGCTTACTTATTTGATTCTTTTGCAGGCTGGAAAGACTATTGTCGGGAAAATACACTTTCGCTGGCCGAAGCGGTGGTAGAATACGAACATGAACAGAAGGGTCGTTCGACAAAAGAAGTGAGCGAAGGCCTTATGAAAGCGTGGAAGGTAATGAAGGAAGCTGTGCAGACGGGACTAGAAGAGGACATGACTTCCCGCTCGGGTATGATCAACAACGGTGCAAAAAAAGTATATCGGCATCCTAAAGCAGTTTTATCAGTAGAATTTCAGCGACTCATTGCACGCGCCCTGGCGGCCAAAGAAGTAAACTCCTGCATGGGTCGTGTGGTCGCCGCGCCAACCGCAGGCGCAAGCGGGATCATGCCGGGAGTGTTGTTTACCTTACAGGAAATCCATCACATCGATGATAAAAAAATTATTGAAGCCATGATGGTGGCCGCCGGCATTGCCATCATCATCGAGCAAAAAGCATCCATTGCCGGAGCCGTTGGCGGATGCCAGGCGGAGACCGGCACTGCCGCGGCGATGGGCGCAGGTTCGATCGTGTATTGTTTGGACGGTAATATCGATCAAGTATTTAATGCGGTGGCGATTACCATTCAATGCATGCTTGGATTAGTTTGCGATCCCGTTGCCGGTCTAGTGGAAATTCCTTGCGTAGTACGCAACGCCAGCGCGGCGGCTATCGCGAACAGCTCTGCTCAAATTGCGTTAGCCGATGTGAGCAGTGTGATTCCGGTGGACGAAGTCATTGAAGCGATGGGTGAAATTGGCGCCAGCATGGAGACGCGTTACAAAGAAACCGCACTCGGTGGATTAGCCGCGACCAAAACCGGACAAGCCATATCAAAACGAGTGTTGATCAGAGATATTGAAGTGCTGCCCGATGAAAATGGCGGTTGAAATGATTTTCTTGTTTCAGTTAATTAGCTCCATAGGCTACTTCAAAATCTCCGGCACGTCCAACCTTCCCAGCAGATAAACGATGGACGTAAACGCCAGGGCCCAGAACACCGCGCTAATTAACATATAAAACAGGATTTTTTTCTTCGACTTACTTAAACTCACGGCAAGAATAGTGCCACCGATAGGAGTGAGAAACACAGGGGTTAGAAAAGCAACACCCCCCAATCCATA
>Ga0075019_10001323_pt1 | contig 14041 bp, 11 predicted proteins | sample ColStrG_CSR_2013_FD_71473 | JGI IMG/M metagenome (GOLD analysis project Ga0075019, IMG submission 71473) | Freshwater sediment microbial communities in response to fracking from Pennsylvania, USA - Cold Stream Run_MetaG_CSR_2013 | ecosystem: Environmental > Aquatic > Freshwater > Creek >...
TTGTTTAATATCCTGACGGGCTCGCGCAAGGCTGTGGTTCGCAATCAAGCCGGAGTGACCAGGGACATCCTTTTGGAGTCTTGTGAGGTCTGGGGCAAGAATTTTGACCTAATTGACACCGGCGGGATCACCGAAGCGACGGACTTGTTTTCCAAGCTCATTCGGGAACAAGTCAGCGAGTTTTTGGCAACCGTCGATTTTTTACTCGTTGTTGTTGACGGAAGAACAGGCTTGATTCCTGAGGATCGCGACGTCATTCGGATGGCCAAGCAAACCGGGAAGCCTCTGTTGCTGGTGGTGAACAAGGTCGACTCCTTGCAGGACGAAGAGGTTGCGAAAACTGACTTCTATGAATTCGGCGTGGATCTCGCAGTCACGGCAATGGAACAGCGACGCGGCATTGCTGAAATTCTAGAATGGTTGCACAAACACCTTCCCGAACAAACAGTCACGTACCGCGAAGGAGTGACGATCGCAATTGTTGGCAAGCCCAACGTCGGGAAAAGCTCGATTGTGAATCGGCTGCTTGGCGAAAATCGAATGCTTGTTTCTGAAATTGCCGGAACAACAGTTGATGCTGTGGATTCGCCCTTTGTGTACAATCAAAAAAAGTACACTCTGGTCGACACTGCGGGCTTGAGAAGATCGGCCAGACGCGAAGAGGATCTCGAAATTATTTCCGCATTTAAATCACAAGAGTCCATCCGACGTGCAGACTTGGTGCTTTTGATGATTGATGGATCGATTGGGCCAACGGATCAAGATGCCCGGATCATGCAAACGATTATCGAAGATCATAAAGCTGTGATCGTGGTCGCCAACAAAACAGATGTTGCGCGGCTTGAAGTCCCGGAGTTTCGCAAAACATTTCAAGAGCAAATCGAGCAAACTTTCCATTTTTTCACTGATGTCCCGGTGGTCTTCACGAGCGCGAAAACGGGGCATGGAATCGGTGATCTTTTGGCTCTCGTGGAATGGGTTTCGGTGCGGTTGTCGATGAAGATTTCGACTCGCGATCTCAATGATTTCTTTTTTGATGTGATTCGCCAAGCGCCGGCACCGGTGTATGGAATTACGAATGTGAAGTTCTATTATTTAACACAGACTCAGCAGCAGCCGCCGGCGTTTATCGCTTTTGCGAATCATCCGGAAGGCGTCGACAATGCTTATCGCCGTTTCCTTACCAAAAGATTGAAGGATCAATTCGATTTGGTGGGGATTCCGATTCGAATATTTGTGATGAAATCCAAAGGAAATCGCGGTGAAACGTAGAGCCTCATTGGTTTCACGGATGGGCTTTTTTCTGGTCGCCATTGGGTCGGCCGGAGGACTTGGGAACCTTTGGCGATTTCCATCGATCGTCGGTGAAAATGGTGGCGGCGCTTTTGTTCTCCTTTATGTCATTCTCGTCTTTTTGATTGGGTTGCCGGTGCTTGTCGCTGAATTGATTTTGGGACGCAGCACGGGTCGAAGTCTCTTGTCTGCACTTTCGCAGCTGGCACTGCCGAACAAACCGCGAGCAATGTTTTGGGGTTGGCTGGGTCTCGTTGTTTGTGGCACCATTCTGGCCTACTACAGTGTGATTTCGGGTTGGGTCTTGCATTTCGCAGTTCGTTTCTTTTTGACTCTGATTGGTGTGCAAAAGCTTGAAAGTGCGATCGGATTGACGATTTTGCAGCACAATGGATGGCTTCAGGCAGGCCTGGCCTCGGTGCATTTGCTCTTCTGTGGGCTTGTCGTGGGTCGTGGGGTGCAAGAGGGTCTGGAGCGTTTTATCAGTTGGACTCTGCCACTGTTCGGAGCCTTGCTCTTTTTGCTCGTGGGTCGTGCGCTGTCTTTGCCGGCGGCCTGGGAGGCCCTGCGATTTCTTTTTTATCCGGATTTTGCGAAGCTCAACTTGGCGTCTCTGGGCAATGCAATCGGGCAAGTGCTTTTCACTTTGAGTTTGGGTTTTGGTGTCATGGTCACCTTCGGAAGCTACATGCAGAATGAGTCCGTTCCTGCGGCAGGACTCCGGGTGGTGTTTGTGGACACCTTGATTTCGTTGCTGTCGGGCCTGCTGCTCTTTCCAATTGTCTTTCAAATGGGTGGGAAGACGACTGGCAGTCCCGGCCTGCTCTTCGAAAATTTACCGCGATTCTTAGTTGAAACCAATGGTGGTCTTCTCTTTGGCTTGGCATTTTTTGTGTGCTTGTATCTCGCCGCCCTGGGGGCCAGCATTGGACTTCTTGAGGTCTTGGTCGCAAATTGGTCGGATCGGCAAAAAGTGGGTCGCGGAACTGCGACTTGGATGACCAGTTTGGCCGTCTTTGGGATCAGTTTGATTCCAGCATTTTCAAGCTCGGCTTTGGGGTCTGTGGTTTGGGCGGGCCGATCAATTTTGGGTTGGATGGATGCTGTTATCGTCGGAGTTGCAATTCCCATCTTGGCGATTGCGACATGTTTGGCGGTCGCAAAAGGTGTTTCGCTCAATGATCAACGCAAATACTTTCTCGGGATCGAAGACTCTGGTGTGCCCCTGGGACTTGATTCGCAATTTCTTTTTCCTTATTGGCAGATGCTGATTCGTTGGGTCGCACCCCTTGTCATCAGCCTGGGGTTGATTTTGCTCTGTCTGTCCTGGATTCTGCGCGCTTGAAGCCTAAAAATTGAAACCGAGGATGCCCAAAACGTCATACTGAAAGCCGTAAGGAACCTGCGAGGCATTTGTGCCAAAATCGTAGAGGTAAACCGCGCTGTTGGCATCGGCAAAGTTCAGATAGTGGTACATGCCTTGAATGCCAAAATAAGCCTTGCGTTTCATGATTGGAATTTCAATCCCTGCGCCGACGTGGGCTCCAAACGCTGACGAAGTTGCATTGCTGACGCCTCCAGTTGTGGTGAGAGCAATGGTGTAAGTGCGAAAAACGTCCTCAATTCCGAAAATCAAATAGGGATTCAAATCGGCGACTCCCTGGTTGATATTTTGCGTGTTCAGATAGTATTTCAAGCTGACCAGAAAGCTTGTAAAAGAAACGGTTCCTGTCGTCTGTTGGTTTGCAGGAGTCGAAAAGACAAAGTTGTAACTGCCGGTGCCAAAACCCAGCTGCAATGCAAATCGCAAATCGAAAAAATAGGCGAGATAAATCCCATAGGTCCCGCCGGAATTGTAAATGCTGGCGAGATTGTCCGTGAAACCCTTGTAGCCGCCGACCAGACCAATTGTCATCAAGCGACCATGTTTGAAAAAATAGACGTCGGCCTCTTCCTCGGAGTCTTCGTCAAATTCACTGTAATCAGAAAAGGGGTCGTAGGACTCCTCGTCAACTTGGGCGACCTCGAAGCTGGGCCAAGCATCTTTTTTGGGCAGGAGGCTTGCCGCTGTGGTGATTTGCGGGGCGAGGAGTGCGAGTCCAAGTAAAAATCCACAGAACCCAAGAAAGGCTCGTGACCGTCTCCAGCAGAGAGTCAACGGAGGGCCGATCTGTTGTTCGTCGCGCCAGCGCATTTGCAAACTCCACATCTCAAGAAAACACGAGGAGGTCCTCATGGAAGCATAATGTCAGATTGATTTCAGATCACGGAAAAAACGCAGTCGGTATTGGACTTCAACACTCGACTTAAGTTAGGATCGAGCCTCACATTGTTTTGCCATCGGTGCGGAAAATTGAGGTTGTGATGACTGTCAAAAAACCGGATGTGGCCGTTGCACCGAAGTCGACTGTTGAAAAAGTCTATGCTGAGGCCGGGGTCGATGTGGCGGCCGGCGATGCTTTGGTCGACTGGCTTCAATCCAGTGCGGAATCCGCGCCGACACCTCACGCTGATCGAGTCCTCAGTGGGATTGGCGGATTTGCCTCCTTGTTTCGCATCGGATTTCCAAATATGCGCCAGCCCTGTTTGGTCACCTGCACCGACGGAGTGGGGACCAAAGTCAAACTGGCCGTTCAGTTTCAGCGCTACCGCGAGGTGGCTCAAGACTGCGTCGCCATGTGTGTCAATGACCTGATCTGCAGTGGTGGCAGGCCGCTGTTGTTTCTCGATTACTATGCGACTGGGAAATTGGACCTTCGCAAGGCCCAGGAGTTTTTGATCGGCCTGCGTGAGGCGTGCACAGCCTCAGATTGCGCCTTGGTGGGTGGCGAAACTGCTGAAATGCCGGGCGTGTACCAAGGTGAGGATTTCGATTGCGCTGGTTTTGCAGTTGGAATTGTAGATGAACCTGAACGTCTTGGGGAGCACAGGGTTGCCGCTGGGGATCGCGTGATGGGGATTTCCAGTTCGGGTTTTCATTCCAATGGCTACAGCCTTTTGCGACGGGTTTTTGCCGCTGATCTAGAAAAGTGGGCGGATCAACTTCTGGTGCCGACCGCCCTTTATGTGAGCCTCATGCGCAAACTGCAAGAAAGCTGTGAGCTTCATGCCGCAGCTCATATCACTGGCGGTGGAATTGAAAATATACCTCGTGTTGTGCCCGCCAACTTGCAGTGGAAGCCGCAGTGGTGGAAGTTCCCGGAGATCTTTTTGGAAGTGCAAAGACGAACCGGTGCTGGCGACGACGAGATGCGCCGAACGCTCAACTGTGGGATTGGTTTTGTCTTGATCTTACCGGCTTCGGCCTGGGATCAAGCCACCAAAATCGTGCAACAGTCGGGGCATCTTGCGTATGACCTGGGACACATCCAATGAGAAATTCAGCCGCACAAAACCTGGCGCCGAATTGGGCTTTGTTTCTGTCAGGTCGGGGTTCAACGGCTCGTGCAGTTTTGGATTGCCTGTCGCATGTGTCGGTGGGTTTGGTTGTTTCGTCGCGGGCCACCGCCTTGGGATTGCGTCGTGCGCAGTGGGCGGGCGTCCCGACGCTTGTCTTTGAGCGGTCGGGGGATTGGCAACAGCTCCATCAAGCCTTGCTGGCACGTCGGATCAATCGAATATTCTTACTGGGATTTATGCGCATTTTGTCAGCTGATTTTGTTCAGCATTGGGAGGGCCGAATCTTCAATGTTCATCCCAGTCTGCTGCCGCAGTTTCCAGGCGCCCATGCGATACAAGAAAGCTATCGTTCAGGAGCCCAGATGGGCGTGACAATTCACCGGGTCACTGCCGAGATGGATGCGGGGCCCAGGCTTTTGCAGAAAGTGCTGCCGGTTGGGGGCAAACGCGGTTCCGTCCCTGTTTCAGAGAGGGACGCGTCAGAGGTTCCTCTTGATGTCAGCTTGCAAATTGCCCAGTTGGAGCAAAGACTGATTCGCCATCTGGTGGAAAGGTCGGTCGTCAGGTGACTGAAACTCGAGTCGCAATTGTTTCGTGCTATGGGCGTGGCCACTGGTTGGCCGTGGCTCTGCAAAGAGCCGGCTTGGTCGTGCAACTTTTGGATGTCTCGGACTCCATCGGTTCGTGGATTTTGGAAGAAGCTGAGGGGCCCTTTGGCATTTTTCAAAATGACAGAGTGGAGTCTTCGCAGTGGGAACGCTTGATTGAGGACGATCCTCCGCTGGCGACACCCGCGGGTTGGACCCTGTGGTTGAAGTCAGGTCCAGTTGAATTTCGTGGTGCTGTGACAAAGCATCGTTTGTCGCAGCTCGGGATTGGCGCCGAGCTGATCAGTGTCTTGCAGGGCCGACCCTCAGCTGGCGATTTGCGTAAAGTGTCGATGCAAAGTTTTGCGCAGAACTGGTTGGGCCAGCTGGCTGAGCAGTTGACAGCAAGTGATTATCGTCCCAATGCGCAAGCTTTGCAAATGGATCTGGCAGAGGCCTATCGCCCCGACTGGTTTGGCACATTTCACTCCCGTCAAGCGAGCCGCGCTGGACATTTGCGCAGTTTGGATTGGTGCCGCCGTCAAGGCGTCAAAGTGTGGCCCAAAGCGCAGGTCGTCGATCTGTCTTTGCACAATCGCCGAGATCTCAAGGGTCTTGAAGTCAAAGCCGAGGATTCCCAAGTTGCGCAGGTCATCGATTTCGAGCAGTTGATCTGGTGTCTCACCTCGGAAGAGACGCAGATGTTGAATGCGGGTGTGGCCAAAACTTTATATCCTACTGGGGCCTTGGAGCCTGAGTGGCTGTGGACACGGTTTCGCGTGCGAATTGGTGCCGGAGATTTACGCGACAATCTGCCTCAGCACCTGGTCCTCTTAGAAGATCCTGATCTTCCCTGGACACATGAGAATCTTTTGCTTTTGATTCACACGGGTTCCGCGGATCTTTTCGATGTTTGGATGAAGCTTCCCAATGGCCAACGCTTCAACCGCGGATATCTCACCGAGCGAGCTGATGAGCTGCTGGTTCTTTTGGGCAAGCGGCTGGTGAACACTCCGGTTGAGCTTGCGAACTTGCCAATCGGCGCTGAGTTTACCGCAGCTGAGGTGGGACCTCCGCGGCAGCCCGTTTTCAATGCCGAGCAGAGGCGCAAGTTTCGTCCAGCTGAATTTCGCAATTTGTCTTTGGATTCCGTCGAACAAAGGCCAGCGCTGGGATGGAATTCTCAGTTTGTCACTGAACAGCAGATTTTTCGTAAAATCATCGCTTGGTGGCAGGCTTTGCAGGAAAAAGAGCAAGCGCAGAAAAAAGCCAGTCGCAAAGAGCTGGGCCGTTAACACCTCAGGGAGGCAGTTTTGATTCAACGTTACACTCGGCCGGAAATGGGAGCTCTCTGGGAATTGGAAAACCGATTCGCAAAAATGCTGGAAGTCGAAGTCGCGGTGGCGCAAGCCCAAGCTGAGATGGGAATTATTCCCCGGCCCGCGGCAAAGGCGATTGCAACGAAATCTCGATTCAGTCTGCGGCGTATTTCGGAATTGGAGCTGCAGACCAAGCACGATGTGATCGCCTTCGTCAGCAATGTGGCTGAAAATGTCGGCGAGTGGGGTCGCTATGTGCATTACGGTATGACGAGCTCGGACGTGCTTGACACGGCCTTCAGTTTGCAAGTGGGTGAGGCGGGTGCTTTGCTGCTGCAAACACTTAATTTTTTAGACAAAAGCTTGAAGAATCTAGCGCGTAAGCATGCCGACACGATGTGCTCCGGACGAACGCATGGCATGTCCGCTGAGCCCACAACCTTCGGTCTAAAGATGGCTTCGTTTGTGGCCGAGCTTGGGCGACACAGAAATCGCATCGAACGCGCCTTGCTGCAAATGCGCATCTGTAAAATGAGTGGAGCTGTGGGAACATATTCGGGCCAGCCCCCCGAAGTTGAAAGTAAAGTGGCACGCAAGTTGAAGTTGACCTGTGAAACAGTCGCAACTCAAGTTGTGCCCCGGGACCGTCATGCCGAGCTGCTGATGAGCTTGGCGCTGTTCGGGACGCATCTTGAGCGCCTTTCAATTGAATTGCGACATTTGCAGCGAAGTGAAGTGGGTGAAGTCACCGAGGGTTTTTCGCGAGGTCAAAAAGGTTCTTCTGCGATGCCACACAAAAAGAATCCAATTTCAGCTGAAAATCTCACGGGAATTGCCAGACTTTTGCGAACTTATTCTCAAGCCTCACTGGAAAACGTGGCTCTCTGGCACGAGCGGGACATCAGTCACAGTTCGGTTGAACGAGTTATTTTTCCGGATGCTTTTATCTTGGCAGACTATGCGGCTCACCGGATGGGCGTTCTCTTGGATGGACTTGAAGTTCACAAACGTCAGATGCAGGACAATATGGACCGAGCCCAAGGACAACTGTTCAGTTCACAAGTCTTGTTGGCGCTGGTTGAAAAGGGGCTGGACCGCGAAATGGCCTACTATCATGTTCAGCGGCTGTGTCACAGTTTGGGCAAGGGTGACCATTTGGAAACCAAAATTTTGCAAGATCCTGAGCTGAAAAGACTTTTGAAGGCGACTGAAGTCCGGAAAATATTCGCGGGTGAAAGAAATAAAAAGAACATCAAGACAATCATGCGTCGAGTGCTTTGAACAAGCAAAAGGAGATCGTGTGGCGAAAGCAGAAGGTCTGCTCTATGAAGGCAAAGCCAAAAAAGTTTATGCGACAGCCAAAAACGACGAGTTTCTCGTCGAATACAAAGACAGCCTGACGGCCTTCAATGCGCAAAAAAAAGGTTCCTTTGCAGCGAAGGGATCGATCAATCGAGACATCACCTCTTTACTCTTTCGAGAACTTGCCAAGACTGGCGTGCCCTCTCACTGGGTGGCCGACACGGGTGACAACCAAATGCTGGTGAAAGCTTTGGAAATCATTCCGCTGGAAGTCGTTGTTCGCAACACTTTGGCAGGTTCCACGGCCAAAAAACTGGGACTTGAGGAGGGGCGAAAATTGCCCTCTCCTTTGGTGGAGTTTTATTTCAAAAAAGATGAATTGAATGATCCTTTCGTCAGTGACGATCAAATTCTGCTGCTGGGGATTGCGCAAGCCTCAGACTTGGTCGAACTGAAGACGCAAGCTTTGCGCATCAATGCGGGACTGCAAAAAATCTTCGCCAAAATTGACCTGCAGCTGGTGGATTTCAAAGTCGAATTTGGCAAGACCAAGCAAGGGCAGATTCTTTTGGGTGATGAGATCACTCCGGATTGCTGTCGTTTGTGGGACATGAAGACCAATGAAAAAATGGACAAAGATCGCTTTCGTCGTGATCTGGGTGGAATCGCTGAAGCTTATCAAGAGGTGCTGCGCCGGTTGCGACAGCATTTTCAATAAAGGGGAGTCCTGTGAGCGAAAACAAGTTGCAAAAGTGGGGAGTCAAAATCATGCCTCGCGAAGTTATTTTAGACACCCAAGGGCGGGCGATCGAACAGACCTTGCGTCTGAACAATCTGGCCGCACAGAGTTGCCGGGTCGGTCGCTTCGTTGAACTCACACTTGATGGATCCAGTGATGTTTCCAAGCAGCAAGCCGACAAAATTGCCAAATTTGTTCTGCACAATCCACTGCTGGAAACCTATGAGTTGATTGCTCTCGGTGAGGTGATGAAGTGACTCCAGCCTCTGCCCGTTTGGGCGTGGTCAGGTTCCCAGGATCGAACTGTGATCGAGATGTGCTGTCGCTGGCCCAGGTGGCGGGTTATCAGGCCGACTTTCTTTGGCATCTGGATCATTTCAACATCCAAGACTACCAAGCCTTGGTTTTGCCTGGAGGCTTCAGTTACGGTGACTATCTTCGCGCCGGAGCGCTTTCTGCTCGCAGTCCCGTGATGAACTCCGTCCGAGATTTTGCCAAGCGTGGAGGTCCTGTCTTGGGCATTTGCAATGGCTTTCAGGTTCTGACCGAAGCGGGTCTTCTGCCAGGAGCCTTGGTGAAGAACTCATCGCTGCGTTTTCGTGATGGCTGGGTGGATCTTGTTCCTGAAAACAAATCATCATTTTGGGCCAGTCAGCATTCCCAGTGGAAAGTGGGGGGCCAGCTGAAATTGCCGATTGCTCATGGCGAAGGGCGATTCTATTCACCGCCGGATCTGTTGCGACAAATTGAGGACTCGGGGCAGGTGTGGTTTCGCTACGCCGACAACCCGAACGGTTCGCTTGCCAATATTGCGGGTGTCTTGAATGAAACTGGGAATGTCGCAGGGCTGATGCCGCATCCGGAACGTGCTTTGTGGGATTGGATGGGCAGCGAAGACGGGCGGGGGTTTCTTCGATGAAAATGTCATCAGCTTTGGCCAAAAAATTACAGACCTATCGAATTTCGTTTGCGGAGCTTCAAGAAATTCTCAAACTGATGAAGCGTCCTGCGCCAATTCAAAATGCGCATCAAGAATGGGATGATGTGCAACTCAATCCAGTCGAGTGGGCCGTTTTCTCGGCGCTTTGGAGTGAGCACTGCAGTTATAAAAGTTCCAAGATTCACCTGCGTAAATTTGCGCAAACTTTGGATGCCAGTGTGGTCAACGCCGAAGGCGAGAACGCCGGCGTGATTGACTTGGGCCAAGGTGAACGAATTGTCTTCAAAATGGAGTCCCACAATCACCCCAGCTTTATTGAGCCCTACCAGGGCGCCGCAACGGGCGTCGGTGGAATTTTACGAGACATCTTCACGATGGGCGCACGCCCGATTGCCAGTGCCGATTATCTTTGCTTCGGTGATGAATTTTCGGGTCGGATGGGACTGCTTGTTGACGGCGTGGTCAGGGGTATTGGTGGCTATGGCAATTCAGTCGGAGTGCCGACCATCACGGGGCAGACAAATTTTCATCCGCGTTTTGAAAAGAATATTCTGGTCAATGCAATGTCAGTGGGACTTTTGCGCAAAAATGAAAAAGTGGCTCTGTCGGCGGCCAAAGGTGTTGGGAATCAGGTCGTCTATGTCGGTGCGAAGACTGGAAAAGATGGTGTTCACGGCGCCGCAATGGCCAGTGAGTCCTTTGATGCGAACTCTGACGCGAAGAAGCCCAATGTGCAGATTGGCGATCCTTATTTTGAAAAGCTTCTGATTGAATCCTGTTTGGAAGTTTTGCAGCAGGACCTGGTAGTCGCGATACAGGATATGGGCGCAGCTGGGTTGACCAGTAGCAGTTTTGAAATGGCCAGTAAAGGTCAGGTGGGAATGCGCCTGAACTTGGATCTTGTGCCGGTGCGAGATTCGACCATGCAAGCGGATGAGATTTTACTTTCCGAGTCGCAAGAACGGATGTTGATGGTCGTCGAGCCTCACAAGGTTCCCAAAGTTCAATCCCTGTTTCAGCGCTGGGGACTGGACGCCGTGGTTGTGGGAGAAATTCAATCCGCACGTCGTGTGCAAATTTATTTTCATGGCGAGAAAATGGCGGATTTGGATCCCGACTGGTTGGTGGAAAATTGTCCTCGTTATTCGCGACCTTTTGAACCCTGGAAATCAACCCGAGTCTTCGAGAATCCGGACGATCTTTTGGATGCCGAGCTGATGAAAGTTTTGCAACAGCCAATGGGTTTGAAAGATTGGCTGTTGCAAAAATCCTCTCAGGCGCAGCACGCGGCGAAGACTCCTTTGTATCAACAGTATGATCAACGAGTGGGTCTGTTGACAGCTCGCGGAGCAGATCATGATGTCGGAGTCTTACGTCTTCCCGACAGTGCGCGGGGCTTGGCTTTAACAGTGGGCTGTCGACCGTGGCTGATGGAAATTGATGCCAGGCTGGGAGCTCTGGATGCCGTTTTGTACCCCAGCTTCCAAATGAGTTTGAAAGGATTTGTGCCAAAGGGTCTGACCGACTGCTTGAATTTTGGCAATCCTGAAAAAATTGAGATTATGAATGAATTCGTCGCCAGTGTCGATGCGATCGTCGAAACCTCTCTGCTTTTGCAGGCGCCCGTGGTGAGTGGCAATGTCAGTTTCTACAACGAAACACTCGGTCAGAATATTATTTCGACACCGGCCATCGGAGTTGTGGGATTGCGTGAAGACATTCGCGAGTTGCCTGAAGATGTTTTTTTGGCACCTGGTCTTGATGTTTGGCGGCTGAGTCACAGCGCAGTTTTCACAAGCTCACAGTCCGCGCCGAAAATGGGTTTCTGTGGTGATTTCGGCGCTTCACAGGTGATGAGCTGGGTGCAGTGGATGAAACAACTGCGCCTGTTGAGTCAATTGTCAGGAGTTCGCGCGAACCAAATGGTCAGCCAGGGTGGTCTCTTGCTGTCACTTGTGAAGATGGTTCAAGGGGGTGTGGGTTGCAAGCTGACGGCCCCTCTGTCTGTCAGTGATCTGCTGCAAGAGGTTCTGTATCAAAGCGTGTGGGTCGTCGAGAAGTCGGTCCCGTTTGGCGATCGTGCCAAAGCTCTTGGATTGCAGCCCGAGCTCCTGGGGCAGACGCAACTGGACTGGTTTGAAGTTCGCGAGAAATGCAAAATTTCGGTGCAGGATTGGCAAAAGTTAAATCAAAATTCGCTCAGGAGGTCGATTGAAAGCTTGGCGTGAAGAGTGTGCGATCTTTGGTGTTTGGAACAGTCCTGAAGCGGCTCGACTGACTTATTTGGGTTTGTACGCCTTGCAACACCGAGGACAGGAAGCCGCCGGAATTGTGTCGCTTTCAGAGGGGCAGCACCTGGCACACAAAGGTTTGGGTCTGGTTGCCGATGTTTTCGGAGAGCCTGAGCTCAATCGTTTGAAAGGACGAGCGGCAATTGGTCACACTCGTTACTCTACGCACGGAGCCAATCAATTGGCGAATGTTCAGCCGATGACCGCGAACTTGTTGAATGGACCCGTGGCTTTGGCCCACAATGGGAATCTCGTCAACGCCGACCAGTTGCGAGCGCAGTTGCAAAGACAAGGTGCTATTTTTCAAGGCACCAATGACACCGAATGTGTTTTGCATCTGATCTCACACACACAAACAAATGATTTTCGTGAAGCGATCGAGACAGTTTTGCCCCGTCTTGAAGGGGCCTACAGTTTCGTTTTCCTTTCCCATGACAAGCTGGTCGCAGCACGCGATCCCTACGGTTTTCGACCCATGGTTCTGGGGCGGAAAGTGGACGAAACCTCTGGCGAGACCGCAACCGTTATTGCCAGTGAAACTTGCGCCTTGGATCTCATTGGTGCCCAGTACATTCGGGAAATTGAGCCTGGTGAAATTTTTTGGGTCGACCATGAGGGTGAGCACAGCCAAAAGTGGACAGCACCGCAGAAATTGGCCCGTTGTGTTTTTGAACATGTCTACTTTTCCAGACCCGATTCAATTGTCTTTGGTCAAAGCGTGTATGAATCAAGAAAGCAGTTTGGTCGCTGGCTTTCGCGAGAAAGTGGCGTACCTGCGGATGTTGTGATCCCAGTTCCAGACAGTGGAGTTCCGGCTGCAATCGGTTACGCGGCGGAAAGTGGTATTCCTTTTGAATTTGGAATTATTCGCAATCACTATGTGGGTCGCACCTTCATTCAACCCAGTCAGTCCGTGCGAAATTTTGGGGTGAAGATCAAGCTCAATCCACAGACGGCAATTTTGTCGGGCAAGCGTGTGATTGTGGTCGATGATTCTTTGGTCCGTGGAACAACCTCGCAAAAAATTGTGCGATTGATTCGCCAAGCCGGGGCCAAAGAGGTGCATATGCGAATTGCCTCTCCGCCGACGACAGGGCCCTGTTTCTACGGCGTCGACACGCCACAAAAATCGCAGTTGATTGCTTCGCACCAATCGGTTGAGCAGATTCGAAAATTTATTGAGGCTGACACTTTGGCCTACCTCAGTTTGCCGGGTCTTTTTGCTGCGGTCGGTGGACAAGAGACGCCCCAGAAAACTTTTTGTGCAGCCTGCTTCGATGGCAATTATCCGACCCCTCTTTACAATGAAAATGCCAAAGAGGGAGTGCGCAGTTGAGGCCCGCTTTGAAACCCGGTGATGTGATTGATGTGATTGCTCCTGGGTATGGAGTTGAGCCCGAAGTGTTGCAAAAAGCAGAAGTGGCCTTGCGACAGTTCGGCTTCCAACCGCGAATTCCGGCTGAGCTTTTGGCGCCTGTGGATTTTCATTCCAATTCAGATGCCGCAAGGTGGGCTTTCTTAAAGTCGGCCCTGCTGAGCAAGGATTCCTCTGCCATCTGGTGTGTGCGCGGCGGCTATGGTAGCAATCGCTTGCTCCCGCAGCTCGCGAAATTGTCAAAACCGAAGCGTCAAAAGCTTTTGATCGGCATCAGTGATATCACCTCGTTGCACCAGTTCTTGAATCAGGTGTGGCGCTGGCCGACGCTTCATGCTGCGCTCTTGGATCGTGTGGCGAAAGGCAACTTGCCGGACCAACATCTGCAAGAGACCCTGCGCTGTCTGCGAGGTGAACAGGTCGAGGTTGTGCACCAGCTGCAAGCCTTGAATCCGGCGGCAAGGGCTTGCGACAAAACCAAACTGGGTCTGACAGGCGTTGTGCGCGGAGGCAACCTGACCACCTTGCAGAGTTCCATTGGAACGCCTTGGAGTCCGAAATTTCGCGGCTGCTTTGTGTTCCTGGAAGACATCGGCGAACGTGGTTACCGTGTGGACCGAATGCTCGAGCAATTTGTGCAAGCTGGACTTTTTCGTGGTGCAAAAGGGGTCCTGTTTGGTCATTTCACTGGTGGCGAAGAGCCCACGACAGCTGCGCAGCCAGGTCACAGTCGCGTACCCGAGGCTTTGCAACGATTTGCGACCCTTCAGCAGGACCTCCCGGTCTGGTCGGGGAT
>Ga0075019_10001324_pt1 | contig 14025 bp, 11 predicted proteins | sample ColStrG_CSR_2013_FD_71473 | JGI IMG/M metagenome (GOLD analysis project Ga0075019, IMG submission 71473) | Freshwater sediment microbial communities in response to fracking from Pennsylvania, USA - Cold Stream Run_MetaG_CSR_2013 | ecosystem: Environmental > Aquatic > Freshwater > Creek >...
GCGGCGCCGCTGGCATGGCGACCGGCAGATCCTCGGTGGCCCTGCACGATCAGGACGGCGGCACGCGGGTCAGCTACACCGCGACGGCTTCGGTTGGCGGAAAGCTGGGGCAAATTGGCGCCCGCATGCTGGACGCCGCCGCCAAGCAAATGGCAGATCAATTTTTTGAGCGCCTGTCCCGTACCCTGAACGCCCCCCAGGCAGACGCTGCGGCACCCGCCGCGGGTGCGGCGCTGGAAGGCGCGCGCGTCGCCGCGCCGGCGGCTGGACCTGCGGCCACCGCGCCGGCCGTGCCGTCCGTGCTGGGCGAGGGCACGCGCCTGCTGTGGTTCGCCATGGGGTGCCTGGCTACGGGATTTGGCTTCTTGCTGGCAACGCACCTGCATTAGGAGTGCGGCATGAAGTCCCCCGAGTTTGACTATGTGAAGGTCCGCACGCTGGAGCAGGCGATTGCGCTCCTGCATGCCAATGGCGACGAGGCGCGCATTCTGGCCGGCGGCCAAAGCTTGCTGGCCGCGCTCAATATGCGCCTGTCGGAGCCTTCGCTTTTGATCGATATCGGTGGGCTGTCGGTGTTGCGCGCCATCGCCGTGCACGGTGCCTTTCTGCGCATTGGCGCACTGGCTACGCATACCGATATCGAAAATTCCAGCCTGGTCGCGCAGCACGCGCCGCTGCTGAGTCTGGCGGTGGGCCGGATTGCGCACCGCGCCATACGCAACGCCGGCACCTTCGGCGGGTCGATTGCGAACGCCGATCCGGCGGCCGAGTGGCCCTGCTGCCTGCTCGCACTCGACGGCTGGGTGCTGGTGCGCGGCCCCGCGGGCGAGCGGCGCATCGCCGCCGCCGATTTCTTCACCGGCCTCTACACCACGGCGCTGGCGGATGACGAAATTCTGCTCGCCTGCGACCTCCCGCTGGCGCAGCGCGACGACTGGTTCGGCTTCGACGAGCTCGCGCGGCGCAGCGGCGACTACGCCATTTGCGGCCTCGCAGTGGCCCTGCGCTTTTCCGGGTCGGTGGTGCAGTCCGCGCATTTGTCCTGGCTGGGCCTGGCGTCCACGCCCTTGCGCAGCCGCCGGACCGAAGCCCTGTTGGCCGGGCAGCCACTAGACGCCGCCACGCTGCAAGGCGTGACCGATGCATTGCTGGCCGAGTTGGACCCCATCGCCGACCTGACCCACACCGGAGCCACCAAAAGGCATCTGGCAACCGTGCTTGCGCGGCGCCTGCTGGAGCAGGCCCTGGCAACACGCCAAGGCCTACAGCCTGGCATGCATTAAGGCAAAACCCATGGCAGACCAGCAAACCATTCATCTGCACGTCAACGGGCAAGCGCACACCGGCAACGTCGCGCCGCGAACCCACCTGATCGACTGGATTCGCGAAGACCTGGGGCTCAAGGGTTCGCACCTGGGTTGCGAACACGGCGTCTGCGGTGCCTGCACCGTCATGGTCGACGGGCGCATCGTGCGCGGCTGCCTGACGCTCGCGGTGCAGACCGACGGCTGCGAGGTGCTGACGGTGGAGGGGCTGGGCGCGCTCGAGCCGGCACGCGCCCTGCAGCAAGCGTTTGTCCGGCATAACGCGCTGCAGTGCGGGTTTTGCACTGCCGGTATGCTGATGGCGGCGCTGGAGCTGGTGCAAAACAAGCCCTACGCCACGCGTGCCGAGGTGCGTGAATGGATGAGTGGCAACTACTGTCGCTGCACCGGCTACCACGCCATTGTCGACGCGGTCTGCGAGGTCCTGGCGCAGCAGATGCCCGAGCCGGCCAAGGGGGCGGCATGAGCAAAGTGATGGAATCGCAGCCGGCCGCGCTGCACGACCTGAGCTCGGACCCGCGCTACATCGGCCACAGCCCCGAGCGCCCGAGCGCGCGCCGCCTGGTGCAGGGGCAGGGCTGTTACGTCGACGATATCCGCTTGCCGCGTATGGCGCACGTGGTCTACTGGCGCAGCCCGGTTGCGCATTGCCGCATCACGCGCATCAACGCCGAATTTGCCCGCCGCATGCCTGGCGTGCTGCTGGTGGCCGATGGCGAAGACCTGGCCAAAATCTGCAAGCCCTGGGTCGCCACCCTGGGCCACCTGGCGAACATGAAGTCGGCGCCGCAGTACCCGCTGGCGCGGGGGCGCGCGCACTGGCAGGGCGAGCCGGTCGTTGCCGTGGTGGCGGAGAGCCGCGTGCAGGCCGAAGACGCTTTGCAATACCTGCAGGTCGAGTGGGAGCCGCTGCCGGCGGTGGCCGATATGGAAACCGCGCTGGACCCCGAAACCCCGCTGATCCACCCCGAGCTGGGCGACAACCTGTGTTTCCAGCGCAACCTGGATACCGGCGGCGTGGACGCTGCCTTTGCCGCCGCCGACCACGTCTTGAAGACCACCTTTGAATTCGGTCGCCATACCGGCGTCACGCTGGAGCCGCGCTGCCAGATAGCCGACTGGGCTTCGGCCGAGCAGCGCCTGACGGTCTACCACTCGCAGCAGGCGCCGCACATGATGCAGGACCTGTACGCGCGCCAGTTTGGCATCGCCGAGTCCCAGGTGCGCGTCATTTGCAAGGACGTGGGCGGCTCTTTCGGTATCAAGGTGCACGCCTACCCCGACGACTTTGCCACCGTGGCGCTGTCGATGATGCTGGGGCGTCCGGTGAAGTTTGTGGCGGACCGCCTCGAATCGTTTACCAGCGATATCCATGCGCGCCACCACCGCGTGCACGCGCGCATCGCCGTCAAGCAGGACGGCGAAATCCTCGCCTTTGACATGGACGACCTGACGGGTATCGGTCCGTTCTCCATGTTCCCGCGCACCAGCGCAATTGAAGGCAACCAGGTCGTCAACCTGGTCGGCGGTCCGTACAAGCACCAGCAGTACCGCGCCCAGCTCAAGGTCGTTTTCCAGAACAAAACGCCCACCTGCCAGTACCGCGGCGTAGGGCATCCGATTGCCTGCGCCGTGACCGAGGCGCTGGTCGACCAGGCGGCGCGCGCCATCGGCATGGACCCACTGGAGATCCGCAGGCGCAACGTCATTCCGGACGATGCCTACCCGTGTTCCGGCATCAGCGGCGTCAAGTTTGAAAGCTTGTCGCACCAGGCGTGCCTGGCGCGCCTGGAAAACCTGATGGACTATCACGCGCTGCGCGCCGAGCAGGAAGCGCTGCGCAAGAAAGGCATTTACCGCGGCATCGGAATCGCTGCCCTGATCGAATTGACCAACCCCAGCGCAGCGTTCTACGGCGTCGGCGGCGCGCGCATCGCCTCGCAGGACGGCGCGACTGCGCGCCTGGACCCGAACGGTGGCGTGACCGTCATGGTGAGCGTGGGCGAGCAAGGCCAGGGAACCGAAGCGATCTACACGCAAATTGCTGCCGACGCCGTTGGCGTGGACATGGCGCAGGTACGCGTGGTGACCGGCGATACCGAGGTCACACCGTACGGCGGTGGCACCTGGGCGTCGCGCGGCGCCGGCATAGGCGGCGAAGCCGTTTTGCTGGCAGGTGAGGCACTGCGCGCCAATATGCGCAAGCTGGCTGCGGTCATCCTGCAGCGCGAGGCGCAGACGCTGGATATCCACCGCGGGTCGGTGGTCGACAGCGCCAGCCGCGAGCCGCTGTGCAGCGTGGCGGAAATCGGCCGCATCGCCTATTTTCGATCGGACCTTTTGCCGCGCGATTTCACCCCCGAGCTCTCGGTCACGCGCCACTACGCGCAGCGCGATTACCCGTTTATTTTCACCAACGGCGTGCAGGCGTCCTACGTGGAGGTCGACCCGGACACGGGTTTTGTCAAACTGCTCAGACACTGGGCGGTCGAAGACTGCGGTCGTGTCATCAACCCCCGTCTGGTCGACGAACAAATCCGCGGCGCCATCGTCCAGGGCATTGGCGGCGCCTTGCTGGAGGAGTGCCTGTACGACGCCCAGGGCCTGATGCTCAACGCCAATATGGCCGACTATCTGGTTCCCATGTGCGCCGAGATGCCCGATATCGAGGTCGCCCACGTCGAAACGCCCACACGCAGCAGCAAGCTGGGCGCCAAGGGCGCGGGCGAAGCCGGCACCGCGGGCGCACCGGCCGCCGTGATGAACGCGATCAACGACGCCTTGGCGCCATTCGCCGTTTCGGTCACCTCGCAACCCTTGACGCCGCAGAAAATCCTCCAGGCCCTGGGCAAGGTGTAAGCCTGCGCCAGCCGGCACCGTGGCTTGGCTGGCCTGCGTTGCGCGCTCGCCATGCACCGCTTGCGTGCATGGCGAGCCGCTGCAGGAGCAGCCCTGGTGCGTGGTTTTCTGGCATCGGTGCACCGCGCAGCGGTGCATAGAAACTGACTGAAAAAACAATCGCAGGCAGCCCCGTGCGCTGTCCGCCTGAGGGCCGGGCATGGTCGGCAATACATTGCGCGACCCGGCAAAAACACGCACTGCGTGACACAAAGTTGGCGCGCGGCTTGCAACACTGCGTGCACCAAATTCACAGGGATGCACCATGTCCGAATTTTTCTCGCCGTACGACGCCGATCGCCCCCTGATGCTCCGGTGCAGCTGCGGGCGCGCGCACTCGCAGGCCGAGCACCGCGCCGAGCTGGCGGCCGAAGCCGCGGCAGCGACCTTGCGCGAGCGCAGCGCCAGCAGCGCGTTCGAGGCCTACAGCAACGAGTTCCTCGAGGCCACGCTGGTCAAGGCGCTGTTCCCGCACGACGCCGTGCGCAGGCGCTTCTTGCGCGCCGTCGGCAAGCGCACGGCGATGGCCGCCATTGCCAGCGTGTTGCCCGTCGCCAGCTTGCAGGCCATGGCGCAGGAGAAGGGCGCGCTGGAAAAAACCAATCTCAAAATTGGCTTCATTCCCATTACCTGCGCCACGCCGCTGATCATGGCGCACCCTCTGGGCTTCTACAAGCAGCAGGGCCTGAGCGTGGAAGTGACCAAGACCGCGGGCTGGGCGCTGATCCGCGACAAGATGATCAACCGCGAGTTTGACGCCACGCATTTTCTATCGCCCATGCCGCTGGCGATTTCCATGGGCCTGGGATCGAACGCCATGCCCATGAACGTGGCCACCATTCAGAACATCAACGGCCAGGCCATCACGCTGAGCCTGAAGCACAAGGACAACCGCGACCCGAAGAACTGGAAGGGCTTCAAATTTGCCATTCCCTTCGAATTCAGCATGCACAACTTTTTGTTGCGCTACTACCTGGCGGAAGCGGGTCTGAACCCGGATACCGACGTGCAGCTGCGCGTGGTTCCGCCGCCGGAGATGGTGGCCAATTTGCGAGCCGGCAATATTGACGGCTTTCTCGGTCCGGATCCCTTCAACCAGCGCGCCGTTTACGAGGAAGTGGGCTTTATTCACCTGCTCACCAAAGACCTGTGGAACGGCCACCCCTGCTGCGCCTTCGGCACCAGTGCCGAGTTCATCCAGAAAAATCCCAACACCTTTGCGGCCTTGTACCGCGCCGTTCTGACCTCGGCCGCCATGGCGCGCGATCCGAAGAACCGCGAACTCATCGCCAAGGTGATCGCGCCGGCGCAATACCTGAACCAGCCGGAAGAGGTGCTCACCCAGGTGCTGACCGGCAAGTTCGCCGACGGCCTGGGCAATATCCGCAATGTCCCTGACCGGATCGACTTTGACCCCCTGCCCTGGCAGAGCATGGCGGTGTGGATGCTGACGCAGATGCAGCGCTGGGGCTATGTCAAAGGCGAGGTCAACTACAAGCAGATCGCCGAAAAAGTGTTCCTGCTGACCGACGCCAAGAAACACATGAAATCGCTGGACCAAAAAGCGCCAGACGGAGCGTATCCGAAGTTCCGGATCATGGGCAAGGAGTTCGACGCCGACAAGGCCGCCGCCTACGCCCAGAGCTTCGCCATCCGCAAGGCCGTGTGAGATGCCGGCCTGGCGTTCGCTCAACTTCCGCGCCGGGTTGCTCTCGGTCCTGATCCTGCTGCTGCTTTTGGGCGTCTGGTCCATCGCCGCCGGACCCACGGCCTCGGCAAACAGCTCGGCCGGCATGACGCCCGAGCAGATCGAATACGCCAAGATGATGGGCAAGGACCCGGGCAGCGCGAAGGCATCGGGTTTCCCCACCTTGGGCCAAATGGGCAGTACCGTGTGGGGGCACCTGTCGCACCCGTTTTATGACAACGGCCCGAACGACAAAGGCTTTGCCATCCAGCTGGCGTATTCGCTGGGGCGCGTGGGCCTGGGCTTTGGGCTGGCGATGCTGGTCGCCATTCCGCTGGGCTTTGTGATCGGCATGTCGCCGCTGATGCGCAAGGCGCTGGACCCCTTCATCCAGGTGCTCAAACCCATCAGCCCGCTGGCGTGGATGCCGCTGGCGCTCTACACCATCAAGGACTCGTCCATCAGCGGCGTGTTTGTCATTTTTATCTGCTCGGTCTGGCCCATGCTGGTGAACACGGCCTTTGGCGTGGCCTCGGTCAAGCGCGAATGGCTGAACGTCGCCAGCACCCTGGAGGTTGGCCCGGTGCGCAAGGCATTTTTGGTGATTCTCCCGGCCGCGGCGCCCACCATACTCACCGGCATGCGTATCAGCATGGGCATCGCCTGGCTGGTGATTGTTGCGGCGGAAATGCTGGTGGGCGGAACGGGGATTGGTTACTTTGTGTGGAACGAGTGGAACAATTTGTCGCTCACCAACGTGATTTTTGCCATCGTGGTGATTGGCGTCGTCGGGATGTTGCTGGACCTCGCCTTTGCGCAACTGCAAAAGGCCGTCACCTATGTGGAGTAAGCCGTAATGGAAGGCTTTCTCACGATCGAGGGCCTGGGCAAAACCTATGTGCCGGGCAAGCCCGTATTCGCCGACGTATCCTTCACGCTGGAGCGCGGCGAATTCGTCTGCATCATCGGCCACTCGGGCTGCGGCAAGACCACCATCCTGAACGTTCTCGCCGGTCTGGACAGCGCTTCCAGCGGCTACGTGTTCATGGAAAACCGCCAGGTCTCGGGCCCCAGCCTGGAGCGCGGCGTGGTGTTTCAAAGCCATGCGCTGATGCCCTGGCTGACGGTGCGCCAGAACATTGCCTTTGCCGTGGTGTCGCGCTGGCCCGACTGGCCGCGCGCCCAGGTCCAGGCGCATGTGGAGAAATTTGTCGCCATGGTGGGGCTGAGCGCGGCGATAGACCAAAAGCCCAGCCAGCTCTCGGGCGGAATGAAGCAGCGCGTGGGGATCGCGCGCGCATTCGCGATCCAGCCCAAGATGCTGCTGCTCGACGAGCCCTTTGGCGCGCTCGACGCGCTCACGCGCGGCAGCATCCAGGACGAACTCCTGGGAATCGTGCGCGAAACGCAGCAAAGCGTGTTCATGATCACGCACGACGTAGACGAAGCCATTTTGCTGGCGGACCGCATTCTGCTCATGCGCAACAGCAGCGAGACCGGGGCCGGCTACCTCCCCGGCGGAATTGCGGAAGTACTCACCAACCCCTTGCCACGCCAACGCGCGCGCGCCAGCCTTCACCGTCTGGAGGGCTATTACGCGCTGCGCAACCACATCGTCGATTTTCTGGTGACGCGCGCCAAAGCCCACTAAGCCCCCCTTCTTTATTAACCCCACGCAAACGAAACAGGAGCAATCATGAACCGCATGGAAGTTACCGAAAAAATCATCACGGCCAAAGTCGCCAAAGGCATTCAATGGGCCGACGTGGCGAAAAAAGTGGGCCTGTCCAAGGAGTGGGTGACGGCAGCCTGCCTGGGACAGATGACGCTGGACGACAAGCAGGCCAAGATCGTCGGCAAGATTTTCGGGCTGACGCCCGAGGAGCAAAAGTGGTTGCAGGTTGTTCCCTACAAAGGATCCTTGCCGACGGCGGTGCCCACGGATCCGCTGATTTACCGCTGGTACGAAATCGTCAACGTCTACGGCACCACCATCAAGGAACTGATCCACGAAGAGTTTGGCGACGGCATCATGAGCGCGATTGACTTCAGCATGGACATCGTGCGCCAGCCCGATCCCAAGGGCGACCGCGTGAACGTGGTGCTGTCGGGCAAATTCCTGCCGTACAAACAGTACTGAGCCGGCAATTCCGGCGCTTGGGGCGTGTTCGGACCGCGCTCGCCCGGACCGCGGCAGCCGGGGTGTAAACCGGTGCGCCTGCAAGGGCACAAGGGGGCTTTAGCCGCACAAAACCGGGGGTGTGCCGGCACGAATGCGGGTGTTCTCACCCCTATTTTTTTTAGCCTCTGGCCGCGGTTTTTTGTTAAGCTTAGTTCCAGCATGGGCTTGTCGGCCGATGATCTACAGGAGGAAATCATGCGCCAACTCCGAACAGCATTTTTCTGTCTGTCTGCCTTGCTCTTCCTGGCAGGCGCAGCGCGGGCCGGTGACCTGGGTACCCTCTACACCCAGATAGGCACCGACGGGATAGGTCTGGGTTACGCCGCGTCCTTCAAGCAGAACTGGGCCTTGCGTGGGCAAGTGAATTACCTGCCGTCCACCAGCTACAGTGGCAATGTGGGCGACTATGGCTCCAACGCCACGGCCAACGTCACCGTGCAGTGGAATTCGGTCGCCGCCCTGGTCGATTGGTACCCCTATGAAAGCGGCTTTCGCTTGACCGGCGGCATTGTGGCGAACAACAACCAGCTGACCGTCAACGCGACCAATGCCACCATCGGTGGTACCGGCGGCACCACCGTCGCCAACGCAAATGCCACCATCAAGCTCAGCCAGGATCCTGCGCCCTACCTGGGACTGGGTTACATGACGCGCCCCAAGGACGCATCCGGTCTGGGCTTTAACCTCGATCTGGGGGTCATGTTTGACAACCCCACGGTCTCGCTGACGGCGCCCGGTGCAACGCAAGCGCAAATCAATTCGCAGATTTCGAATATCCAGAACGCCATCAACCAGTTGCAGTACTTTCCGGTGATCGGGCTGGGAATCAGTTATTCGTTCTGACACGCCCGCAGCGCGTCGCCTGGCGTCCTGCGACGCCGCCGCGCTTACGTGCTGGTGTCGGAGGCTTGCAAGACTTTCAGGCGAATGCTGTCCTGCTCCCAACCCTTGCTGCGCAGATGCGCCAACAAGGCGGGCAGCAATTGCCGGACCTTGGCCGCTGCGGCGTTGCCGGGCAGCAGCAGGCACCAGACGCCGTCTTCCAGCGGGCCTGGACGCACGCTGAGGCGTAAGCCGGTGGGCAGCAGGGGAGCGATGGCTTGAAATCTGGCGTTAGACTCGGCGGCCAGACCGGCCAGGCGCGCCAGGCCCGGAGAATCCTGCGTCGCCTCCAGCAAGGTGATGGCTTGTTTGCGACGGTTCATGTTTGGCAGCGATTGAAGGCTCACTATGCAACTGATTATCACGGACGCCAGCTTTGCGCGCAGTCACGCCGTTCACCTCAGTGGCACGCGCCTGTTGTTGCTGATGCTGGGGATGTCATTTGGCCTGATGCTGATGGCGGCCGTCCTGTACCACTGGGTTTTCCTGAAAGGTGCACGCGAGGGCTGGCCGGTGATTGGCAGCCTGGTGCGCCTGGTGGTCAAGGACGAGTTTGCGCAGCGTGACCGTTTCCTGCGCGAAAACATTGACGTGCTGGCCAAGCAGCTAGGCGAAATGCAAGCCAAGATGCAGCAGATCGAGAGCCTGGGCGAGCGCGTTTCCGGGCTGGCCGGCGTCAACCCCGCTGACATTCGGACCAAGCCGGGCGAAGGAGGCATGCTGGTGGCGGGCCACGACATGAGCCTGGAAGAGCTGCAATCCGCGCTGAACGCGCTGAGTACGCGCGCGGCGCAAAAGGCCGACGTCATGACGGTGATTGAATCGCGCCTGTTTGAGCAAAAGGTGAAAAAAATGATGGTGCCCACGCAAGCACCGGTTCCCAACACGCCCTACGGATCGCTTTTTGGCTGGCGCATCGACCCGTTCACCGGCCGCATGGCGCTGCACACCGGGCTGGATTTTCCGTCACCGGTTGGAACGCCGATTTACGCCGCTGCAGGGGGCGTGGTGGTGACGCAGGAATACCACCCGGAATACGGCAACATGATAGAAATTGACCATGGCAACGACCTGATCACGCGCTACGGCCATTCTTCGCGCGTCTTCGTGAAAAAAGGCGACTTGATCAAGCGTGGCCAGAAAATCGCCGAAGTCGGCACCACCGGGCGGTCCACCGGGCCGCATTTGCATTTTGAGGTGCTGGTGCAGGGCGTGCCGCAGGACCCGCAAAAATTCCTCAGCGCCGGCCAGACGTTTGCGTTGGCGCAGGCAAGCAATGTGCCGGCAGCCAACGCCAAGCCGGCTGTCAGCCCGGCTTCGGCCGCTGCCCCCCCGCCTGTGCCGGCGGCGGCGCAGCCGCACCCGCCGGCTAGCAGCGTGGTCGTCGCCCGGCCCCTGGCGCCGGCGCCGGCGACGGCGCCGGCCACGGCGATCGCGAACGCCCCTGCAGCGGGCAAAGTGGTGGTTCCGGTCGCCGCTGGCGCGGCGTCGGCGGCGACGGCAGGCGGGCAACGCTAGAATCGCAGCTTCAACAACCCGGCGGCGCCGGGCCTGCCCTCGGGTAGGCGCGCGCGGTCGGAGTCGGTGTATTCACCCTGATTAACCAAAGGACTGCGCTGTTCTGTCAGCCCGCTATGGGCTACAGGCCCGTCTTGCTTGCATGGCCATCAACATCCTCACCAAAATTTTCGGAAGCCGTAACGACCGTCTGCTCAAGCAGTACCGTGCGGTGGTGACGCGCATCAACGCGCTCGAGCCCGAATTCGAATCGCTGAGCGACGACGCCCTGCGCGCCAAGACGCAGGCCTTCAAGGAGCGCATCGCCCAGGGCGCAGCGCTCGACGACTTGTTGCCGGAAGCCTTTGCCGTCGTGCGCGAAGGCTCCAAGCGTGTCATGAAAATGCGCCACTTCGACGTGCAGCTGATGGGTGGCATGGCGCTGCATTACGGCAAGATTTCCGAAATGCGCACCGGCGAGGGCAAGACGCTGACGGCGACGCTGGCGGTGTACCTGAACGCGCTGTCGGGCAAGGGCGTGCACGTGGTGACCGTGAACGACTACCTGGCCAGCCGCGACGCGCAGTGGATGGGCCGGCTCTACAACTTCCTGGGCCTGAGCGTGGGCATCAATCTGCCGCAGGCCGCGCGTGCCGAGAAGCAGGCGGCTTACGGCGCCGACATCACCTACGGTACCAACAACGAGTACGGCTTTGATTACCTGCGCGACAACATGGTTTACGAAGCTGCCGACCGGGTGCAGCGCGGGCTGAACTACGCCATCGTCGACGAGGTCGACTCGATTCTGATCGACGAGGCGCGTACGCCGCTGATCATCAGCGGCCAGGCCGAGGACCATACCGCGCTGTACGTCGCCATGAACCGCGTCGTTCCGCTGATGGAGCGCCAGGAGGGCGAGGCCGATCCGCACACCGGCGAGGGCGTGACCAAGCCAGGCGATTTCACCGTCGATGAAAAGTCGCACCAGATCTTTTTGACCGAGCGCGGCCACGAGAATGCCGAGCGCATTCTGGCCAAGCAGGGCCTGATCGCGGACGGCGCCACGCTGTACGACCCGGCCAATATTGCGCTCATGCACCACCTGTACGCCGCCTTGCGTGCCAACCACCTGTACCACCGCGACCAGCACTACGTGGTGCAGGACGGCGAGATCGTCATCGTCGACGAATTCACCGGCCGCCTGATGACCGGACGCCGCTGGAGCGAAGGCTTGCACCAGGCCGTCGAGGCCAAGGAAGGCGTGGCGATCCAGGCGGAAAACCAGACCCTGGCGTCCATCACCTTCCAGAACTATTTCCGCCTCTACGGCAAGCTGGCCGGGATGACCGGTACTGCCGATACCGAAGCCTACGAGTTCCAGGAAATCTACGGCCTGGAGACCGTGGTGATTCCGCCAAACCGCGTCAGCCGGCGCGAAGACCAGCTGGACCGGGTGTACAAAACCACGGGCGAGAAATACGTCGCCGCGATCCAGGACATACGCGAATGCCACGAGCGCGGACAGCCGGTGCTGGTCGGTACCACCTCGATTGAAAACTCGGAAATCATTTCGCAGCTGCTCGACAAGGCCAAACTGCCGCATCAGGTGCTCAACGCCAAGCAGCACGCGCGCGAAGCCGACATCGTGGCGCAAGCCGGTCGCGCTGGAATGATCACCATCGCGACCAATATGGCAGGTCGCGGGACCGATATTGTCCTGGGCGGCAACATGGAGAAGCTGCTCGAGCCGCTGCACGCCGACACCAGCCTGGACGAGGCCACGCGCGCCGCCCGCGCCGAGGCCATCCGTGCCGAATGGTCGCGCGAGCACGAAGCCGTCAAGGCACTCGGCGGTCTGCGCATCATTGCCACCGAACGCCACGAATCGCGCCGTATCGACAACCAGCTGCGCGGTCGCTCCGGCCGCCAGGGCGACCCCGGATCTTCGCGTTTTTACCTGAGCCTGGACGACGCGCTGATGCGCATTTTTGCCGGCGATCGCGTGCGCGCCATCATGGAGCGCCTGAATATGCCCGAGGGCGAGGCCATAGAGGCCGGCCTGGTGACGCGCAGCATTGAAAGCGCGCAACGCAAGGTCGAGGCGCGCAACTTTGACATGCGCAAGCAGTTGCTGGAGTACGACGACGTCTCCAATGACCAGCGCAAGGTCATCTACCAGCAGCGCAATGCCATCCTGGATGCCAGCGACCTGAGCGCGCAGATCGCCGCATTGCGCGAAGGCTGCTTCCAGGACCTGGTGCGCCAGTTTGTACCGCCCGAATCGGTGGAAGAGCAGTGGGACCTCAAGACCTTGCAAAAGCAGCTGCTCGACGAGTGGCAGCTGGATCTGGACCTGACTAGCCAGGTGGAAAAAGCCAGCGCCATCACCGACGACGACCTGGTGCACACCGTGGTCGACGCAGCGCACGCCGCTTTCGCAGCCAAGGTGGAACAAGTGGGCAAGGACAGCTTCACGCAGTTTGAGCGCATGGTGCTGCTGCAAAGCATAGACACGCATTGGCGTGACCACCTGAGCGCGCTCGACTACTTGCGCCAGGGCATACACCTGCGCGGCTATGCGCAAAAGCAGCCCAAGCAGGAATACAAGCGCGAGGCCTTCGAGCTGTTCGGCCAGCTGCTCGACTCGGTCAAGAATGAAGTCACGCGCCTGCTGATGACGGTGAAAATCCAGTCCAACGAACAGATCGACGAAGCCGCACAGCAAATGGAAGAGCGCGGCGAAAACATCGCCAACGTCAGTTACACCGCGCCCACGGAAACCGGCGAAGTGCAAACCACCGCCGAGCCCAGCAGCGTGCGCGGCCCCGCCGTAGGCGAAGTTCCGCGCGCCGGTCGCAACGAACCCTGTCCTTGTGGCAGCGGCAAGAAGTACAAGCACTGCCACGGCAAGCTGGTGTAAGCGCGGCCGAAACGTCCCCAGGCACCCAAAACCCTGCCCGCTGCCAGCAGCGCGCAGGGTTTTTGTTTGTGCGCTGCCTGATTGGGCTTTTTAAAGGTACTGGCTAATGCGAGGTAGAGGCTGGTAGCTTGGGAGGCAGGGAGGCAGGGAGGCAGGGAGGCAGTGCGCTCTGCGGATGGCGCAGGAAGTAAAAAAGCTCACAAACTCAAAGGCTCAAAAGCTCAAAAGCTCACAAACTCAAAGGCTCAAAGGCTCAAAGGCTCAAAGGCTCAAAGGCTCAAAGGCTCGAAGGAGCAGGACCGTTTTACATACGGGGCGGCTGTAATCGCATCCACGCCGCCAGCGTCGTACCCGCGTTGCCCGCAGTGGAAATAATGATCCAGGAACAGCGCGCCAGTGCATTGTCGAACAGCAGCAGCGCGGCGACCGCGCAAGCGCCCAGGGCGAGCGGCAGGTACAGAACGCACAGCGCCATACGCCGCTCCAGTTCCGAACCGTCCACCACGCTGCCTGCGCGCTCCAGTGCTGTCAGGCCCTGGCCCTGGGAAATATGCGTTGCCAAGTAGAGCCCAGAAGCGCACAAGACAGCGTGCAGCAGCACCGATGCCACTTCGGCGTCGGGTCCGTGCAAGGC
>Ga0075019_10001325_pt1 | contig 14024 bp, 11 predicted proteins | sample ColStrG_CSR_2013_FD_71473 | JGI IMG/M metagenome (GOLD analysis project Ga0075019, IMG submission 71473) | Freshwater sediment microbial communities in response to fracking from Pennsylvania, USA - Cold Stream Run_MetaG_CSR_2013 | ecosystem: Environmental > Aquatic > Freshwater > Creek >...
TCAAAGTCGAGCAAAAGCGCCGCGTGCAGGGCGTAGTGCACGGTACCAGCTCCAGCGGCCAAACCGTCTTCGTCGAGCCCCTGGAAACGATCGAGCAAAACAACGAACTGGTCCGCCTGCTCGAAGAGGAACTGGTAGAAATCCACCGCATCCTCTTAGAAATGACCGAGCGCATCGGCGCCGAATCCGAGCCGATTCTCTCCGCCGTCGCCGCGCTTACAGAACTGGAACTCCAGTTCGCCAAGTCCCACTTCGCCGAAGACTACAACTGCGTAGCCGTCCACCTCAGTGGAGACGACCAAGACTCATGTGGGGACAGCCGCCCCCGGCTGTCCAAGGCGAGCAAAGCTCGCCTTCTCCTGCACAACGCCCGCCACCCTTTATTAGAAAGAAATCTAAAAGCCAAATCCGCCTCCATAGTTCCCATCACCATCGAGCTCGAAGGCCCCCGCCGCCAGCTCATCATCACTGGCCCCAACACGGGCGGAAAGACGGTAGCCCTGAAAACCGTGGGCCTGCTGGCCCTGATGGCCCAGTCCGGCCTCCCCGTCCCCGCCGACCGCGCCGAACTCCCCGTCTTCGACGCCGTCCTGGCCGACATCGGCGACTACCAGTCGATCGAACAGAATCTCTCTACCTTCTCCGCTCACGTAACGAATATCGACTTCATTTCCCGCACAGCCACAGCCCATTCTCTAGTCCTGCTCGACGAGCTAGGCTCCGCCACCGATCCCGAAGAAGGCGCAGCTCTAGCCGTGGCGATTGCCGGCCACTTTGGCCGCATCGGCGCGATGACCGTGATCTCAACCCATCACACGTCGCTCAAGGTCTACGCCGCGAACACGCAAGGCGTCCTCAACGCCTCAGTAGGCTTCAACGAAAAAACCCTGCAGCCCACCTACGAACTGAAAATCGGCGTGCCCGGAGCCTCCGCCGGAATCAACATCGCGCAGCGCCTGGGATTGAATCCCGCCATCATCGAGAGCGCCCGCGCCCGTCTGGGCACGCAAGCCCGCGACGTCGGCCAGTTTCTCGACAAGCTACATGCCGACCTGCGCGAAGCCGAAACCGAGCGCCTGCGCTTGAAAACGCGCGAGCAGGACCTGGAGCGCGAGAAGGTTCACTTAGCGGCCGAAGGCCGCAAAGAGCAGCAGACCAAGGTCCGCGAGATGGAGAAGAAGCTGGAAAGCGTGCTGCGCGATTTCGAATATCACGCCCGCGAAGCGGTCAATGCCATCCAGGATCGCGCCGCCGCCCAGAAACTCTCGAAAGACGCCGAGCGTCGCATCGCCAAGCTCCGCCGTGAGTTCCGCGAGCAATTCGATTCCACCGTCGTCGCGCACTCCACCGGAGCCGACCAGGGAGATCCCCACGCCCAGCCGCAAGTCGTCAAGCACGTCTCCGAAGGCGACACCGTCAAACTCAAATCAACCGGCCGTCCCGCCCGAGTCGTCCGCAAAATCGACGACAATCATTTTGAAGTTGAGATGGGCGCGATGAAAATGAAGATCGCCCGCGACGACATCGCCGAAGTCTTGGCCAACGCACAAGGAAAGGGCGGCGTGCAATCGCCAGTCACAGCGGCTCGCGCCCGTGGCATTTCGGTATCGCTAGAAAGCGAAGGCGCGAACATGCCCACCGAGATCAACGTAATCGGCCGAACCGTAGACGACGCTTCGCGCGAAGTCGAAAAGTTCGTGGACCGTGCCTTCCTCGCCGGCCTCCCGCGCGTCCGCGTCGTCCACGGCAGCGGCATGGGCATCCTGCGCAAAGCCCTCCGCCAGTTGCTGCAACAGCACCCCCACGTAGCGTCGGTAGCCGAGCCTCCCCAAAACGAAGGCGGCGGCGGCGCGACCGTAGTAGAGCTGAGAGTCTGACCCGGTATCGCCGCAAAATCCGTGTGCGCACGTGCGAAACTAATTTCTGGGAACGGTCGACCAGACCTTCCAAGGCCCAGCCGCGGAGCGGCGGAATGTGAAAGCCCGGCACGGAAGTGCCGGGTAAAGATAGGGAAACATGCACGAGTCCCGGAGGGACGGTACGGGTTCTCCCGCAGTCGTGAATTGAAACTTCCCTACCAGATCATCTTCTTCCAATTCTCGTCGTACAGCGCGTCGCGTGCCGCTTTGGCGATGACCTTCTTCTCCCCGGCCGAGAGGTCATTCGACACAATGTTCTCGAAGTTGGCCGGATCGTGGACCACCGCCTGCTCAAACCGGTTGGAGATGTAACGGAGCACGCTGAGCACATTGTCCGCCAGCTGTCCAAAACGCTCCGATGCCAGGGCGTGCAGAACCGTGAGTTCCAGGTAAAGCGAAGGAAAGTCCAGCCCGCTGCGCTCGCGCCAGATTTTGACCGCGCAGATTTCCTGCTGCCGTCCAGAGTTGCCCACCAGGTGAACGTGCTGCGCCACATCCGTGTGCACAGCCGTCCCCGTTCTCTTATTGAAGAGCACACTGCCGGAAGTTTCGCGGTCGCGGCAGGCAGGGATCAGATCTACTTTGTGTCCCTTGCTTTCCAGTTGAATCGACACGTTCCTGGTGTGGGGTCGCAGATCGTGGTCCGTCAGATATTCAAACAGCCCCCAGTAGATCCCCTTCATCTCCATGTTGGGCACGGGATTGAGCGCGATCAGGACGTCCACATCCGACGACAAGGAAATGGCGGTGTTTTTGGCGTAGGCCCCCGACAACGTAATCCCCAGCAGGTATTGCTTCCCCCACTGCTTGATCAAAGGGATGACCTTGTCGGCCGCCCGGTGTGAGGCCGATCCGGTGTCAGCAACCACATGGTACTTCTCAACAATCGATGCGGCGTATTGTTCAGTGGTAAGCACGGAAGAAAAACCCCTCCACAATCCCTATCGGCAGAATGAAAGCGGAGTTGAGCGGGACCGCTTGTCCTTTAATATCTTCTTGGAAGCGCACACTTTTCGTGGAAGGCAAATCGCCCCTTGGAAAGATCGGAAAGGGCACGGCTTCACACGCTGCGGAAAACTCCGCTCGTGCAGGTTTCGGGAAGGGCACGGTTTTCAGCCGTGCCAATAAGTGCCAGGAATGAGTTCGCGCTTCAGCGCCTGAGGGTCGCTTTCTTCTCTTTGTGGGAGTTCTTCCGCAACCCGTTCCGCAGCGCCCTCCAAGCCGCTAAAAGAATCCGAGTCTGGGCGTGCGCCAGAACTGAATCTCGGGGAGAACGGCGGACTATCCCCCTCCATCATCCAGCCGCGCAGCGGCGGCATGTGAAAGCCCGGCACGGAAGTGCCAGGTAAGAGGGGGAGAGTTACGTGAGTCCCGCAGGGACGGCACCGGTCCTGACCCAATCTATAAAGCATTTGAGCTTCTGGTTTCCCATCTCCATCAACCCCTAACCCTCGATTCCCACAGGTTCTCCACAACAAATCCCTTCCGGTATATTCATAGCAGCACATTTCTGGGCCAAAATTGAATATAGGTATGACGACCAAAACAAGGCGAAAGCTGATTCAATTCGAAGAAAATGCCTCGGCTGCCTGCCAAACTTGCAGAAAAGTCGCTCTCGAAGCCGTAGAGACCCTCCTACTCGTGATGGGACTGTACGAATTCATTCGTTTCACCTTCATGAGGTGAGTTCCCAATGCGGACTCGGGTCCCCAGATGGCAGAATTATTCCCCACTTTCCAACTCACTTCCTCAGATCGTCGGAGTTGTCCACAGCTAAATCACAGTCTGCTTAGTTACTTAGGCGCTCTTCTGCGTTGACGATGTGAAGCCCGACCTGCGAATCTCTTTATCATGTCCGCGCCCTTCGGCTCCCCGCAACACCCAACAGAGTCCCATGGTTTCAGGGAGTCCACGGCCTCTGATTTCAAAGAAATCCTAAAGCAGCAAGCCGACATCGTCCGCATCATCGGCGACTACGTCAAGCTGAAGAAGGCGGGCGCGCAAAACTACGCCGGGCTCTGCCCGTTTCACGGCGAAAAAACTCCTTCATTCTCCGTCCACGCCACGCGCCAGTTCTATCACTGCTTCGGCTGCGGCGTCTCCGGCGACGTCTTCAGCTTCGTCCAGAAAATCGAAAACATCACCTTCCCCGAAGCCATAAGACTCGTCGCCCAGAAACTCGGCGTCCCGGTCCCGAAGGCGAGCTACGCCACCGAGGGCGAAGCGAAAGAGGCACGACTCCGAGGCCAGTTGCTCGATGTGCACGAGCTCGCCGTGGCTTTTTTTCAGGAATGCCTGAAACGCCCCGAGGGCGCCCGCGCCCGCGAGTATCTGCTGGGCCGCGGCCTCGTCGATGAAACAATCGCGAAATTCCGCATCGGCTACGCCCCCGACTCCGGCTTCCTCCTCCGCGACCGCCTGAAGAACGAGTTCGCTGAAGAGGTCCTCCGCGAAAGCGGCCTGTTCTCCTGGAAGCAGCCTGAGAGCGAAAAAAACAACACTGCGGGTGCCCCGTCCTTGTCCGTCCGTTCTTTGGACGGACAGGGCGGGGATTTTGACTCTGCCGCGCAACCGAATGCGTCGGCGAGTCAGGTTGGGCCAACGACCGCGGCCATGTACTCCAAGTTCCGCAACCGAGTCGTGTTTCCCATTGCGAGCGACGCCGGCAAAGTCATCGCCTTCACCGCCCGCACCCTCGCCACCGATGAAAAAGCCGGCCCGAAATACTTGAACTCCCCGGAGACCCCGATCTACTCCAAGGGCCGCGTGCTCTTCAATCTCGACCTGGCCAAGGAGTGGGTGCGCAAGTTCGATTACGCCATCCTGGTCGAGGGTCAAATGGACTGCATCTCCGTTTACGCCGCCGGCTTTCACAATGTAATCGCCAGCTCCGGCACCGCCTTCACCGAGCTGCAAGCCAAGCTGCTGGGCCGTTTCAGCAAGAACGTCGTCGTCAACTTCGATCCCGATACCGCCGGCGCCAAGGCCACCGAGCGCACCTTGGGCTTGTTGGTCGAAGAAGAATTCCAAATCAAAGTCCTGACGCTAGAGCAGGGATTCGATCCCGACCTCTACATCCGCCGCAAAGGCAAAGACGCCTACGGCGAAGCCCTGCGCCACTCGCAGAAATATTTCGACTACCTCATTGAACGTGCCCGCTCGCAATTCCCCATCCGCAGCGCCGAGGGCAAGCACAAGGCAGTGAACTATCTGCTGCCGCACATTCAGCGCGTGCCCAGCCGGATTGTGCGCGACGAACTGGCGCAGGAGATCGCGCAGAAGCTGCAGATCGATTCCGCGGTTCTGCGCCAGGAGTTGCGCCATGTTGCGGGCACGCGCTCGGCGGCAGCCGTCAAAGCGCCCGCGCAAGCACAGGTCACCGACGCAGAGAAGATCTTGATCCGCGCCCTGTCTTCCGCCTGCCAGATGCAACCCGGCGAAGAACGTCTTTCCCTGCGCGACGGTGCCGAAGAAGAATTCGATCCCGCCCGCCAAGCCGCCTTCGTCCTGCAAAATGAGGCCCTGCATCGTGGCCTGGCGACCGAATCACTGGCCGAGTCCCTGCTCAACGCCGGCCCGGAAGTTGCCGATGTTCTAGAAGTCACGGCCTCGGAAAGCGACCGCCGCCTGCTGGCGACGATCCTGCTCAAAGAAGACGAGGAACTCACGGCCGAAGTGCTGGAGTCCGCAGTCCGCGCCCTGCGCCGCATTCACCTGCGCCGCCGGCAAGAGGAGGTGCAACAAGAATTAAAAAAACCGGGCCTCTCAGCCGACAAAGATCGCCTGCGCGAGTTGCTCACGGACCTGGAACGAATCAGCCGCGCCCTGCGCGATCCCAGCTTGGCGGAAGATGGCCTGAAGGTGGCGGAAAACAAGAAAAGTGCCTGAAACAAAAAGGCTTCCCCCGCCATCTAAGTATCTAGGATAATTGGAAATCCCGGCGGGCAACGACGGCTAAAGCGGGCAACCGATAGACGGCTCAGCACTTATGTGCTAGACTCTATAAGTTTGTGCGAGATGCACAATCCCGCAATACCCCAGATTCCCACCTTTTTATGAACTTTACCACACGCTCCTGTGGAGCGGAAACAAGTAGTTTGAGGACACCTCTTGGCTCTTGATGACAAGTACGACGATATAAAAAAGCTGATCGACACCGGCAAAGAAAAGGGATATCTCACGTATGACCAGGTCAACGACCTCATACCGCATGACGTGCACAGTCCCGAAGACCTTGACGATCTGCTGACAACTATCGGTACGCAGGGAATCGACGTGCTGGAAGGCCCGAAACTGCCTTCTGCCGCGCTCGACAAAAAATTCGACGAATCCGAGGAAGGCGAGGACGTGGAACTCGACCTCACCCCCGGAGCTCTGGAAAAAACCAACGACCCCGTCCGCATGTATCTGCGCGAGATGGGAACCGTGCCGCTGCTCACGCGCGAAGGCGAAGTAGAGATCGCCAAGCGCATCGAGCGCGGGCAGATTCGCGTGCTCAAGGCGCTCTCGCGGTCACCCATCGTGATCCGCGAACTGCTCACCTTGGGCGAAGACCTCAAGAAAAACGTTCGCTCGATCAAGGAAGTGGTCACCTTCGACGAAGAAGAGATCACCGACGAGATCCTGCAGAACCGCCTGAATGAGTTCACCGGCAAGATCGACGACATGGCCAAGCTGTACAAAAAGGCCAACGTCCTCGAGGAGAAGTACAAAGAAGTCTCGCTGAAGAAGCACCCGAAAGATCATCGGCGGGCGCGGCGCAAGCTGGCTCGCGCCATCATTGCCGTGTCGCTGGCGCTGCGCAAACTGGGCTTCACCAACGCCGAGCGCAAGCGCCTGATCGAGCGGGTCAACAAGACCGTCGACGGCATGCGTTCGCTCGACCGCCAGGCGCAGAACCTGGAGCGCAAGGCCGAGGCCACTCGCAGCGAGGAACAGAAAAAAGAATATCGCCGCCAGTCGCGCGCCATTCGCGGCGAGGTGGAAAAACTCGAACTCGAAACCGGCGTGGTGTTCCAGGAACTCAAGCGCACCCAGCGCGAGATCATCCAGGGCGACATGGACGCCGAGCAGGCCAAGCGCGAGCTGATCGAGGCCAATCTCCGCCTGGTGGTTTCGATTGCCAAGAAATACACCAACCGCGGCCTGCAGTTCCTCGACCTGATTCAGGAAGGCAACATCGGCCTGATGAAAGCCGTCGATAAATTCGAATACCGCCGTGGCTACAAGTTTTCGACCTATGCCACGTGGTGGATTCGGCAGGCCATCACCCGCGCGATTGCCGATCAGGCGCGTACGATCCGCATCCCGGTACACATGATCGAAACCATCAACAAGCTGATCCGCACCTCGCGGCAGTTGGTGCAGGAACTGGGACGCGAGCCGACCAGCGAAGAGATCGCCAAGCGCATGGACATTCCCGTCGCAAAAGTGCGCAAGGTGCTCAAGATCGCGCAGGAGCCGATCTCCCTCGAAACGCCGATCGGCGAAGAGGAAGATTCGCATCTGGGCGACTTCATCGAAGACCGCGCCGTAGTCTCGCCGGCCGAGGCGGTGATCAACGTGAACCTGAAGGACCAGACTGGACAGGTTCTGCGCACGCTGACCCCGCGTGAAGAAAAAGTCATCAAGATGCGCTTCGGCCTGGAAGACGGCAGCGAGCACACTCTGGAAGAAGTCGGGCAGAGCTTCGCGGTCACCCGCGAACGCATCCGCCAGATCGAAGCCAAGGCGCTGCGTAAGCTGCGGCATCCGTCGCGCTCGCGGAAGTTGCGGGCGTTTATGGATGGAGTCAGGGACTAGGTGTGCTCACATGGGGCGGACGCTCGTCCGCCCCACAACGGCGGTCTTCGCAGGAACCTCAGTCATGTCGAGGGAACAACCCAGTCCACTTGGAATGATCGGCATGTAGGATGGGAATCGAGTTGTTGGGCGGTCGATGTTGGAACACAACTACGAAGCCACAGTCTCCAAATCCCCTTGGATTGCGCTTGTCGGCGATTTCGCCGTAGTGAAGCAACTTGGCTCGGTCCGACTCTGTAAAATGTCTACACTGGTCCGAGAACACATTGTCAGACTCATGCAGCTCATGCGCGGGCATAGGGCGTATGGCGGTCTCAGCCATGATTCTCTTTCGGGCTGCCTTCGAGGCGGCGACTAAGATTAGGTACACTTTCCCCACGCCGGCGAGAAACGAGCCGAAGGCGGTAGCTGGATCATTCCAGGCGGCGCACACCTGAGTTCCAGTTCCGCTGAAATCATCCAGGAGAACCACCACATCGTCTTTCCCTAGTTTCTGAGGGTCACCATCTGGCAGCATTGGCTGGCGAAACAGATCACTCCTGAAACGAAGAGCCCATTGAAACCCATCGTGTCAAGTCCATTTGCGATCCGAAACTGATAGAGCATGGCATCGCCGCTCTCACCGGCACTGCCGGACATTGCGGCGAATCGCCATTGGCCATTTCGTTTCGAGATCAGTTTGTGCCAGCCCGGGAGGGCCTCCAGGGCCTTACGATAGGCGGAATGGATCTGGCTCTGGCTGTAGTACTCAACGGCGTCGAGAACCCGCGCGCCCAAGTCTTTGTCCTTTTTGAACTGTTTTAGCCAACTCTGAATTGTCACGTTGGTGATTTCCGCCCGATAGGAGCCAAAGCGCGAAATCCACCGCTTGTATCTCTTCGCGTCAATGGGTGTGCCCGGCGCGAAGGGGCGCTTCACTTGGCCTCCCTTCTCCCGAGCGCCCGCAGTTTCTCGCGAATCAACTGCGCTAGAGACTCAAGGCGGTCCCACATAGCTTCCTCGCCGTAATACTCATCAACGTCGATCGCATTGATCTGCGAGTAGAGGCTTGCTACGGACTTCAGAACCTTCTTCGCTTCCGCTGCGACTTTGGCCGATTCGATATTCAGGTGGTCCGGCGTCAGTGAGGGCTGTTCGGCAAACTCCTGCAATCGCTTGGAAATCGCTGAGGTTTTCTTCGCCTTCACGGCATTGTTGATGTACTGCTTCACAATGCGGAAGTCAGTTACCGCCTTGATGCCCTTCTCCTCGAACTTTCTGAGCATGTCGTCGGTAAACCTGTCCTTCTTGAACCAGGAGAACTTCTTGACTTCACGGTCATTTCGAACTGCGTACAGCTCTATGAAGAAATCGGCCTTAATTCGTTTGTCAGGGTCTGCGTCCAACATCAAGTCTTGATACCGCTTGTTGTACGAAAGCAGCTTCTTACATCGAACCACGACAGCTTCGTCAAGTCCGGTCAGCTCAGCAAGAGGCGTTCCCTTAATCTCGCCTAACGCCCGCATGAGCACTTCAAGCTTCAGTGCCGTGGGCATCAACTCCCAGTCTTTTCGGAGTTTGTGGATCTGGAACATCGTCACAATATTCTGAACGGTCGTGGGCTCGGCAACTTCGTTGACGGGAATGGTCTTGAGTCCGACGTCCTGAGCGCACATCCAGCGGCGTTGTCCGTCTAGAATCACATAGTCGCCAGTGCTCTTTTCTTGATATACCGTCAGTGGGACAAGAATCCCTACGCGATCGATAGACTCACGAAGAACATGTAAGTCTGCACGATCGAAGAGCATTCTGGGGTTGTGAGGGTTTGGCTTGAGCTTTTCGGTTGGCAAGCTCTTTACGCCAATTGCTCGCACTCCGTAATCATTCGTTTTCATGGGAGTACCCGATCTTCGCCTGCGCTAACTTCGGCACCTTACACTATGGACGTGATGGGGCGATTGCTTACGAGCCACTCGTACGCCTGCTTCCGGTCCCCGGCAAGCCCGGCGATGTGCCTTCTGACCGGGAGCCGCACTGAGTGCCATTTGAGAGCCAAGGCTCTCGCTTCAGCGCAGTCCGCATAAGAAACAAGGAAGTCGGCGTTCTGCTTCACTATCGCCGTGAGACTCTCAGACAGGCGCGGGATGTCTGTGGTGTCGAACGTCTTCGTGCCGTACTCCCTAAAGATTCGCCGTGACTTGACCGCATACGGAGGGTCGAGATAGACGAAGTCTCCCGCTTTTACTTGCTCCAGAGTCTTGACGAAATCCCCTGCGACAAGGGAAGTCCTCCGAAGTAACTCGGAGCAGCCAAGTAGGTCGTCCTTGCTGAAGTACTCACCGGGCCTCGTCCCCATCGGTACGTTGAACTCGCCGTTCATGTTTGTTCTGTAGATACCATTGAAACAGTTCCGGTTGAGGTACAGGAATCGCAGCGCCCGCGTTTCACGGTCGAGCGATGCGGGCTTGAGTTGACGCCAGCGGAGATACGTAGCCAGATCACGACGAATACGGCAAAGCCGTCGGTGAAGGCGTTCTGGCTCGTCCCGCACTACGCGGTACACCTCTATCAACTCCTTGTTACTGTCACCAAGCAGGGCCGCTTCGGGCCCCAGTTCAAAAAAAAGGCAGGCCGAGCCCGCGAAGGGCTCCACGTATCGCCTATGACGAGGGGACCAAAAGGATGCAAGTCGCGAAACTTGCTTTCGTTTGCTACCTGCCCAGCGGAGGAATGGCTTGCCGCGGCGGTTTTTTGTTACGTCTTCGGACGGTCTACGCGACGGGGTCGTCTGCGTGGGCAAAGGGGCCATTGTCACATGGATGACTTCACGCCGTCATCGTACCATTTGGACGTTTCCTCGTTCTCTTGCATGCGCCACATTGTGGAGGGAGATTTTGGCTTTCGAAAACCGCGAAAGGTGGGGCAGCCGACTTCGTATTCCATTTCGGGAACCACTTCGTATTATCGTTTCGGGAATCATTTCTATGTAGCCTCTCGGACGGGGTTCCTGTCGGACTAAAATCAAAGATGCAGGCGGCGGTTAGTATCCATTCAAAAGCCCCGAGTGACTCTCGGGGCTTTGGCTTTTTTTGGCCGGCCATCGCACGACTCTCTTCGAGATTGATCTTCATCAGCCGCAGCGGCTGAAGCCGGATCGTTTTATCTGCGCTTAAACGGCACGACTCGAAGTCGTGCCCTTCCCGAGCCCAGGGCTAAGGTCGCCAACACGCTGTTAGGAACATAGAGACCGCACCCTTCGGCTTCGTCAGGGCAGGCCTTCTCGCAAAACACGCCAGAAATGGGGCACCCGGCGAAACAGCTCTGGCTGCACGCGAACAGGTTGAAAAGAAAGCGTCGCGTTTCGGAACATTTGGGCGTTTACTGAATGCGCTCGTGGGTGAAACGGTCGCGGCCAGCCCAAAAGGGACATTGCGGACAGGAGGTTCCGTCCGGGTAGTCCGTGCCTTCTTCGTGGGGGCAACCGATGATCCGGTCGGCGACCGCGGTCGTCCGGGGAGAATGAGCCTTGAGGGAAGCCAAGACCTCCTCGCCAATAGCGGGATCGCTACGCACATCCAGCTCCCCATTGGAGAACCAGCGCTGGAGAAAATCCGGTTGGCCATTTTCGGTGAGAATGATGCTCTCGGCGACCTTGGTAGCCAGCTTGTTGGTCGGCCCGTAGAAGGCCACGGTTGCAACGGGGTAGCCTTGGAACCCCTGACGGGGTTTGTTTCGCAGCCAGGAGCGGGAGTGTGGCGTTCTCTGTTTCGGCAGCGGTTTCCTTTTCTTCACGAGCGAAATGATACTCCCATTCTTCCGCCCGGAGTATGCTGCGCCGTAGTATCGATGGAGTCGGTTGGGCATGGAGGATTCGTAGCACAGAATCTGTGCTGTGCGATGTGACGGGTGAACATCGGGAGCGAATTCGTGGGGTTGAGGTCCGTGGTGCCCACCTTTCGAAAAGAAAAGAAAGAGCGAAAGGTGGGGCAGCCTCGGTTGTGTTGGCGCAAAACCTTTTCTTTCCCATCTTGGGAATCCTCCCTACTTTTTCCTTCGATTTCCTTGCCTTCGACTTTTCGTTTCTGTCGAATCAAGATATAGGGTGGCGTCGGCGAATCTTTGGCGGCTTCGGGGTCCGGAGGCCGGCGGAGTTTCGCGACATCGCCCAACTGGCGCGGGTGAAGCTGGAGCAGATCGATGACAAGATGCGTGCGCTGAGGTCGATGCGGAGGCGGCTGCTCACGATAATCGACCGCATCGAGACCGTGAGTTCGGTGGGGTGTCCGGGGAGCGAGGCGGCCAGGGCGAGGATGTATAAAAGGTAAGTGCGAAGCGATTCTTGGGGGCGCGCCCGAGAATGGTCCCGTAGGGACGCCTGACAATAGCCCGGCGTTTCATCGCCGGGACCGTGCGGTCCAGTGAAACATCCGCCCGTCGGGGACGGCTGAGATCACCGGTCTAGGTACTTGTCGGCCGTGCCTACGGCACGGGCTTCGAGGGCGGTGGCTTACCCGCCGCTCGAAGCGGCGGGCTATTATCAGAGGTCCCTCCGGGACGGAAAACGACAAACAGATTGATCAAAGCGGTGCTGAGGAACGCGGCGTAGGCGAAGCGCACACCAGAGTCTGTTACGCAGCCTCGAAATCACTTCTCTCTTGACTCTATACCTTGGTACCGACTGCAGACTCCTTTTAGTCCGCGTGCCATGAAGGACGGACCTAGGAGACTACGGTGAACGCTACCACCACTTCCATCAAAAGCAGCCGTTCGGTGTGGGTTGTGATGCTTGCGGTTCTGGCCGCGCTGAGCCTGGCATTCGTGTGGCGCGGGGCGGGGAGGATGATGCGCATGCAAACGCAGGCGGCGAGCACTGCTGAGTTTGCTCAGATGAAGGCCAACCCGCAGATTTTTCTCAGTTTTCCTCGTTCTTCCACAGGGAAGATCGGTCGTCCACAGGTTCTGCACAGGCGTGGATTTCTTTTGTATTGCGGGGCGCAACGTTCTGGCTGAGAGTGACTACAGCGAAAGCGTGAGAGTCCTGAGTTTGCCGGATGATTGCGGCAGAGCCAGCGGCAGCCGGTGATTCGCGAGAGTGAATCGCCGGGGGAATTTCCAGAAACGCGGATACGCGACTGGTTGCCCGGGCATTGCGGCCTCCTCCCCGCTCCCTTGATCAGGAGAGGGCTTGCTGGCCACCGCAGCGGTTGCGGTTCGCGATCGCAAGATCGCGGGTAGCAGCCGGCTTTAGCAAAAGTGGCGTTCTTCGGAGCGCTGTCGGGCTGAAGCGGTCATCCACCGCGAAGCGGTGACAAAGGCAGAGCGGGATCCACGTACGATGCGGCTCGGGTGGCTGGCCCGGGCCGCATTCGATTTTTTGGGGGGAATTGTTTTTGGAGTCGGATGTCCTGGGCCTAAAGTTCGTTGCACCGATTGCATTCCGAGCCGCTCGAAACGTCGCCCCCTCACAGGCTAAAGCCCGATTCTCAATGATGAAGTTTCGGCGCGGCTGAAAGCCGCGCCCTTTCAAAGCGCGAGCCTGGCTGATTCGCCACCACACCACGCATGCGCGCGAACGATTATTTCTTGGTGGCTTTGCCGTCCATTACGGTGGTCCACTTGGTGCCGTCCTGGGACATTTCGAAGGTGAAGCTGTAGGAGGTCGGGCTGAGGATCTTCATGGTGAAGCGGTTTTTCATGGTCATGCCGCCCATTTTTTCGTCGCTGGTCCAGGTCCAGGTGTCGCCGTCCACGGTGCCTTTGGAATCGCCGAACTCACCCCAACTATTGAACTCGCGATAGGTATAGACCTTGTCGTCGGCAGAGTAGCCGAGGATGGAGAGGCCCGATCCATTGCCCATGGTGGCGCTCTTGAATTCGAGGTGGCATACCAGGTAGAAGTTGCCTTCCATCCACTCGCACTTTTCAGTTTCGGTGACCTTGCCAGCGGGGCCCATGGGACTCGGCTTCATGTCGGCATCGAGGTTCCAGGAGCCGGCGAGCGCGTCGAGTTTCTTGAGCTCGGGGCCGGGCTTGGGCATCTCCATTTGCGCGACTGCGGCCAATGCCAGGGACAGCCATACTGCCGAGATGAGTACTGTGGTTTTCATGGTGTGCCTCGTTCGTGATTGTCGATTGAACAACGCGCGGTTCCGCAGCGAGATATTAGGCTCGTCGAGGAGGCTAGTCAAACGAACGTCAAATTTGGCTGTGAGCATCGAGTTTTTCAATCAAGAGTCAAAGATCAAGAACCAGTTTTCCTGCCAGTGCTTACCAGTCTCCCCAATGGGAAGCGGTCATCTGCTGGAACTTCATCTTCCACGCATC
>Ga0075019_10001327_pt1 | contig 14016 bp, 10 predicted proteins | sample ColStrG_CSR_2013_FD_71473 | JGI IMG/M metagenome (GOLD analysis project Ga0075019, IMG submission 71473) | Freshwater sediment microbial communities in response to fracking from Pennsylvania, USA - Cold Stream Run_MetaG_CSR_2013 | ecosystem: Environmental > Aquatic > Freshwater > Creek >...
GCGTTGCAGCAAGACACGGTGAACCTCGCCGCCGGTGTGGTCTTCGAAGTGCACGATGCGCCGAAAAGAGTGACCACCTTCACGAGTCAGATCGATTCCGCCAGAATTTGGTTTTTGATCGAATTCCACGCCCCATTTGACAAGATCGGCAATGCGCTCTGGGGCCTGTTCCACATAGGCCTTCACCACGTCAGGATGGCAAAGGCCGGCGCCTGCGCGCAGCGTGTCAGCGATGTGCGATTGAAAGCTATCGTCCTCCGCCAGGACGGCGGCGATCCCGCCTTGTGCCCACGAAGTGTTGGTGGACGAGGCTTTTCCCTTGGTGACGATCGTCACGCGACCGAGGGAAGCGGCCTTCAGGGCAAAGGCCAATCCCGCCAAGCCCGAGCCAAGCACCAAAAAATCGGTCTCTGAGCTGTCTTGATTGCGGGTGTTCATGCGCCCATATTCCACTGTTTTTCCCAAATGGCAAACACCTTTGCTTGCTTCCAGCAGAGTCGTGAAACACAATTGAAGACGTGATGTTTCGCTCAATGCGACAGAGGCTCATCGGAATCTATTTGCTACTGTTGGTGGTAGTACTAGGCGTGATCTCGTGGAAGATCGACCGGGATTACTTTGCCGATAAAATTTCCGCCAACGAAGTTCAATCTCGGTCACAGCTCGCGGCTCTCACGCGTGCAGCTGAAGCCGAGCTTGAAGGCCTTGTTCAAGTCTTGGACTTGGCCTATCCCATCTTGCTTGAGAACAGGGCCGGAGCCTCCGCGGGTCTTTACTCGGCTGATCAAGCGTTCAGTCGTTTTCATTTGATCACTCGAGTTGTCGGGACCGGAGCCGACCTGCATCTTGAGCACACATCAACCCTGGAAAAATCGGCCGTCCGCTCTTGGGGGCCGACCTACATTTTGGCCAAACTCAAAGGCGTTTCTCTTCCTGCGGCTGATGGATCCTTGCTGCTGACAATCTTGGATCCCGAGCGGCGTCCCTGGTTTTTGTATATCGTCTCTTCTCCGTTGACCCAGGAAATGTACGCAGCACTTTTGCCTGTCGATTTTATGCAGAATCTGTTGGATCACCAGAAAGGTCAGTTGGCCAAATTTGCGTTGGTCAACGAACAAGCAGAGGTCGTGGCTCATTCGGAGCCTGAATACATTGGCAATTTAATGCCCACTTCGGATCCGGTGCTGCAGCAGATCCAAAATGGCAAAGGTGCGATTGGCGCCGGGTTGTGGCAGTCTCCGGGCTCTGAACAAGTCCATGGTTTTTTTGAAAAGGTGGGGACCAGCAACCTGTATGTCACCATCCAAACGCCTGTTGGGGCCCTCATGGCGGATCGCAACTTGATGCGCAAACGCCTGCTCTGGTTGGGTCTCAGTCTTGCGGCTTTTGGAATTTGTGTGATTTTGATTTTTCCAGAGGGGCATCAGGAAGATCCCGCAGCGTTGCAGAAGTTGGTTCAGGCGGCGACGCCGGTCGGTCTGGTCTCGCCGCAAGCGGCGAAAATTGCGACCACTCCCGAGGCGCCCCGGGCGAAGCCCAAGCGAGTGTTGGTGGAAGAATCCCAGGAGCCTCCCGAGGCCCCCCCGCTCATTCAGGTTGCAGAATCCGCACTGCCAGAGCGCACTGATTTGATTTCTCCGAAAGTGGAAGAATTTTCCAATTTGTTCAGCGAAGAAAAAGTCGACTCGGCCATGGCGGCGATGGAAAGTCTGGAGCCTCTGGAAAAAACTTATCCGATTGCGGAACCCGTGATATTGCCTGAGGACTCTGTGCAAATTCAGGCGGCGCCGCCACATCCAGATCCTGCGCCAGCCACGGGTCAGACTTTGATTCAAAAACCCAGTCTTCGCCCAAGTAAAAAAGCGGATCATTTTTCAGTTGCAATTCGAAGACCCAAATCCTCTCCGGCAGGGCGTGAGTCATGACTCTGACCAGTGAAGTGCGTTCACAGTTTACGGTTTTTGTTCTGTGTCCCAATGTCGATTTGGGCGCCAGCCTCAAGGCCTCAGTGGTCCAAGAAGGCTATGACACCTACCTCTTTCTGGATCCCGACGAACTTCTGCTCCGTCTGCGCGAGAATCCCTGTCATGTTTTGGTTTTCACTTTGGATTCCTTGGTCGTTCCTGTCGCTGAATTCGTCAATACGTGTTTGGAAATTTCCCACGAGATTCGACTGTTACCCTTGGCACCACTTTCAGAGCTGCCCTCAATGTTGAATCTTCGCCATCCCTCGGTGGCAGTCCCGTTGCTGCAAAATGAAGGCGCAGTCAGCCTTCTGCCTTGGTCAGTGGATGAAATCTGTCAGTCGCTTTACCTTGTGTTTCAAAATGAGCAGGTTTTGGAAGCTCGCGAGCAAGCACTCGCAGAAGTGACCGAAGTTGAAAATCAAATGGCGCAACTGCGCACCCAGCAAAGCTCTCAGTTTGTCGAGATGGAAGACTCCCTGAAAACGACGCTTGAAACCAACCAAGGGTTGCAGGTGGGCGAAGAGCTTGCGAAGTATGGCAAGGCCACCTCAAAGGAAGAGGTCTTGAGTTTGTTTTTTCGCGAACTTGAAGCTAAGTTTTCGCGATTGGAAATTCCAATCAAGGCGTTGTTTTTCAAATATCTTCCGACGGTTCAATCTTTTGTTGCGATGCAAGGACTGGGTCTTGATCTGGATTCAATTCGCGGCGTTGGTGGCCGGTTGGTGAATGAGGAAAGTCACGATCCCGAGGGCTTTTTCGCCAAGGGCGCGCTGCCTTACGAGTTGAAGATGCTGCTCAATGAGTTGGTCGGACGCGATGAGCCCCAGATGCAAATGAAGTCGCTTTACATTTCCATACGGGATCAAGTGGATGGTTTGTTTGTTCTCTGGGGATCGTCACCGCAAATCAAGTGGCAGGTCATTCAAAATGAATTTGCCTTTTTCAATCTTCTTTATGAGCGCGGACATTTGATCCGGCAGCTGACATCCGCTGACCTGTCCGACACTCTCACAGAACTTTATGGACGCCAGTACTACTTGAAGCAGCTCAATGATGAGGTTTCACGCGCGCGACGGCTGCAGAAGCCAGTTTCTGTCGTCAAATTGGCGATCGATCACTTTCCAGAGATTGAGCAGTCTTTGGGGCGGGGTGGTCGCGATCAAATTTTGCGTTTGGTCGCCACTGTCATGCAGAAATCCAGTCGCGTGAACGATATTTGCTGTCGCACCAACGACAATGAGTTCTCGATGATTTTGCCCCATTCGGCTCGCAAAGGCGCGTCCTTGCGAGCGGAGCGTCTGCGTCGCCTTTTGGAAGCACATCTCATGAAGACAACGCCAACTCCAGTTTCAATCAGTGCGGGCGTAGCTGAGTATCCTTCACACTGTTCCACCTTTGAAGATTTGGAAGCTGTGGCTTTGCAGGCTCTGGAATATATTCAAAGCAAGGGTGGCAACAAGGTGTGTTTGTTTCAGCCTGACGAAAGCTTTCGCCCGGATTTTGAGGTTCCACCGCTGTGATGAACACCGTGAGAAATGGAATCGGTCGATGACTCATGCTTTGCAATATTTCAGGCCCACTCAGGCGCTGGTCGATCTTCAGGCACTTGTGCACAATGTGAACCTTTTGCGCCAGTCGTTCGGAACCAGTAAGTTTTTTTGTCCGATGGTCAAAGCCAATGCCTACGGGCATGGAGACGTCGAAATCAGCCGCACTTTGGAGAAACTTGGTGTTGCGATTTTGGGTGTGGGACTGATCGAAGAGGGTGAGCTCCTCCGACAAATGGGAGTCACGGCAGATGTGCTCGTGTTTGGCATGTGGGAAACCCGTGGTGCGAATACACTTTTGCGGCATCGTCTCACGCCAGTGATCAATGATTTGCACCAACTGCAAACCTGGATGCAGGCTGTGCAGGCCGTGAGTGCCTACAGCCCGACCACGGTTGCTCCAGCTCCTCAAACTGCAGTGCATTTGAAATTCGACACGGGAATGCACCGACTGGGATTTCGCCCTGACGAGGCCGCGACCTGTTTCGAAGTGTGCCGCATGTCGCGAGCTCAGGTCGCCGGAGTTTTGACACATTTGCACTCTGCCGAGGATCTGCATCACGCGGAAGGAACCAGCCAGGCTCAGCTGCGACTGCTGGTCAGTTTGGCCGATGTCTTTTCGGCATGGCAGCCAGAAATCCATGCCTTGAATTCGGCTGGACTGTTGCACGGATTGTCGCTGCGAAATTTGGATTTGCTGAAAGTGATGGGAGCCAGACCCGGACTTGCGCTTTATGGCTATGCACCGACGCCCGAACTGGCTCAGGTTTTACCTTTGAAGCCTGTGATGACATTGCGTTCACAAATTGTTCGCATCCACGACGTCGCAGTTGGCGAAGGCGTATCCTATGGTCAGACCTGGAAAGCGCAACGACCCTCCAAGGTCGGTGTGGTTCCGATTGGCTATGCCGATGGCTACCACCGCTCCTTGAGCAATCGCGGTCAAGTTTTGTTTCTGGGACATCGGGTTCCAGTCGTCGGAAACGTCTGCATGGACTATCTGATGTTGGATTTGACCGAGGTCCTGAAAGATCGCCCGGTCGAATCTTTGATGGGCCGAGACTGGGACGTGACCCTTCTGGGAACTGATGCCCAGGGCAACCGCATTGGAGCCGAGGAAATTGCCGTGTGGGCTGGAACCGCGGTCTGGGAAATTTTGACTTCCATCGGCGAACGCGTTCCCCGTGTTTACCTCCCTCCTCTTGAGGGCTACACTCAGGGACAGAGGACGGACCTATGATGCAGCAAATTGCGAATCAAATTGATGCTGTTGTCGGAGGTGGGCGTGATCGCATCTCCAATTTTATCCGTGAAAGCGGAGCCGTTGTCGTCTTTCTGATGGATTCGATTCGGCTGACGTTTCGTCGACCCAACCGTTATTTGGAAATCGTTCGTCACATGGAATTTGTCGGTAATCAATCGGTGTTGATCATCATGCTCACGGGTGCGTTCACGGGCTTGGCCTTGGCCTATCAAATCTACATGGGTTTCAAAATGGTCAACGCGACCAATCTGGTCGGTCCGATTGTAGCACTGGGGATTTCGCGCGAGCTCGGCCCTGTTCTGACAGGCTTGATTGTTTCGGCACGAGCCGGTGGCGCGATGGCCGCACGTCTGGGGACGATGCGGGTGAATGAACAGATCGATGCTTTGGATGTGATGGGTGTCAACACCAAGCAGTATCTGATTGCCCCACGCATACTGGCGAGCTTCATCTGTATGCCTCTGCTTTGTGCCGTTTTCGATTTCGTCGCAATTCTGGGGGCTTGGTTTTTAGCAGTGAAATTGGTCGATTTGGACGAAGCCATCTTTTGGGATAAAATTCGTTCGACGATTGAAATCCGTCACATCAATGAAGGACTCTTTAAGTCCGCAATTTTCGGAATCGTGTTTGCGATGATTTGTTGCTACCGAGGTTTCAATACGTCGGGCGGTGCAAAAGGCGTTGGTGAGGCCACCAATCGAGGGGTCGTTCAATCGATGGTTTTGATCATAGTTTTGGACTACTTTTTGACAAGCTTTCTGCGTTTTGTTGAAGCGATCATGGGGTATCCGGTATGACCGAAGCAGCATCGTCTGCGGCACCTGAGATTGCGATCCGGCTGACCGATTTGCGCAAAACTTTTGATGGGAAAGAGTTTGTGGTTCAAGGAATGGATTTGGCAATTCCAAAAGGAAGTTTGACAGCGATCATTGGATTTTCGGGAACTGGTAAGTCAGTGATCCTCAAACACATCTTGGGAATTTACAAACCGACTTCTGGAAAAGTCGAGGTTCTTGGCCGCGATGTCGCAAGCCTCAGGCCAGATGATCTGACCGACTTTCGCAAAAATTTTGGAGTTCTGTTTCAAAGTGCGGCGTTGTTTGACGATATGACGGTTCTTGAAAATGTCTGTTTTCCGTTGGTTGAACATCGACGCGATCTCAAAGAGAAACAAATTCTTGAAATCGCGGCTGAAAAGTTGAAGCAGGTGGGTCTTGATCCCAAGCATTTTCAAAAACTGCCGAGCCAAATTTCAGGTGGTATGCAAAAACGCACGGGCTTGGCGCGTGCTCTGGCCTTGGATCCGGAGATTCTCTTTTACGATGAGCCCACCACCGGCCTGGACCCCATCCTCACAGAAATGGTTGATGATTTGATTCTTGAGACCCATCACCATCGTCCCGGTATCACGTCAGTCATGGTTTCGCACGATCTGGATGCCGCTTTTCGCATCGCTGATTATGTGGCCATGTTGCACGCTGGGAAAGTGTTGCTATTTGGGACTCCTGAAGAGTTTTTCAATACCGATATAGATCTAGTTCAAACCTTTGTCGCCAAGGGTATGAAAAGAACGAAACCCAATTGAGAACAAATCGGTTGGGCTTTGAACTAGAAAATTGGGCGCTGGACCCCACAAGGTGTCAGCCTGAGGCTACACTGTTGAGGGAACTGAAATTTCGTTCGGACGGGTGTGTCTGGATGGATGGGTTCAATTTGCAGCTTGAAGGAAGAGCATCGTGAATTTGCTTCGTGCAGCTGAATTCAAAGTGGGCATCTTGGTCTTGGCGGTGGCTGCCTTGATCGCTTACATGTCTTTGCAAGTCAGCGATGATCCGTCGATGTTGGGCCGCTCCAACGAAGCGTGGTTTCTTTTGAATGATGCGGGCGGACTGGTGAAAAATTCTGCCGTGCGGACAGCGGGTATTGCTGTTGGAATGATCAAGGACATTAAGTTGCAAGATGGTCAGGCGCGAGTCGAATTGACACTTCGGCCTGATATCAAAATGAAGGTCACGGCGTCTGTCATGATCAAATCCCAAGGTATTCTGGGCGACAAACATGTCGAGTTGACTCCGGGTGGGGCCGAAGATCCTCCACTTCCACCCAAGGGACAAATCGTCAATGTGAACGACAAGGGCAGCCTGGACAATGTGATCAATCAGGTTGGGGATATTGCCGCCAATCTGAAAGAAGTCTCTTTGGTCTTGAAGGAATCTCTGATCAAAGACGGGACCCGTGATCATGTCTTGGGTCGAATTGTTTTGAATATCGAAAAGCTGACCAAGGATTTGGCGGAAGTGACGGGCGATAACAAAGCCAAAATTGGCCAGATTGTGGATCAAATCAACGGGATCACGGCAAGTTTGGATGAGGCACTTTCGGATGAGTCTGAAGATGGCTTCAAGGTGGTGTGGAAGCGTTCGATGGCACGGATTGATAGCACCCTCAAAAACCTGGATGAAATCACTGGGAAAATCAATCGTGGCGAAGGGACAATCGGAAAACTCGTCAGCGATGAAGAGACTTCTGAGAAGGTGACAACCGCAGTTGATGGAATTTCGAACCTGATCGAGGCTGGCCAAAAAATTTCCACTGGAATTGATATCAACACAGCCTATCTGTCGGGCATTGGTGAGACCACCTCGTTCAATCTCAAAATTCAACCGGGCCTGGATCGTTACTACTTGCTCGGCTTCACCAGCTCTCCGTTTGGACAGGTGACCACGACGAAGACCGCTTTGAGCGGGTCACAGACTGGCACTTACACCAGTCAAACCACATTTCAAAACACGATGGTTCTGAGCGCCCAATTCGCCAAAGTGTTTTATGATTTCACGATTCGAGGCGGTTTGATTGAAAATTATGGCGGACTGGGTTTGGACTATTCTTTCTTAAAGGGCAAAGCCACGGCCAGTCTTGAGTTTTTCAACTTTGGTACGATGAATGTACGGCCCTCGGTGCGATACTCGATCTGGAAGGGCCTTTATGTTCAAGGTGGAATCTACGACTTGTTGAACAGCTCGAATCAAAACTCCACTTATTTGGGCGCCGGCCTTTTCTTGAACAACGACGATTTGAAATTGCTTTTGGCGCGCTCGCCACTGTAGTACTCTCCTGAGCACAGCAGCTTCAGCTTGAACTGCACGACAATTGAAAAGGGAGGGCGAGCATGTTTCGCAATGCTTTGGTCAGCGTTTCCGACAAGACTGGTTTGCTGGAATTTTTGCAGCCATTGGCGCAACAAGGAATGCGCGTCGTTTCGACTGGCGGAACGGCTCGGTACTTGAAAGAAAATGGCATCGCCGTTGTCGACATTTCCGAACAAACTGGGTTCCCCGAGGTCATGGATGGAAGAGTGAAAACCCTCCATCCACGGGTTCACATGGCGCTTCTGGCGCGGAGCAGTCATCCCGAAGATTTGCAAATTTTAGCCAAAGAAGGACTGCAGCCATTTGATCTGGTGGTGGGCAATTTGTATCCCTTCGCCCAAGCTGCGGCAAAATTTCGTCGCGGCGAAGTCTCGGAGCTGGAGCTGATTGAAAATATTGATATCGGCGGGCCTTCGTTTCTGCGCTCAGCTGCGAAGAGTTTTGAACGAATTGCAGTTGTGTGCGATCCCGCTGATTATGCTTGGGTGCTCAAGCGCCCTGAACTGACTCTGGCCGATCGCAAGCGTCTGGCTGGTAAAGTTTATGCCCACACCTCCTGCTATGATTCGCTGGTCGCAAAAGAACTCGGTTTGGATTGGCGCGGCGACTGGTCTTTGGCCGGGCATGCCCACCAGGATCTGCGCTATGGTGAGAACCCACATCAACGAGCGGCTTGGTTTCGCCGGGCTGGTGACACGAAAGGTCTGGCAACAGCACAAATCCTGCAGGGAAAAAGCCTGTCCTATAACAATATCTTGGATCTCGATGCGGCGGCAAAGGTCGCTCGTCAACTTCATTTGCGACTGCAAAAACCAACAGCCGTCGCGGTCAAGCACAACAATCCGTGCGGAGCCGCCATCGATGTCAGTGCCGTTGCGGCTTTGCGGAAATGTCTTGCGGCAGATCCCGTTTCCGTTTTCGGCGGTGTCATTGCGCTCAGTTTTGCAATCGATCAAGCCGTTGCAAACCAGTTGGTGGATCTGTTTTTGGAGTGTGTCGTCGCTCCTTCGGTGACTGACGAAGCCAAAGAGATTCTGGCTCGGAAAAAGAATTTGCGAGTGCTGATCTGGGATGCTCTCTTGGAGGAGGATCTCGAACCCGAAGTTCGCAGCGTCCATGGTGGATTTTTGGTACAAGATGCAGATCCCAGTCTTACTGACCCCGCGGACTGGAAAATTCTCGGAGAAAGTCCCTCTGCCGATGTTTTAGAAGATCTTGTCTTCTCGGAAATTGTAGTTGCTGGCCTAAAGTCGAACTCAATTTGCTTGGTCAAGGGTGGTGCAACCGTTGGCTTGGGCATGGGACAGGTCAATCGCGTCGAGGCCGTTCAACATGCTGTTGATCGAATGCTGCTGCATCATGGTAAGATTGAGGGGGTCGTCTTGGCGAGCGATGCTTTTTTTCCATTTGCAGATGGAATTGAAAAGGCTGCGGATCATCACGTGAAATGGATTCTCCAGCCTGGAGGTTCGATGCGTGATGAGGAAGTCTTTGCGACCGCGAAGAAGCGGGGCTTGAATGTGGTGCTGAATGGAGCGCGTCACTTTCGGCACTGAACAGTTTCAAAGGAGAAGGGTTGCCGGATTATTCGGAGTTCGATCAAGTTTGGCTGGTGCGCAGCGCAGGCATGGTGCTCGGGCCCTTCTCAATTTCGGAACTTCGTGATGCCCTCAGATCCAAGCAAATTTCAATCTTAGATGAAGTGCGAACCCCCAAAGAGCGATGGAACTTTATTCGGGAGTTCAAAGATCTGGCCGCCATCGTCAAAGAAATTCGCGAACAGATTGAAGAACGCAAAGAAAAGACCGACGCTGCAATTGATTTTGAGGCCACCAGGCCCTTGCTGCAAGCGCTCGAGTCTGACATTACCGCTGTCAACATACCTCTGCGGAAACCAAATTTGAAATTGGAGCCGGCTCCAGCAATTGACGAGTTGACCCCGGTGCCGACCCAGACTGTTTCCATTCAACTCAATCCACCGCAGCCCATTGTCGTGGCGCCAGTGCAGACGAAATCCGAATGGACCCAGGCTCCTGCTCCGACATCACCTGTGGTGAGCAGTTCGAAAGTGCCCAAGCCGTTCCAAAAACCACAGCCCCTGAGCTTTGCGCATCATGAGACCAAGTCCACCAACCGGAAAGGTTTGTGGTTCGGTCTTCTCGGCGGTCTTGGATTGGCGGTGATTGTTCTTTTGGCTTTGTATGGGCTCAGTGGTCGTGGGGGGATTGAAACAATCAACGGCAACGATCTGTATCGCTTGGCGAAGCTCGCCAAACTCAGAGGTCGTTTGGACAAAGCAGTTGATTTATTTTTACAGGCGGAGCACAAATCTGTCGCCAGACCTGAATTGGAAATGGAATTTATCCCTCTGATTCTTTCGTCGAATCATGATGCGGCCACAGTCAAAACAATTTTGGAGCGTGATCAGGCGCAAGTGGATCCCTATCATTTTCAGGTTTGGTCGGCGCTGGCGAACATGCAGCTTTCCGAGTTTCTGGCCGCCCAAAAAATTTGGAATGAAATGATGGACCTCCAGCCGCAGGATGGAGTTGTTCATCTGAATCGAATGATCAATTCATACTATCTGGGGGACGAGGACTCAGTTGCGGTCGAGCAAAGGAAGTTGGATGAAGTCGGCGCGAAGCTGGCTCCGGCCATCCAAAATCACCCCTTGCGGTTGATTGTTCCGGTTTTGATGAAACTGCAGAGCTGGAACAAGACGAACGATTTTCGGATGGATCCCGAGCTGACCAAGATTGTGAATCAAATGGATCAAGTTATTAAACAAGGATCAATTTATAGCTATGAGCTTTCTCTGCTTCAGGGATTGCTGCTGATGAAAACTTCGGCGCCTGGTGCCGACGCGGTTCTGAGCAAAATGCTAGATATGGACCCTCTCCAAAGCCGTGCGAATTGGCCTGCTGTTGAAATTGACAGTCAGCTTTTGGATGCCAATCGCTGGGTGTCCCTTTGCAACGAGCTGGTTGAAACTCCGTTGCCCGAGTTGCAGAAAGCCTTGCTGAAGGTTCAGTGCCAGGTCCTTTCAGGCCAAGGGGCTGTCGCTTTGCAAGGGTTGGAGCAGTTGGAGGCCACTGTCGGACCACAGGCCTTGATTGATCGTTGGCATGGATATCTGCTGGCTTCACAAGGTCAGTACGTCCAGGCCAAAACATTTGCAGCCAAGGATCTGGGAACACTGGCCCACCAAGTTTTAGTCCGCTCATGTCTTGAGACCAAGGATTTTGAATGTGCCGAAAAGAACCTGTCTGAGGCCAATGCCGCGAAGGTTTTTTACATCGAATATTTGACGCGAATCAATCTGGCGCGCAACCGCAAAGACAATGCCGTGAAAGTGCTCGCAACCGGAATTTCGCAATTTCCCAATTATCGGCCTTTCTGGGAGCTGCAAGAGGAGTTCTCGGGTGCGCATTAGGGACAGGTGGTTTCCCATCACACTGACAGCACTTCTGATGGCAGCACCCGTTGGCGCAAAAGAAGAGGCTCGTTCCGAGGACTTGACGGTCGTTGAAATGCCCGAAATTGTGAACGAGGTCTACATCCCCAATCAGGTTTGGGAGCAGATTGCCAATGACGAGGGGGCTAAGGTCGTTCGAAAAGCCAACGCCATGATCTATGCGCCGATAGCTGTTGAGTTGCGCGAGCGTTCACCAGGGGTTTTGATCAAACCAGCTCTGCGTCTGGTGTTTCCCCGGGGCGGGGGTGAAATTGATTTGAGTCGCTATGTCCGCGGGACGAGAGGCGCGTTCTCGGTCAAATTTGATTTTGCTGGTTTTGACGACGGCGACGATTTCTTGATTTCATATGTGTCAAAAGGGCGCAAGCGGCAGCTGGATGGAGAAATCTATGGTGCCGGATGCAGCGTGTTTTATGATGTCAAATCCTATTTGCAGAAACAGAACGCCAAAGACGGTTTGGTGGTCAACGTGACGCGTGATCGGCATGTGTCTGCTCTTGGAGGATTTTTTGTTTTCAGTTATAAGAAGACTCGACAAACTTTTGTGAGTGTCGTGAGTTTTCAAGACTCAGGCCATCCCGAGTTGCTTTGTCAGGAAGCGCGACAGTGAGCCTTTTCAGAGATTTTTGGCAATTTTTGAGTGCCTATCGGAGCTACGATCCGGCAGCCAAATCCATTTTGGAAATCCTTCTTCTCTACCCGGGTCCCAAGGCGATATTTTTGCATCGAGTAGCCCATCAACTGTACGTTTGGCGTCTCTTTTTTTTGGCACGATTTGTAATGGAATTTTCACGCTTTCTCACTGGAATTGAAATTCATCCTGGCGCCACTCTGGGGAAGCGCTTGGTGATTGATCATGGCATTGGGCTTGTGATTGGCGAAACAGCTGAAGTGGGTGATGACTGCATTCTCTTTCAGGGAATTACTTTAGGTGGTGTCAAATTTGATCCCGTCAAAAGGCATCCCACGCTTGGTGATCGGGTTTTGGTTGGAGCGGGAGCCAAAATTCTGGGAGCTGTGCACATAGGTTCAGGGAGCCGAATTGGAGCGAACGTTGTGGTCGTCAAAGATGTTCCTGCGGGAATGACAGTTGTTGGAAAGTAGAGCCAAATGCCGAGTTTGAAAAAGTTATTGATCGGACAGCCTCTTTCAAATGATCGGTTGCATCTCGAGAAAATTCCAAAATGGAAAGCCCTTGCGGTTTTGTCTTCGGATGCGTTGTCTTCGATTGCCTATGCGACCGAAGAGATTTTGATTCCCCTGTCGGCTTTCGCAGCGACTGGCGCGGCGATCGCAGGCTCCAACACATTTGTTTGGCTGCTGCCAATTGGTGTCTGCATCCTTTTCTTGCTGTTTATTCTGACGCTATCTTATCAGCAGACGATTTCCCACTATCCACACGGTGGAGGTGCGTACACGGTTGCCAAAGAGAATTTGGGTACCACGGCAGGTTTGATTGCAGGGGCCTCTCTGCTGATTGATTACACTTTGACAGTTTCGGTTTCCGTCGCCTCGGGCATTGAAAATTTAATCTCGGCATTTCCAAGTATGGCCCCTTCAAAAATATTAATGGATGTGGTCGTCATTGCTGTGATCACACTCTTCAATCTTCGGGGCGTGAAAGAAAGCGCGAGTGTCTTCGCACTGCCTGTGTATTTTTTCATTTTTTCATTCATTATGATGTTTGGTGTCGCCTTTTTCAAAGCGGCCAACGGTGAAATACCGACAGTACCAATGCCCATGTCGACAGGTGATTTCGCGGCGGTGCCGATTATGTTGTTGCTCAGGGCTTTTGCGTCTGGTTGCGCGGCGTTGACGGGGATTGAAGCCATCTCAAATGGAATTCCGCTTTTTGAAAATCCGCCGCAAACCAATGCAAAAAAGACCATGGTCATGATGAGCCTTCTCCTTGGAGCATTGTTCGTTGGAATGACACTGTTCTCACAGGTGTTTCACCTGATCCCCAATCCCGATGAAACTTTGGTTTCGCAATTGGCCCACAAAGCCTTTGGGACGTCCTCTCTTTATTACTACGTTCAATCCGCCACCGTGTTGATTTTGTTGTTAGCCGCCAACACGTCTTACGCCGACTACCCTCGCCTGGCCTCTCTGATCGCGCGAGATCGGTTTCTGCCGCGTCAAATGATGAGCTTGGGCGATCGACTCGTTTTTTCGAATGGAATTTTGGGTCTGAGCTTGTCAGCTGTGTTGATGATCATTCTTTTTGGCGGTGAAACGCATCACCTGATTCCACTTTATGCCGTTGGAGTGTTCTTGTCTTTTAGTCTTTCACAGGCGGGAATGGTGGTTCGACACTGGCGGATGCGTGAGCCCCACTGGCGCAAAGGCCTTTTGATCAATTTCAGCGGTTGTGTGACGACAACTTTGGTTCTTTTGGTCGTCACTTACAGTAAGTTTGCGAATGGCGCCTGGATTATCGTCATCGCGGTCCCACTTTTTGTGTTCTTTTTTCAAGCGGTTCGAAGGCACTATGACAAAGCGGCACGGATGCTCAACTACGCCTCCATGCGCCATGTGGATTTGAGTCATCGTCGCGAGCACCTGGCGATCATTCCAGTCTCAGGCGTTCATGCTGGTGTGATCAAAGCCATTC
>Ga0075019_10001328_pt1 | contig 14008 bp, 11 predicted proteins | sample ColStrG_CSR_2013_FD_71473 | JGI IMG/M metagenome (GOLD analysis project Ga0075019, IMG submission 71473) | Freshwater sediment microbial communities in response to fracking from Pennsylvania, USA - Cold Stream Run_MetaG_CSR_2013 | ecosystem: Environmental > Aquatic > Freshwater > Creek >...
GACTTCAAACTTGAGAAAGCCGGTCTCGAAGGTCATGGTTTCGCGCGCGGCCGTGGGATCGGGATGGGGCAAAATCCAAGTGCCGTCGGTCTGCTGCGAAAAAAGCAGCCGGGGCCGCGTCAGGCGTATGGTTTTGATTTCAATCCGGTTGTGCAGGAGGCTGAGGGGCAGGTATTCGAGGGCGGCGTTGTCGATGCTGAGAAAGGGCTGTCTGCCGCCGCCGCTGACATCGAGTCGCACCTGTTGCAGCTCCAAGCCGCGCAGCAACCGGATGCGCGGGGTTTGGAAAGAGAGGTTGCCGCCCACGCGGCGGGAAATCAGGCTCCGAATCTTCTCGATAATTGCGGGGCTCTGAATATAAGTCTGAACCGACCAAAATCCGGCCACGCCGAGGGTGACGGCCAGAAGCAACAGGGCAACACGTAATTTTTTCATTGAATGAGCGGACCGGAAAAGAAAATTTGTATCATACTGAATCCGGCTGCCAAGGGAGAACGTGCCCGCAACCTGTCGGAAAAACTCAGGCGGCATCTGCCTGGATGCCGTCTGGTGCTGACGCGGCGCCCCGGACACGCGCAGGAACTGGCCCGCGGACTGGCTTTGGAGGGGGTTGACACGGTGGTGGCGGCGGGCGGGGATGGCACGGTCAATGAGGTGGTCAATGGCATCGTCGATTTCGGGGTGCAACTGGGCATACTGCCGGTGGGTACGGTCAATGTCTTTGCCATGGAGATGGGCATTCCGGCGGATCTCCGCCAAGCCTCGGAGATTGTTCTGGAGGGGCATGTCCGGGAACTGGATGTGGCCTGTGCCAATCAGCGTCATTTCATCCAACTGGCCGGGGTGGGTTTTGATGCCGAAACCGTCCAGGCCACGGACTTGAATTTCAAAAAAATGGTTGGGCCGCTCAGTTATGTACTGGCGGCCATGCATGTGGCGGCGCAGAAGCCGCCGCAACTGCATGTGGTGTGCGACAACCGGCGGGAAATCGAGGGTTGTTTTGTACTGGTGGGCAATGGCCGTTTTTACGGGGGCCCCTTCGAATTTTTTCCGGAGGCGGACATGCAGGACGGGAAGATGGATGTTTGCGTGTTTAAAAAACGCACTCATTTCGATTTGTTGCGCTATTTCCAGGGGATCATGAGCGGCAGCCACACCCGCTTTGACGATGTGGAGTACCTCAAGGCGCGTCGTATTGTTGTCACGGCGGACCGCAAGGTGCCCTTCGAGGTGGACGGGGAGTTGCAGGGGGGCACGCCGGTCATCTTCACGGTGAAAAAGAAACTGTTGCCGGTTCTGGTGCCGGGCCTGCACCGGCGTTGAGCTGAATCAGGCTTGCCAGTCCCTGGCAAACAGGGCATCACAGAACCCCTGTGTTTCAATTACTTGCACAAGACAAGGACAGCAAAGCCCGTCTGGGCCGTCTTGACACCCCGCACGGGGTGATTGAAACGCCCGTGTTCATGCCGGTGGGCACCCAGGCCAGTGTGAAGGCTGTTTCACCGACCGAGCTGGAGGAGTTGCGGGCCTCCATTATTCTTTCCAATTCCTACCATTTATTCATCCGGCCCGGTCTGGAGGTTATCCGGGAAGTGGGCGGCCTGCATGCGTTTATGGGTTGGAACGGCCCGATTTTGACCGACAGCGGGGGTTTTCAGGTTTTCAGTCTGGCCAAGTTGCGCAAGGTCACGGAGGAGGGGGTGCGGTTTCAGTCGCACGTGGACGGTTCTCCTTTGTTCATTGGCCCCAGGGAGGCGGTGTCGATCCAGCGCACGTTGGGTTCGGACATCATGATGGCGTTTGATGAGTGTCCTCCCTGGCCGGCGGAGAAGGATGCGGTGCGCGAGGCGGTGGAGCGCACGGTGCGTTGGGCGGAGGTTTGCCGTCAGGAACAGGCGGTCCAGCCGGCCGGCCCGACTCCTGGGCAGATGTTGTTCGGGATTGTGCAGGGTGGGGGTTATGCCGATCTGCGGCGCGAATGTGCGGAGCGACTGGTGGCCATGGATTTTCCGGGCTATGCCATCGGCGGGGTGAGCGTGGGGGAACCGGAGCCGGAGATGATGAAGGCGGTGGAGGCGACGGAGCCCTGGCTGCCTGCGGGCAAGCCACGCTATACCATGGGTTTGGGGCAGCCGCATCAGATCGTCAAATTGGTGGCGCGGGGAGTGGACATGTTTGACTGTGTGCTGCCTACGCGGGTGGCGCGCAACGGTACCGCCTACACCCGCGGGGGGACCTTGAACCTGAAACGTGCCGATTTGCGTCTGGACCGGGGTCCCATCGAGGAGGGTTGTGCCTGTTACGCCTGCCGCCGTTTTTCCCGGGCCTATGTGAGGCATCTATTAAAGGCTGAGGAAATACTTGGCTTGCGGCTGGTTACCCTCCATAATTTGCACTTTTACGTCAACTTGATGCGGGAGATCCGCCAATCCCTCGCTGATGGCGGGTTTGGCGAATGGTCCGAAAAGTTTTTAACCACATACCAACCGAGAGAAGAGAAGGAGAACGATGAAGAGTCTTGAATTGATCCTGGCCCAGGCCACCACCACCCAGCAACCCGCATGGACCGGCATGATCCCGTTGCTGCTGATATTTGTCATGTTCTATTTCCTGTTCATCCGGCCCCAGCAGAAACGGCAGAAAGAACTGCAAAAGCTGGTCGATGGCGTGAAGAGCGGCGACAAGGTGGTCGCGGCCGCCGGCATCCACGGAGTGGTTTCCAATGTCAAAGACAGCACCATCATCCTCAAGGTTTCGGACAACGTCAAAATCGAGGTGGACAAAGCCAGCATTTCCAGCGTGCTTTCCGACGATGCCCCGGCCTCGTGATCTTCCATCTTAATCTTCTTCCAGCTTTATGAATGCAAACGCAGTAGTACTCGTAGTCTCCCTTCTTTTCCTGGTGTTTTTCATCTGGTATCTGGCCGCGCATGAGGACAAGGTGCGCCGCACGGTGGCCCTGGCGGTGATCGGCTCCATGCTGGCCATTTGCGGCCTGTCCCTGTTCCGTCATCACAACGGCCATTGGACGCTGAACATCAAACCCGGACTGGACTTGAAGGGCGGGACTCAGTTCACCCTGCAACTGGCCGGGGAGCCCAGTTCCTCGGCTCTGGACCAGGCGGTGGAAGTCATCCGCAAGCGCATCGACAAGGATGGCGTGTCCGAACCGGTCATCCAGCCCGCCGGGAGCAACCGCATTCTGGTGCAGATCCCCGGCATCAACGAGGACGACAAACAGAAATACCGCCAGCAACTGCAGCAGGTGGCGCGTTTGGAATTCAAAATGGTGCATCCGGACAGCGACAACCTTCTGGCCGACATCAAGGCGGGCAAGGCCACTCTGCCGTTTGACTACGAGATTCTGCCTTATGTGCAGCGCGACGCCAAAAATCAAAAGACCCGCCAGGAGATGGTGGTGCGCAAGCGCGCCGGTTTGACCGGACGTTACGTGAAGAACGCCTGGGCCAGTGCCGACCAGCTCAACCGTCCGACCGTGATTGTGGATTTTGACTCCGAGGGGCGGGAAATGTTCTCGCGCCTGACCGGGGAGAATATCGGTCACGCCATGGCCATCGTGCTCGACGGGGAGATTTATTCGGCGCCCGTCATCCGCACCATGATCAGCGGCAGTTGTGAAATTTCCGGCGGCAGCATGTCGCGCGCCGAGGCCATCCAACTGGCCAGCGTCCTGGAAAATCCGTTGGAAACGCCCGTGACGGTAGTGGATGAGCGCGGGGTGGATCCGACCCTGGGCAAGGCTTCCATTGTCAGCGGGTTCAATTCAGCTGTGATCGGCCTGCTGGCGGTGGCTGTTTTCACCCTGGTTTACTATCGTCTGGCCGGTGTCATTGCCGTGGCGGCCTTGTTCCTGAACCTGTTCATTTTGCTGGGATTGCTGGCGCAATTCGGCTTTACCCTGACCATGCCCGGCGTGGCGGGTATCATCCTGACCATCGGCATCGGGGTGGATGCCAATGTGCTGATTTTTGAGCGTATCCGCGAGGAACTGGATCAGAAAAAACCGCTGCGCAGTGCCGTGGCAGCCGGTTTCAACAAGGCATTCTCCTCGATTCTTGATGCCAACGTGACTTCGTTGATTGCCTCCGTGCTCTTGTACTGGCAGGGATCGGGCGCCATCCAGGGTTTTGCCGTGGTGCTTTCGCTGGGCATTCTCTCCAGCCTGTTTGCGGCGCTGATCGTATCCCATGCGGCCTTTGAATGGCTGTTGGAGTACGTCAAACTGGAGTCGCTCTCCATGGCCCGCGTCTTCAGCAATCCGGATTTCGATTTCATGAAGTACAAATGGCCCGCCATTGCCGGGTCCCTGCTGCTCGTGCTGGCCTCGGTGACCGGGTACCTGCACCAGGGCGACAAGGCCTATGGGGTGGATTTTGTGGGGGGCGATTTGCTGACGCTGTCTTTTGAGCAGAAGATTCCGGATGATCAAATCCGTGAGGCGGTGGCCGGAACGAATGCCGTGCCGCAATATCAACGGGCCACCACCGGCTCCGCGGAAGTTCTCAGTCTGCGCAGTCCGTTCGGGCAGGGGGAAAAAGTGGAGTCGCTGCTCAAGCAGAAATTCCCCCAGGCCTCCTTCAGCCGTCTGCAATTGGACAAGGTGGCGGCCGTGATCGGCAATGAATTCAAGCAGCGCGCCGCGATGGCCCTGCTGCTGGGGGTGATCGGCATTTTCATTTATGTCATGTGGCGTTTCGAAAGTTCCTACGCTTTGGGCGCCATTGTGGCGTTGATTCATGATGTGATCATCACGCTGGGTCTTTTCGTTCTCATGGGACGCGAGTTGTCGCTGATCACGGTCGGTGCCGTGCTGACCATCGCCGGTTATTCGATCAACGATACCATCATTGTTTTTGACCGTATCCGCGAAGGCTTGAAACATGACAGCCGCACGCCTCTGGCGACGGTGATGAACCTGTGCATCAATGCCACGCTCAGCCGGACGCTGCTGACTTCCGGGTTGACATTGATCGCGGTGCTGGCCCTTTACCTGTTCGGCGGTCTGGTGATCCATGATTTCGCACTCATGCTTTTGCTCGGCATCGTGGTGGGCACCTACTCCTCCATATTCATTGCCAGTCCGGTGGTACTGTTGTTCGGCGGACACAAGCGCAATGTGGAGACGGCCTGACGCCGTAATGTCATGACTTCCAAACGCTGGGATCTGCCGGAGGGAGCCCAGGTCAATTCCTCGCAGCCTGCGGCCGTGGTGGAGCATCTGCTCGACCGTCGCGGACTGACCGGGGTGGAAGAGCGGGAACGTTTTCTCAATCCGTTGCTGCGCGATCTGGCCGACCCGTTCCGTCTGCCCGACATGGAAGCGGCGGTGCGGCGCGTGGAACTGGCCCTGGCCCGGGGCGAACTGATCCTGATTGTCAGCGACTATGATGTGGACGGCATGTCCAGCGGCGCCTTGCTTTACCGTTTTTTGATGGAGCTGGGTGCCAAGGGCAGGGTGTTCATCCCGGAACGGGGCGCCGAAGGCTACGGACTTTCCTTTGCGGTGTTGAAACGCGCCCTGGCGGAGGAAAAGCCGGGGCTGCTCATGGCTTTGGACTGCGGCACGACCAGTGTGGACGAAATTGCCTGGCTGAAAGAACAGGGCATTGACACGGTGATCATTGACCACCATGAATTGTCGGCGGAACTTCCGCAGGCCACGGCGTTTGTGAACCCGCAGCGCGGGGAGAGTGGCGACCGCGACCTGGCCACGGCGGGATTGGTTTTCAAATTCTGCCATGCCTTTCTCAAGATGCAGCGCAACAACGATCTGTTTGATCTGAAGCAGCATTTGGATTTTGTGGCGCTGGGGACGGTGGCGGATCTGGTTCCGCTGCGCGGGGACAACCGCATTTTGGTGCGGCACGGTCTGTTGCAGATGAAATCGACCACCCACATCGGACTGAAGACCCTGATGGATGTGGCCGGGGTTCCGAAAAAACTGTCGCCGTCCACGGTGGGATTCATCCTCGGGCCCCGTCTCAACGCCAGTGGACGTCTGGCCGAGGCGTTGTCGGGCTGGGAACTGCTCACAACCCGGGATGCGGGGCGTGCCACGGAGTTGGCGCGGGATTTGGATTCCCTGAACCGGGAACGGCAGAAGCTGGAACAGCAGGCTTTTGATTCGGCGCTGGACATGGTGTTGCAACAGCCGCCCGCGGAGCGCGAGTTTGCCGTGGTGGTGGCTTCGCCGGACTGGCATCAGGGAGTGGTGGGGATTGTGGCTTCGCGCCTGCAACGCCGCTTTTATCGGCCGGTGGTGGTGATTGCGCTTGCGGAAGATTCCGGCAAGGGCAGTGCGCGCTGCATTGAAGGGTGTTCGATCATGGATGCGCTGCGCGACAACGCCGCCTATCTGAAAAATTACGGCGGTCACGCCATGGCAGCCGGCCTGGGAATCGACATCCAGCAGGTGGCTCCCTTCCGCGCGGCTTTGAACCAGTGGTTCCAAAAATCGGTATCACCGGAGGTTTACCATGAGCGTCTGGCGGTGGACCTGGAAATTCCCGGTAAGGCTCTGACCGAGGCACTGGCGGTGGAGATGGGGCGGCTGGAACCTTTCGGCAAACAGAATGAAGCCCCGGTTTTCATGGTCCGCGGCATCAAGCTGTCCGGCGAGCCGAAGGTTTTCGGCCAGCAGCATGTACGATTTCAGGCCGTGGCCGATCAGGTGCGCTTTGCGGCGGTGGGATTCAGCCAGGCGGAGAATTTTCCCAGGTCGCAGAGTCTGGATCTGGCCGGTCATTGGGAGATGGATTCATTCACCGGCCGGCCCTGCTTCCGTTTTTTGGATTGCCGTGCCGCGGCCTGAGCAAGCACCCGTGGCAAAGCGCTTGCACGGCAGGAGTGAGGAGGCTTAGCTTTTTCCCCAGATGCCAGACAAAACATCCAAAGCAGCCAAGCCGAAAGCCGGGCGCGTGGCGCGGCCCGCGGTCTGGAAAAAACTCGGACTGGCCTCCGAGGAGGATCTGGTTTTTCATTTCCCCCGCCGTTACGAAGACCGGGCCCGCTGGCTGAATCCTTTTTTGGCGGTGGATGGCGAGATGGTCACCGTGCGCGGTACCATTGTCACGGCCAAGCTGGCCCGCTGGCGCGGGGGGAGGAATTGTTTTGATCTGATCCTGCAGCCGCTGGACCAGTTCGAGACCCTGCAACTGGTCTGGTACAACATGCCTTTTCTCAAGACCTACCTGACGCCGGGGCGGGAGTTGATTGTTCATGGACGCATCGTTGTCACCGGAAAAAAACGCAAACTGGCGCATCCGGAATTTGAACTGGTGGATGAGGATGAGGAGGGCGGGAACATTCATTTGAACCGGATCACGCCGGTGTATCCCGCCACCAGCGGGGTGAATCAGCGCATGATCCGCGCCGCCGTGTACGGGCTTTTGCAGCGCCCGGGTTGGACGGTGGCGGATGTGCCGCCGGTTCCGGAAGGTTTTGTTTCGCTGGCGCAGGCCCTGCAGGGCATTCATTTTCCGGCGGACGCGGCCGAGTTGGAGGCCTGCCGGGCCCGGCTGGCTTTTGATGAATTGTTTGCCATGCAGGTGCTGCTGGCGCACCGCCGCAGCCAGGCCAAGTCGCATCACAAGGAGCGTCTCCGTACCCAACTCGAACTTTGCGCACCGTTTGTGGGGTCGCTGCCGTTTCAACCCACGGCAGCCCAGCGCCGCGTGTTTGCCGAGATCGACCGTGACCTGGCCGGAGTCAAACCCATGAACCGCATGTTGCAGGGCGATGTGGGTTCGGGAAAAACCCTGGTGGCGGCTTATGCCCTGCTCAAAACGCTGGAGCAGGGAAAAAACGGGGCGATACTGGCTCCAACGGAAACACTGGCGGAGCAGCACTATCGCAATCTCTCACGGCTGTTGGAACCTCTGGAAATTTCCGTGCGCCTGTTCACCCGCACGCGGAAAACCGGCGATGCCTCGTTGTTTGGCAAGAGCGGGGTGGTTTATGTCGGGACCCATGCCCTGTTCCAGGAAAAGGTGGAACTGCCGAATCTGGGACTCGGGGTGATAGACGAGCAGCACAAATTCGGTGTGCTGCAGCGGCAGGCTTTTCTGGCCAAGGGGGATCATCCGGATTTGCTGGTCATGACCGCCACTCCCATCCCGCGCACCCTGTGCCTGACTCTTTACGGGGACCTGGATGTTTCGATTCTGGATGAATTGCCTCCCGGACGGCAGCCGATCAAGACCGTATTGCGTTCGGTGGCGGAGTTGCCGCGGGTCTGGGAGTTTGTCAAAAAAGAAATGGCGGCAGGCCGCCAGGCCTATGTCGTTTATCCGGTGCTCGAGGAAAACGAGAAAAGCGACCTCAAATCGGTGCAGGCCGCCTACAAGGAGTTGCAGCAGGTTTTCGGCGTGGCTGAAGTGGTGATGCTGCATGGAAAAATGGATGCGGAAGAGAAGTCGGCGCGGATGCGGGAATTCCGCGAGGGCCGCAGTCATGTGATGGTGGCGACATCGGTGATCGAGGTGGGCGTGGATGTGCCGTCGGCCACGCTGATGGTGATCGAACATGCCGAGCGCTTTGGTCTGGCCCAGTTGCACCAGCTCCGGGGGAGGGTGGGACGCGGCGCGGCGCGTTCGTACTGTGTGCTGGTGGGGGAACCGAAAAGTCCGGAAAGCTGGCAACGGCTGAAAATCATGGAGGAGACCCAGGACGGCTTTGTGCTGGCGGAGGAGGACTTGAAAATCCGTGGCCCGGGCAATATTCTGGGCACGGAACAGAGCGGATTGCCGCCGCTGCGGGTGGCGAATCTGGCACGGGACATGAAAATCCTGGCGCGGGCCCGTGAATTTGCCGGGGAACTGATTCTTCAGGATCCGCAGTTGCAGAGGCATCCGGAATTGAAAAAGCGCCTGGAGGTTTATTGGCCGGCTGCCGATCCCAAAGCGGCGAATTAGGCCGCTGAACAGAGGCACAGTCACGCGTGGAGTTGTTGTCCGAGGTGTTGCTTGCAGTGCGGAGCCACATCCGTTTATTCTTCCGGCCGGAATGCGACGACTCATCCTCATGCTGGTGGCGTTGGTTTTATTTGCCGTGGCCTTTTTCTGGCTGACGGGAATGGAGAACCCGAATGTGCGCTATCGTCTGGGGAGTGTGCTGCCGGGCAACGCGCGCAAAACCTCCAAGTCGCTGCTCACACCGCAGAACCTCGCACCCTCCAGCACCCTGCTGCTCAGTCCGGGAAACGACCAACTGAAACAGATTTCGCAGCACTACCAGAATCTGGCCATGGACCTGCTGCCCAGTCTGGTTTCCATCCAGGCCATACCGGAGGATGAAGACCCCAAGCACGGGGGGGAGCAGGCGCTGCTGGAGCGTTTTGCCTCCCACGGTCTGTTGCCCTGCCAGTCGGGCGGGGGTGCTTTTATTGACGGCAACGGCACGATCCTGACGAGTTTTCAAGTCTTGTTGGGCAGTTCCAACTGGATGGTGCAGACTTCCGACGGTGCCACCTACGCGGCTGTCTTGGTCGGGGTTGATCCGGCCACGGACATTGCCATTCTGCGCATTCCCCGTCACGGGACCAAACCCGTCCACTGGTCGGCGGCGGGGGAGTTGAATTTCGGCCAGCCGGTTTTGTTTACCGGCGTCAGTGCGGAGGAGGGGCCGCGGATTTTTTCGGCGCTGATCAGCTCGGCCCTGCAAAACAGTCTGGGCCCGCAGCGGAGTCTGTATTTGGAGTATCATCTTCTGGACCGTTCCTTTCACGATGCGCAACCCGGCTGGCTGGCGGTCGATTTTGAATCGGCCGTGGTGGGAATGGTCTCGCCGCTGGACACTTCCAGCAATGTGCAGACCGGGCAGTGTCCGATTCTGCCCTCCGGATTGCTGCAGTCGGTGTCTGACCGCCTGCTCACTCATGCGGCACCGGCCCGCGGCTCTTTTCTGGGGGTGATGGCCCAGGAATTGAGCAGCACGCTGGCCAAGGCTCTGGGAGTCAATGCCGGCGAGGGTGTTTTGGTGGCGGATGTGCTGCCCGGGAGCCCGGCGGCCCAGGCCGGTTTGCAGTCGGGCGATGTGGTTTTGTCCTTTGCCGGGCACCCTGTTTCCGGACATTTGGAACTGCGGCAGATGGCGGCGCAGATGGCGGTGGGTGCGCGCGTGCCGCTGCAAATTTTGCGCGGTGGAAAAAAACTAAAAATGGAAGCGGTGTTGCAGCAAAATCCGGATGGGTTTGAGGCATTGGTTTCGGAATGGCTTAAACGCCACGGTACGCCCGATTCCCCGGCAGCGCCGGGTGCCCTTTTGCAGGCCTTGACCATGGCGGAAGCCAAGCGCAATGCGCCGGGCGATCCCGGTGCGGGACATCTCATGATCACGGCGATTGATGCGGGCGGGTTTACGCCCTCTTCGACTTTGCTTCCCGGCGAGTATGTGCTGGAGATTGACGGCCAGAAAGTCGATAACCTGAAGGATTTTCAAAACGCGGTGACCCGGACGGCCGGGGCCCGGCGCGTTTTGTTGCGGGTGCAGTCCGAGGAGCGGACGCGCTTTGTGGTTTTGGAAGCCCGTTGACCGTGCCATTTTTCAGGGCAGCGGAGCGGCCGGGAAAAAATGGTTGAGTGCTTCCACCACGCCGTGGTGACCTTCCCGTCCGGAGACAAATCCTTGGTGACGCTGCACCTGTTCCTTGACCCGTGGGATGGCATTGGCAGGACAGGCGATGCGGGAAGCGTGAGCCGGGCGGAGCATGGGCAGGTCATTCAAGTGATCGCCCACCGCGAAACAATTTTCCGGACCGGTCTTTTCCTCCCGGGCTATGGCATCGAGGCAACTCCCTTTGTGGAAATCGGCATGGGCAAAACGGATGTAGATGGTGTTGCGTACGGCGTGCATTTCTGGAATTTCTCGGAGCAGGGGTTCGAGAATTTTTTCCACGGCATCGGCCTGTTCCTCGGATTCTGCGATCAAGCCGAGTGGCGAACCGGCATCGACGATCATTTGCAGGTTGTTGAAACGTCGGAGTTGTCGGCGGAGATCTTCGAAGGCGGGCCGGGCTTTGTGGAAAAGTGTTTGGTGGGCGAGGGTGCAGGCCTCATTCCAGCCGGCCAGCGGGACGGTGCGCTGCTTTTGCACGCGGTGCACCTCCCGTTCAATCAATACGACCCAATCGGGCCAGCAGGGAACCTTTTTTTGTACAAGAATTTCCGCGAGCGAAGCCCAGTCGCGTCCGGTGTTGATGACCCAGATCACGCGGCGGGTCTGGCGCAACTGATCCAAACGCGCGAAAAATTCCGGGGCCAGTTCGGATTCGTAGTCCTGCACGAGCGTGCCGTCAAAGTCAGTGGAGAGCAGCAGGGGCGGGAGCATGCGCTAGCGCGGTAATCCGCCCAGTTTGAGCAGGGTTTTGAATTCGAGGGCGGAGAGTGGCATGACGGAAAGGCGCGACTGGCGGAGCAGGGCGATTTGGGAAAGGGCCTTGACTGTTTTGACGGCGGAAAGGGCCACGGCCTGCGGGAAGGTTTCGACGGGAGCCAGATCCACGGCTGACCAGTCGCCCTCGGCGGCAGAGGGATCGGCATAGGCTTCGCGTGTGACTCGGCAGAGGCCGACCACGGCCGGTTCCACGACGCTGCGGTAGAAAAGTACGGCGTCGCCCTTTTCCATGGCGCGGAGATTATTACGGGCCTGGTAATTGCGGACTCCATCCCAGACGGTGGCTTTGTCGCGGAGAAATTGTTCCCAGGAATATTTGCCGGGTTCCTGTTTGACGAGCCAGTGGGAAGGGGCGGGCATGGAGGGGAATTTAGCGGAGCGTGGGATTCTGGCAAACGGCATTTCACGCTACCCGACATGGATTCGAACCATGACAAAGAGAACCAAAATCTCTTGTGCTACCGTTACACCATCGGGTATTGGAAGTATCTTGAATTCAACGCCTTAAAAACCGGTTTTCCACAGGAACAACAACGGATAAGACGCTGAACCCGTGGAATGTACCAACCTGAACCCCATCACGCAAGGAAAAGTCAAATGAGCTGTAAAATCACCGGCCTGAGAAATGCCGCAACCCAGCGGCATCTACGGCAATGAGCAGGGTGGCAACAGCAGGACACTTGTCATTCCACTGCCGGCAGAGGCAGAGTCCCGTTGCCGAGCCGGGCGAGGACCGAGGGCAGCAGTTTGTGTTCGGTTTCCTGAATGCGGTGGTGCAGGGATTGCGGGTTGTCGCCGGGTAGAATGGGCACGCGGGCCTGATCGATGACGGGTCCGCCATCGACCGTGGCGTCAACCCAGTGGACGGTGCAACCGGTTTCGCGGACTCCGGCGTGGAGCGCTTGTTCCCAGGCCTTCAAACCCGGGAAAGCGGGGAGCAGGGAGGGATGGATGTTGAGAATGCGGCCGGGGAAAGCCTCCAGCAGCGGGGCTTTGAGCACGCGCATGTAGCCGGCCAAGACGAGCAGTTCGGCTCCGGCATTTTTCAGAGCCAGGGCCAGGTCGCTTTCGATTTCCGGTTCCAGCTTGGTTTTGAAGGCGCCGCGGCGGCAGGAGTAAACCGGCAGTTGTCGCAGGCGTGCTTCTTCCAGAATGTGAGCCCCTTCAATGTCGCTGGCCACCAGCCGGATGGTGGCGTTGATTTCGCCGCGCGCCAGGGCCTGGGCGACGGCGACAAAATTGCTGCCCCGTCCGGAGCCGAGAATGCCGAGTTGCAGGGGACGGGTCATTTGTTGAGGCCAGCTTTTGCCACCAGAGCCGAGGTGGATTTTCCGGGCACCAAGGCCAGGATCTGGATGCGACCCCCGCCCGCGCGGATGGCGGCCACTTCATCAGGATCGAGCTGGTCCTCGGTGTAATCGCCTCCCTTGGCATAGATGTCCGGTTGCAACTCAGTCAGGAAATGGACGGCGCGTTTTTCCGGGAAAATCGTCACTACATCCACCGGCTTCAGGGCGGCCAGGAGTTCGGCCCGCTCCGCTTCGGGATTCAGGGGTCGCGTGGGCCCCTTTAATTCCCGCACTGAGGCATCGCCATTCAGGCCCACAACCAGACAATCGCCCAAAGCCCGGGCGGCCTGGAGATAGCGGAGATGTCCGACGTGGAGCAGATCGAAGCAGCCGTTGGTGGCGACGACTTTCCGGCCGAGTCGGCGTTGCTCTTGTCTCCAAGAAGCCAATTGATGCAAGGGTATGATTTGAGGCATGTTGTAAATATACTTGACCGCCTAGACTGATGCAGCAAGATGCGACTCTGTGCAACCTGAAATTAAGGGATTGTCCCTTTAGTTTGCTCCTGTAGCATAATGGTTTGAGGCAGGAATGGGGGGTTTTACAGTTAAATTATGCTGGGTATACTTTGGATAGTTACGTATTCGCTGGTCGTGGCAGGCCTTTCTGCCTACGGCCTGCATCGTTTTTGGATGATTGTCACGTACTACCGCTACAAAAATCATCCGGTCCGACCCCTGGCCCGCCTGACTGAATTACCCGTGGTGACGGTGCAGTTGCCCTTGTACAATGAGATTTATGTCGTGGAACGCCTGATCCGGGCGGTGGCAGAGCTGGAATATCCCAGGGATAAACTGGAGATACAGGTTTTGGACGACTCGACGGATGACACCCGCGACGTAGTGGCCCGCTTGGTCGATGAGTTGGTGGGACAAGGGTTTGACATCCAGCATTTACACCGCACGAAGCGCAGCGGTTTCAAGGCGGGTGCATTGCAATATGGGTTGGAGCGGTCCCGGGGCGAGTTTGTGGCGATTTTTGATGCCGATTTTGTACCGCCGCCGGCGATATTGACCCAGACTTTGGATTATTTCAGCGACCCGGAAGTGGGCATGATCCAGACGCGCTGGGGGCACATCAACCGGGGCTATAATCTGCTCACGCGGGTGCAGGCGCTTTTGCTGGACGGGCATTTGCTTATTGAGCAGACGGCGCGCAACCGCAGCGGGCGTTTCTTCAACTTCAACGGCACAGCCGGTGTCTGGCGCAAGAGCAGCATTATCGACGCGGGGGGGTGGCAGCATGAC